>ENA-OQKI01000198-OQKI01000198.1-human-gut-metagenome-genome-assembly--contig:-NODE-198-length-13987-cov-1.967027_pt1 | contig 13987 bp, 17 predicted proteins | sample MGYA00242778_ERZ504798 | MGnify/ENA primary metagenome ERZ504798 (study PRJEB26092, sample SAMD00036414) | human gut metagenome | host: Homo sapiens | study: EMG produced TPA metagenomics assembly of... | reverse complement strand
ATGTATATAGCGATAATGGGCTACGGCGTTGTCGGAAGCGGCGTTGCCGAGGTCATCAACAAAAATCACGACAGCATCGTGCGCAAGAGCACGCAGTCGGAGCTTGAGATAAAATATATTCTCGACCTCAAGGATTTTCCGGGCGACCCGAATGAGAAGCTTTTTATAAAAGATTTTAATATTATTCTCAACGACCCCGAGGTAAAGGTCGTTGTCGAGACGATGGGCGGACTTCATCCGGCGTATGAGTTCGTCTCCGCCTGCCTCAAGGCGGGCAAGAGCGTTGTGACCTCGAACAAAGAGCTTGTCGCGGCGAAGGGCTGCGAACTGCTCGGATACGCCGCAGAGCACAATGTGAACTTCCTCTTTGAAGCGTCGGTCGGCGGCGGAATACCGATAATCAGACCGATAAGCCAGTGCCTCGCCGCAAACGAGATAAACGAATTTGCGGGCATTCTCAACGGCACGACGAACTTCATTCTCACCCGCATGATAAACGATGGCATGGCGTTTGAAGATGTGCTCAAGCTCGCGCAGGACAACGGCTATGCCGAGCGCGACCCTTCGGCGGATATTCTCGGCTTCGACGCCTGCCGCAAGGTATGCATTCTCGCGTCCCTGTGCTTCGGCAAGCATGTCTATCCGACCAGGTTCACACCGAGGGCATAACCGAGATAACACTCGAGGATGTCGAATACGCCAAGGACTGGGGCGGAGTTATAAAGCTTCTCGGCAGAGCGCGCAAGAGCGAGGACGGCAAGCACATCTATGCGATAGTCAGCCCCGCATTCGTCGACCATCACAGCCAGCTCGCAAGCGTTGACGATGTTTTCAACGCAATTCTCGTGCGCGGCGACGCGATAGGCGATGTCGTATTCTACGGCAGAGGCGCGGGCAAGCTGCCCACCGCAAGCGCGGTCGTCGGCGACGTTATCGACTGCGCACGCCACGAGAACAAGCAGAAGTTCTTCGGATGGGCGGACAGCGAAGAGGGCTATGTCTCCGACTATCTCGACATGCCTACGGCGCTCTATGTCAGGGCGCGCGCTCAGCAGAAGCAGCAGGTCATATCCTCGGCGGAAAAAAACTTTTGGCGAGATAAAGCTTCTCAAGCGCGCCGGCGCACCCGAGGACGAGTTCGCCTTTGTCACCCCCGTCGCCTCGGAGCGCGAGCTGCGCACAAAGCTCGAAACTCTTCTCGGCGCCGAAATCATCTCGACGATAAGAGTTACAGATTATTGATAGTTTTTCAAGAGGGACTGCCGTTTGGCAGTCCTTTTTAATTTTGCGGGAGTGATTGTGGGGTGCAAAGCGTTGTTTTATAGATTGAGAGTTCTCTATCGCTTAAGCCATAGCAACCCCCTAATTTGTCGCTGTATCTGTTTTCGCACGCCGGCGCCCGTTCAAAAAATCACCGCTCCGTATCGCCAATTCCGCAGGCAGTTTTATCCCACACCGATATTGATAATCGCGCGGTCTTGTGGTATCATATGAGCATGAATTTCGGGAGACTGACGCATGAACAAAAAAGAGATTGCCGCGTTCTTTGACCGCATGGCGCCCGAGTGGGACGCCAACATGATAAAGAGCGACGAAAAGATAAATTTCATACTTGACGCCGCCGGAGTGAAAGAAAACTCCGTCGTGCTCGACGTTGCCTGCGGCACGGGGGTCATGTTCCCGTATTACCTCGCGCGCGGCGCGGATCGCGTTATCGGTAGTTGATATTTCGGCTCAGATGGCGCGGATAGCCGCATCGAAGATGCACGACCAGAGAGTCGAGGTGATCTGCGGCGATGTTGAGGAGATTCCCGTTGAGCGCCTGTGACGACTGCTGCGTTGTTTATAACGCTTTCCCGCATTTTGAAAGCCCGGAGAGGCTCGTTGAGCGGCTGTCCCATTGGCTTAAAAGCGGCGGACGGCTGACCGTGGCGCACGGCATGAGCCTTGACGCGCTGCGCATGCACCACAAGGGCAGGGCTGACGGCGTCTCGCGCGAGATGCTGACTGCCAAGGAATTATCAGCAGTGTTCGCGCCGTACTTTGACGTTGATGTCGCCGTTTCGGACGATGAAAAATTTGTGGTCTCCGGCGCAAAAAGATAAATAATATTAAAGGCTGCCCTTGCGGCAGTCTTTTTTTAATGCGCAAAGCCCCGGGAGAATGTTGCCTCGGAGCTTCGCAGAAGAGTCATGATGAAAATAGAAGTTGTCTGTTTAAAGAAATTTGACAGCGATGACTATCAGCGCGACAGCTGCCGCAAGAGCGGCAAGCGCCTTTGCTATCATTGGCTTTGCCATGTCCACGGTCGTGGGGACTACGCGCCATATCGCGTCTTTTATCGGCGTGTTGAGCTTGCCGTCGCAGAGCTGCTCATATGTCTTGGTATATGTCTTATAATTGCGCGGATCGTTCTCGTCGAGGACGAAGCAGCGCACGCCGCGCTGTTTTCCGTTGCCGTAGACATTGAAGCCCGCCGATTGAGTGAAGCCGACATCGATATTGCCGACCTTTCCGACATAAGAATTTTTGTGGTCGTGGCCGACATATACGCCGAGCACATCGCCTTTTTCGCTGAGTGCTTCGAACTCGCCGGTGTTGATATCCGGTATCGACGGCGGCTCCAGCAGAACCGAACCCTCGACGCACTTGGTTTCGTCTATTTTATAATGCTCGCCCTTATGTATTCTGAACGCCGGTATCGCGCCCTTTTCGCGCTTGCCGACTCTTTTGAGAACATTGTAGTGCTCGAACATCGGTATGTGCTGGAATACAAGGGACGGAATGTAGTCTCCGTTTTGGGCTTTCAGCTCGTCGCGCTTTTTCCTGTACCAGTCTATTATCTGCGGGTCAAACGGCTCATATCCGCCGCCCTTCGCGTCCGTTCCGCTGTCGAAAAGATAGAGATTAAACGCAGTACGTTCGCCGTCGGAGGACAAGATCGGTATGTTATATGTTCCGCCTCCGTCGATGCCCTCCGCCTGTTCGCCCACGCATCCGGGCGAGGCTTTATATATTTTTTCAAACTGGTCTTTGTTGCTTATCCCGACCTGCCTGTCGTGGTTGCCGAAAGTGACGGCGAACGGGATATGCCTGTCGGTCACGGGTTTCAGCAGCTTGCCGACAGTCTCGGCGACGCTTTCTATGAGCGCATCACCCTTGCCCTTATACGAGACTCCGTAACCCTTTATCTGATCGCCGGTGAGCACGACGAGATCGGGCTTCTCTTCTTCGAGAGCCGCATTGATGAGCTTTATCGTATCGGGCGACACATCCGGTATTTCCTGAATATCGGTTATCTGCATTATTTTAAATTTTCCGCCGGAGTTGAATCGCATATTCACTCCCCCTGTTCTGCAACGGGCTTTTTCTTTCTGTGGATAACGAACCTGTTGAGCGGATATGTCCAGAGGGTCGGCACGGTCATAACAACGACCTTTGTCAGCAGCTCGATGAGCGCGTTGCTGCGGCCGCTGTTCTTGATGAGCGTGCCGAGGAATGCACCGAACCAGGTGTTGAAAATAATCGTGCAAACGACCATTATCGCATACAAAACAGTCGAGAGCAGCGGATTCGCGTCCGCCTTGAAAGTTATCTTTCTGTTCATGACGAACGCTATCGCGTAGCCGACGACAGTCGAGATGAAATACGAATACATATAGCCCTTATATTCGACGCCGAGGAACGCGAGAATGGGGCTGTCCGTCACGGGGACATCGTTGAGGGACTTGAACACGACATACTGGAGCAGAGCGAACACGCCGAGCTCTATCAGCGACGAGGATGCGCCTGCAAAAGTGAACTTTATGAATTTCCATATCTCTGCGTGCTTTTCAAAAAAGCCTCCGTCCTTCTTGACGGCATTGGTTTCTTTCATGACTTTATTTGCCGGGCGCGTGCGTTTTCGTTGGTTTATATGCCCGGTTTCTCCCTTCCGCTATCAGTTTAACCCGCAAGAAGCCGAAGCATCAACCGACTTTTGGTAAAGCGAAAGTAAAATCCGTGTAAAAGCAAAAGAGCCCGCTGTCCGCAGGCTCTTTTATAAAATTATGTTTGTTGATATTCGCCGTCATTTGAAGAGTTGGTCGTAATCATAAGATTTTATTAAATCGTCGGCGTTCTTTTCGTATTCGGCAAGATTCTCTTCTGTGATACGGTATTCGTCATTCTTCATCCATTGCAGCATCTGCGAGTTCACCCATTCGCCGTAGTGCTTTGCGTCCTTGTAGTTATCGAGGTTGCATATGAGCTCGGAGTTGCCGCGGAATGAATACAGCCTGACATTGCCATATTTCAAAAGCTCTTTTGTTATCAGATTTTCCGCTCCGAGCGTCCTGTCGAGCTGACCGTTATTTATCTCCATGCCCCAGTGCGCTATGCTGTAAGGCGGATAGAAGAAATAGAATGTGGTCTCGGGATGCGCTTTAACAATACTGATAACATTCTCGTTCAGTATTTTCCGTTACAACGGCGCGGTCGGCATCGGTCAGCTGCTGCATCTTGCTCGCAGAGGCGTTGAGCTCGCACGACTTTATAACCTCGTCGCGCCCGTATTCATAGCCGGCGCTCCAGTTTTCATAAACATCAAACGAGGTTGCCGCTCTGCCCGTAACTGTTGATTTCACAACGCTTCCGGCGAGCTTTACAACGACCGGGTCGAAGAAATATTTTATATCGTCGAGGCTGCTGTCGTTATACAAATAGTCCGGAAAATCGCCCTTTTCGGTATAGCGGTAATTCTTGCCGTAGATCATCTTGTCATAGTCAAGACCCCATATGACATATTTGATTTCGTGTCCGGAATCATACGCCGCCTTGAGATTGTCGCCTATTTCCGTATATCCGCCGCCGGAGAACGCAACCTTTATAAAATCAGAGCCAAAAAGCTTCTGAGCCTCGCTCGTTTTGAAATTCTCCGTCATGGAGGTTCCGGTGATAACCGAATCATAGTCAAAGTGCCTGACTATTCCGTTATTCTGATAGCGCTCGTTCACAAGCGGATACGACAGAAACTTCAGCGGAGCATGATAATGGAACATCGGGTCTATTGCGAATATAGACAAAATAAACATAAGCACCGCCGCCGCTGCGGCCGCCAATATTCCGATTATCCATTTAATGGCAGTATTTTTTCTTTTCCCTGTCTTCATGTTGCCACCCCATATACCTTTTGTTGATATATTGATTTTAGCACATTTATTATAAATACTCAAGCTTTTCATTATCTGACTCCGAACCGTAAAAAAGAGCCCGCTGCGCGGTTGCACAAAACAGCAAAAAGCCATAACTCACTTTGAGGAGTGAATTATGGCTTTGATTTTATATGCTGTTATTCTCAGCCGCCTATTTTCTCCTTGCCGCCCATATACGGTCTGAGGGCTTCGGGAATATTGACGCTGCCGTCGGCATTGAGGTTGTTTTCGAGGAACGCTATGAGCATTCTCGGCGGGGCAACAACGGTGTTGTTGAGCGTATGGGCAAAGTGCTTGCCGTCCTTGCCGTTGATGCGTATTTTCAGCCTGCGCGCCTGTGCGTCGCCGAGGTTCGAGCATGAGCCGACCTCGAAATACTTCTTCTGTCTGGGCGACCACGCCTCGACATCTATAGACTTGACCTTGAGATCCGCGAGGTCCCCCGAGCAGCACTCGAGGGTGCGCACCGGGATATCGAGAGTGCGGAAGAAATCGACCGTGTTCTGCCAGAGCTTGTCGAACCACATTTTGCTGTCCTCCGGCTCGCAGACGACTATCATCTCCTGCTTCTCGAACTGGTGGATGCGGTAAACGCCGCGCTCTTCTATACCGTGAGCGCCCTTTTCCTTGCGGAAGCAGGGGGAGTAGCTCGTGAGGGTCAGGGGCAGAGTCTCAGGCTGGATTATTGTATCAATGAACTTGCCTATCATCGAGTGCTCGCTCGTGCCGATGAGATAGAGATCCTCGCCCTCGATTTTATACATCATCGCGTCCATCTCGGCGAAGCTCATAACGCCGGTGACGACATCGCTTCTTATCATGAACGGCGGCACGCAATAAGTGAAGCCGCGGTCGATCATGAAATCGCGCGCATATGAAATAACTGCCGAATGGAGTCTGGCGATATCGCCCATGAGGTAATAGAAGCCGTTGCCCGCGACCTTTCTTGCGGAGTCGAGGTCGATGCCGCTCATCTTCTCCATTATCTCTGTATGGTACGGAACCTCGAAATCGGGCACTACGGGCTCGCCGAAGCGCTGGATTTCAACATTCTCGCTGTCGTCGCGGCCTATCGGCACGCTCGGGTCGATGATGTTCGGGATGACCATCATTATCTTCTTTATCTTCTCGCCGAGCTCCTCTTCGAGCTTCTCGAGTTCAGCGAGTCTCGCGGCGTTCGCGCTGACCTGAGCCTTCACCTCTTCCGCCTCGTCGCGCTTGCCCTGCGCCATGAGCGCGCCTATCTGCTTCGACAGGCGGTTGCGGCTGCCGCGCAGCTCATCAGCCTCGCCCTTTGCGGCGCGGCAGAGCTTGTCAAGCTCAATGACCTCGTCGACGAGCGGAAGCTTCTGATCCTGAAACTTCTTTTTGATGTTTTCTTTGACTATTTCGGGGTTTTCTCTGACAAATCTGAGATCCAGCATTTTATATCCTCCTGCATTATATTTAATAGAAAACACCCTCAGAACGGCTCCCGCCGTCCCAAGGGTGCAATAAGCACGGTACCACCTTGTGTTTAACTCTCAGCCCATAACGCGGGCACGCGGCAGAACTCATCGCCCTGCGGCTCGAAAGCGGAATAGACCCTGCGGACGAAGGAAACTCGCAGCAAACATTTCCCTCTCTGATCGTCCCGAAAAGATCCGTGTTCTTCGTCACAGCCTTTATAATATGGGATTATTATACCCCGAAGAAAAATCAAAGTCAAGCCTGTTTTTGCGCCTGTCTGCGCGGCAGGAGCTTAGCTTTTGCAAGAACTTTTACGAGGGTCGGGATTATCACGAGCTGGATAGCGAGACCCGGCAGGCAGGTGACGAACGACGCAGTCACCCAGACGGAGAACGAATAGTTTCCGGCGGAGAAGATGAGGGCTTTGAGTATGCCCGAAACGACGCGCCCGGAGATGAGCGCGACAACGAGGCTCGTGTAGAGCGAGAGATATGTAGTCTTATATTTAAACGCATACATCATAAGACCCGTCACTGCGCCGTAGACCGCGAGCTCCGCCATCATCGACGGCAGGATAGCCATCGGCGGCATCTGGGTCAGGAGCGACGAGAGCAGGGGGCCGAGCAGACCGCACACGAGTCCGTACTGCCAGCCGCAGATAAGTCCGCACAGCAGCACCGGGATATGCATCGGCAGGAATATCGTTCCGGCGTTTTTGACCATGTGGAACGCCATGGGCAGCACGATACACAGCGCGACGCACAGTGCGGTTATGACCATCTTTCTGATTCTCACTGAATTCTTGTTTGTCATGGGGATCGTCCTTTCAAAAAAACAAAAGCGGGGGTACGGCACTCCCTTCTGGAAGCGCAGTTACCCTCGCGGCAATGTTTTCACGTTATTTTAAAAAAACTCTTCGCTCTCTTCTGAAAGCCCGATCCCTTCATGAGATCGCGATTATTATATCACATTTCAAGCGAAAATCAAGACCCTTTTCCGATTTCTTTCACGGCGGACTGAACGAGCTTCGCCATCGGGATATCCCCGACGCCGACGACTATATTGTCGCAGTGGTTGACAGGGACGAGTACACGCTTTGCGTCGCTCTGCCCTATCGCCGCCGCCATCTTCGGCGTTATCTCGCCGAGCAGCGCATCGGCTATGACTATGCCGACGGGACCCGCTATGACATCCGCCTTGCGGCACCCGACACACACTGCGTTTTCGCCCGTCGCGGCGGCATCGGCGCCCGCCTTGAGCATGGCGGAGGTCGCGATGCTGTTCGCGCCGACGGCGGTCACGAAGAAGTCCGGATATTCGCTTTTTATCCCGGAAACGAGCAGCTTACCTATTCCGCCGCCCTGTCCGTCTATAACAAGTACGTTCATATCAGTCTCTCCGTCAGTTTTTCACGGGCTCGAACATGTCCCCGTCAACGCCGCAGTTTTCGCAGCGGTCGGGCGCTGTGTCGCCCTCGATTTCAAAGCCGCATATCGAGCAGCGCATACGCGCGATACCGTCCTTCTGAGCCTTGAACAGCTCGGCGGGCGACTCGCACTTCGGGCACTTCTCGGGCGCATTTTCGCTCTTTATCTTCAGTCCGCAGACCGTGCAGACCCATGTTCTTGTCAGCGCGGGACGGCGCTCTTCAATCAGCTCGCCGCCGACCCCGCAGTTCTCGCAGCGGTCTGGCGCAGCCTTGCCCTCGTGGACATGTCCGCATATCGTACATACGAATACAGGTTCTCTTTTCTCTTCCCTTGGCTCCGAGACAGGCTGTGAAAGCGACGCCGGAGCCGAGCAGTTCGGGCATTTATCCGCGGCCGCGTCAAACGTGCGTCCGCATACGGCGCAGTGTATCTTCGCGCCCGTATTTCCCTCTTTGCTCACCGAATCCCTCCGTTTTTATGTTTTTTATTATGCCGCATCTTATAGATGCGCCACTCATGGTATCTATATTTTATCATCTGATATGCCAAAAAGTCAAGTTGCATGAAATACGCAGATATGATAAAATGAGTGGCAGAAAGAGAAAGGGTGAACGATATGGGACTTTATATACTTCTCGCCGTGCTCGCAGTTCTTGTTATATTTATATGCATACTGCTGATAAGAGCCGCGCTCGCCGACGAAAAAAAGCCGAGCCGATAGGCGAAAAGCCGGTATATACAACCGAGCAGGAGGATATCGAAAACGGCGAACGGCTGATGAAAATGATAGAATGTCAGACCGTATCGTCCCGCGAAATATATGACGACACGGAGTTTGCGAAGCTGCGCGCGGCGGTCAAAGAGCTGTTTCCGCTGCTGCACGAGCGCGCCGAGATAAAATATTTCAGCGAGGACTGCTGGGTCTATAAAATCCCCGGGCGCGACGAGAGCCGGAATATACTGCTCATGTCGCACCACGATGTTGTTGCCGCGACGGGCGACTGGACTCACGAAAAGTTCGGCGAGATATCCGACGGAAAGATATGGGGACGCGGCACGGTAGACACAAAGACTTCGCTCTTCGCGGAGCTCTCCGCAGTCGAGGAGCTGCTCGCCGAGGACTTTGAACCCGCATGCAACTTATATATAGCCTCGGGACACAATGAAGAGATTTTCGGCGACGGAATACACGAAGCCGTGAAATATTTTGAAAAGCAGGGCATCGAATTTGAATTTGCAGTCGACGAGGGCGGCGGGGTCGATCAGCGCGCCGATAGACGGGATAGACTGCAAGTGCGCGATGATAGCCGTTCACGAAAAGGGCTACCACAGAATAAATGTCCGCGCCGTTCAGGGCGACTCCGAAGGGCTGACCCTCAGCGACAATCCCGTGACCCGAGTTTCAAAATTCATCGCTGAGGTTTCCGCGCTGAAGCTGACGATAAAAATGTCCGCTCAGGTGCGCGAGATGTTCACGGCGCTCCTGCCCTATATGAACTTCCCGCTGAGACTTATCTTCGCGAACCTATGGTGTTTCGAGCCGCTGCTGATAAAGCTCATGCCGAAGATAAACTCCCAGGCGGCAGCGATGCTCGGCACGACCTGCGTTTTCGGCAGCATCGAGTCAAAGAAGGGCAAGACCCACGCGACAACGAGTGCTCTGCGAGCGCGCTGATAAGATACATCGACGAAGAGGATCTTGTCGGCGACATGGAGAAGATAAGAGAGCTCGCGAAGAAATATGCGCTTGAAATAACCGAGCCCGCCGACGGGCACGAGTTCCACCGACCGGCTGATACAGGCAGCAGGGCATTCAAATATGTCTGCCGCTGCGCGAGAGACGTGTTCCCGCACGCCGCAGTTGCCCCGTTCGTCCTCGCCGCCGGAACCGACGCCCGCTGGATGAGCGATGTCTGCCCGTGCGCGCTGCGCTTTGCTCCGATCGATATCAACATGCAGCAGTTCAACAGCGTCCACAGCGTAGATGAAAACATCGACCTCTCCGCCATCGGCGCGGCGATAGAGTTCTACAAAGAGGTTCTGAGAAACTACAAATAAATATATTTCCGTGCCGCAGAGCGCAAAATCGCCCGGCGGCACGGATTCTTTTCGTTTTGGCGGGTTTTCGCTCCCGACCATATATATTGTATGAATATTAATGCAAAGTACCTGAATTTGTGTATCTGCCGTGCGAGAATTGTATTTTGTAATTCAATTGATAAAATTAACGAAATTTCAGATAAAAATTAGTTAAATATTACTAAAAAAAGTTGACTTTTTCTGTCGAAACGATGTATAATAGTTACGATATAAACGGTGGCTGCCGATCTCCATTACCGCTTATATGGCGCAGGTAATGAATATCCGCAGCCTCGAAACATCTAAAGGACCGGATAACCGGAAAAAATCGAGACCCTACGGAGATTTGTGAAATGAAAAGGTTTTTAGCTTTAGCCATTGCAGTTCTTATGATCCTGTCATTTGCCGCCTGCGCTTCGGACAAGAGCGGCAGCGACACCACCGCGGCATCCGACACCAAAGCGGATGCGACAACGGCTCCTGCGGCGGATGACACCACCGCCGCGCCCGAGACGACCGAGCCTGCGACGAGCGGCACCGATGCCGTTTCCGCCGCGCCCTCAGTCAGAAGAGGCCCCACAAAAACAACACCCGCTGCCGACACCACAAAGCCCGCATCGGGCGACAACAGCGGCTCGACTACCGTCCCCTCCAAGCCGGACGACAACAAGCCCTCAGCGGTTGAAACGAACCCCAAAAAAATAATCGTCTCTGCTGAAAAAGAATGGATATTCACCAAAAAGCCCACCGACTCCTGCCACGCTTCGACCGTTCTGCCTCTTGACAACGGTACAGTTGTTGCGGCATGGTTCGCAGGCTCGTCCGAGAGCGACGACGATGTCAAGATACTCACAAGCGTGCGCGGCACGGACGGAAAATGGGGCGAACCCATCAGAGTTTCCGCCGATCCGAATGTCGCCCACTGGAACCCCGTTCTCTTCCAGAACGACGACGGCACGATAACCCTCTATTTCAAGGTCGGCAAGGACACCGAATATTGGAAGACCTACTATTCCGTCTCGACCGACGGCAAGAACTGGGCAGCTCCCAGAGAGCTTGTCCCCGGCGACAACAGCGGCGGCAGAGGTCCCGTCAAGAACAAGCCCATCAGACTCAAGAACGGCACTATACTCGCTCCCGGCTCGACCGAGCTCGGCGGCAAATACAGATGCTTCGTTGACATATCGACCGACAACGGCAAGACCTGGAACAGAACTCCCGAAATCAATTCGAGCTTTCTCAGGTTCTTCAAAGTTCCGATGATTCAGCCCACACTCTGGGAATCAAAGGACGGTTCGGTTCACATGTTCACAAGAACAAAGGTCGGCAAGATCTACAGAAGCGATTCCTATGACGGCGGCAAGACCTGGTGCAGCGCATATCCGACCAACCTGCCGAACAACAACAGCGGTATCGACCTCGACACCGACGACAGCGGAAGAATTTTCCTCGTCTATAACCCCGTCGGCATCCCCGGCATCAGAACGCCCCTCACCCTCGCCGTTTCGCTTGACGACGGCAAGACCTTCACGAAGATAAAGACCTTCGAGACCGGACTCGCGGAGTACTCTTATCCCGCAGTCGTTGTCAAGGGCGACACCATCCACATCACTTATACATATGAAAGAGACTATATCGCCTACTGGCAGATAAAGATCAAGTGATGTTTTCCTGTCGGCTTTTTACGTGATTTTTCAATTCGCTCAAAACCTTCTTGAGCGTTGTGGAAACGCGGCATAATATAGGAAATTTTTTAGGAGGAAGTAAAATAGACCAAGAGAATTTTATCGGTTTCTCGTCGCAATCAGCCTCATGTTTGCTCTCGCATCCATAGGCATGGCTAAAAGTTCGAGCGATGATATCATCGTCTCCGCAACAAAAGAAATGATCTTCGACAAGAAGATAACCGATTCCTGCCACGCTTCAACGGTTCTGCCCCTCGATGACGGCTCCGTTATCGCAGCATGGTTCGGCGGCTCTTCCGAGAAGAAGAGCGATGTTAAGATCTACACCTCGGTTCGCACCGAAGAGGATGGCTGGAGCGATCCCATCGTTGTTTCCGCGGCTGATGACATAGCTCACTGGAACCCCGTTCTGTTCCAGAAGGAAGACGGCACTGTCGTTCTTTACTTCAAGGTTGGCACCGACACCGATTACTGGAAGACCTATTACGCAACCTCGACCGACGGCAGAAGCTGGAGCACTCCCAGAGAGCTTGTCCCCGGCGACAACAGCGGCGGCAGAGGACCCGTCAAGAATAAGCCCATCAGACTTAAGGACGGCACCGTTCTTGCACCCGCTTCGACTGAGATCGACGGCGAGTGGAAAGCATTCGTTGACATTTCCACCGACGACGGCGCGACTTGGACAAAGACCGCTAATGTCGATTCCAAATACTGCACATGGTTCAAGGTTCCGATGATTCAGCCCACCCTTTGGCAGTCCGCTGACGGCTCTGTCCATATGTTCACAAGAACAAAGGTCGGCAAGATCTATCGCAGCGATTCCTATGATAACGGCAAGACCTGGTGCCGCGCTTATGCCACCAAGCTTCCCAACAACAACAGCGGTATCGACCTCGACACCGACGATCAGGGCAGAATCTTCCTGGCTTATAACAACATTGGTCTCCCCGGCATCCGTACTCCTCTTGTTCCTCTCCGTTTCGACCGATGACGGCAAGACCTTCACCAAGACTAAAGACCTTCGAAAAGGGTCTCGCTGAGTATTCTTATCCCTCAGTTGTCGTCAAGGGTGACACCATCCACATCACCTACACCTACGAGAGAGACTACATCGCATACTGGCAGATAAAGATCAAATAAGATTTTTTTACAATCGGCCTGAGGGTAATCAAGGCTGAGAATAAGGGAAACTGCAACCCATAAAAATATGCGCCCCGAAAGACAGTGCACAGTTCTTTCGGGGCGTGTATATTTTTTTAATCTATTCCGTACTTCTCGTGGATGACATTTCCTATCTGTGGGAACGGGATGACCGGCGGCTGATTTTCAAGATGCTCGCCGATAAGCTTCTCCATCCAAACCATGCCGTACCAGCGGTGGAATTTATATCCGCATTTTGTGAAGCCGCCGACCATTCGGTAGCCGAGATGCGCGTGGAATTCCGCGCTGTTTTTCGTCAGATATTCGTCCTCAACTTCTGGATAGGCTATGCAGGCGTTCATGTTGAGAAAGCCCTGCTCGCGCAGCACGGCTTCGAGCGCGTCGTGCAGCTTTCTGCCAAGCCCACCGCCGCGCGCATTCTGATCGAGATAGATCGATGTCTCAACCGCCCAATCATACGCCGGGCGCGAATGAAGCGGACCCGCATAGGCATAGCCGAGGATATCGCCCTCCCTTTCCGAGCACGAGATACGGGTATCTCCTGAGCGTAGATTCGATTCTCCTGCGGAACTCCTCCTCGCTCGGCACATCGTATTCGTATGTTATCGAGGTGTTTTTGACATAGGGCGCGTATATTTTTAGCAGCGCCGGAGCGTCCTCGGGCGTTGCCGCGCGGATTTTTATTTCATCGGCCATTTTATTTTGCCTCCCCTTTTTTCTGGGCTTCGAGCTTCTTCATTGCCTTGCCGAACTGAATTGTGAAGAGTATGGACGTGAATGTTATCGCGATAACATCCGCTACGGGCTCCGCCATATAAACGCCCATCGTCTTGTCTGTGACAAACGCCGGCATGATATAAATAAGCGGCAGGAGCAGCACGAACTTGCGAACGACCGCAACCGATATCGAGCACAGCGCGCTGCCTATCGACACGAACGACCATCTGGCACGACATCTGTATGCCGAACAGGCAGAGCACGGCGCAGTAGA
>ENA-OQKI01000196-OQKI01000196.1-human-gut-metagenome-genome-assembly--contig:-NODE-196-length-14039-cov-3.520989_pt1 | contig 14039 bp, 9 predicted proteins | sample MGYA00242778_ERZ504798 | MGnify/ENA primary metagenome ERZ504798 (study PRJEB26092, sample SAMD00036414) | human gut metagenome | host: Homo sapiens | study: EMG produced TPA metagenomics assembly of... | reverse complement strand
CTGATTGGGCGCGGCTGCCGAGGTATTTCATGATGGCATGCCATAATCGGTGCGGGCAGCGCGGGCCTGGCGCGCACCATGCCGTCGGCATCGACGCTGCCGGCATTGCCGCCGCCAAGTCGCTGCGCATGCTCAATGGAGCATCCCATGCGCACAGCGCCCACAAGCTTATCCATCGCTTCGGAAAATGGCCGGCGCAAGAGGCCCATACGCGGGGAGTGGCGAAGCGCCGCAATACCGCTGCCGGCACAGGCGACAACGCCGCCACACCACAATTGGTCATGGCGCTCACATGCCTTGTGCAGACGAACGGCGGTCCCGCGCGCCTGCTTAGCGCCCTCTTGTGCGGCTTGAATCGCGGCATAGACGCGCGTTCCCGTACCGCCAAAGCGTTCAAGCGCCTGCTCGATAGCTGTCAACGTCTCATCGTCAGCCATATCTTCAATGGCCAGCACCATGCCATCGACTGCACCGGCATCATCCGCCTCCAAATCGACCGGGCGGGGGAGCGCGGTGCCGGAAAGCTGGGTATAGGCGGCGATGGCATCCTGCAGGTCCCAAAGCAAAAACTCAAGATCGGCGCTCTTGGGAATACTGATATACGCAATGGTTTGCAGCGTTTTTGGTACATCGCCGCGTGCGGTCGTCTCCATGCCGCCTTCTTTCCGGTTGGTTTCCGTTTAGGTTACACCGTCCGGCGGCGTCCCGCCGCGCTATCCTAGTGCAACCCTTACGAAAGGAACGTCATGCGTCTGCCCATGAACACCTCGCTTGCCACGCTTAAGCCCTCCGGTATCCGCCGGATCAACGCGCTCGCCGCCCAGCATCCGGGGTGCATCGCGCTCGCGCTAGGTGAGCCCGATTTTCCCACGCCCGATGTGATTAGCGCCGAGGTGACTGCTTCGTTGGACCGCGGCGACACGCACTATCCGCCCAACAACGGTCGCCCCGCCCTGCGTGAGGCGTTATCTGCCTACATGGGGGACGCGGGCCTTATGTTTTCGGCCGACGAGGTCATCCTGACCGACGGCGCGACCGAGGCCCTGTCGGCAACATTTATGGCTATGCTCAACCCCGGCGACGAGGTCATTATTCCCACGCCGGCCTTTGGCCTGTACGAAAGCATCGTTGTGGCCAATCACGCCAAAGCGGTCTTTTTGGATACGGGGCCTGCGCAATTTCAGATTGACGAGGATGCGCTTCGCGCCTGTGTGACCCCGGCGACCAAGGCCATCGTTATCTGCTCGCCCAACAATCCCACGGGCTGCATTCTCAACGCGGCATCGCTCAACGCCGTGGCGCGCGTAGCGGAGCAGTCGGGCATCTACGTGGTCTGCGACGACGTGTACAACCGTTTGGTCTATGTGGATGGTTACGAGCGTTTTGCCCAGCGACACCCGGAGCTGCGCGAGCAGACGGTGATCATCGAGAGCTTCTCCAAGCCCTGGGCCATGACCGGCTGGCGCCTGGGCTGGCTCGCAGCAGCGGCACCCGTCATCGCCGAGATCGCAAAAGCTCACCAATACCTAGTATCGAGCGCCGTCTCCTTCGAGATGGACGCCGCAGCTCGAGCCCTGACCGTCGACCCAACCCCCATGCTCAAAGTCTACCGAGCCCGCCGCGAACGCGTACTCGCAGCCTTATACGCCATGGGCCTCGACGTAGTAGAGCCCGCAGGAGCCTTCTATACCTTCCCGAGCATCAAACAATTCGGCCTGACAAGCGAAGACTTCTGCATCAAAGCCATCAAAGAGGCCAACGTAGCCCTAGTCCCGGGCGACTGCTTCGGCACCGAAGGCCACGTCCGCCTCAGCTATTGCGTTTCCGATAAAGACCTGGACGAAGGCCTCCGCCGCCTGTCCACCTTCCTTTCAACCCTGTAGCCCAACGGGACCCAACCCATCAGCCCACCGACCTAAGGGTTATGCGTGGGGCGCGCCGGCCAACGGGCACGAGGATTCGCAACAAAGGCAACGTAGCTCCGGTCGGGAGGGGCAGGGCGAGTTTTCCGTAGATTCCGCACGAGCCGAAGGCCACTTAATGTGGCCTTCGTGCGAGCCCAGGACTTGACCGAGCGGAAAACTCGCCCTGCCCCTCCCGACCGGAGCGTATGCAGGGTTTGTGTGCGAATCCTCGTGCCCGTTGACCGACGCCGGGGTCCCCGCCATAATACTTTCGGTTCACGCACGAATCCGCTGCCAGAGACAGCCGGTGCAAACGGGCATCGCCCGCGAGCTTAATGGGACTTCCCGCCAGCCGAGGTGGTCGAGTAGATATGTCTTCTCGCCCCCGTCGCTCATGCAGCGCGGGGGCTTTCTTTTTGGACATGCCCCCGTCACGTCCTTGTGGCGGACCGTGCCCGGAAAGAATTCGAGGAGGTGTAATTCATGCCCCAGCAGTACAAAATCGACAAGGTTGCAGAGATCGAGTCCCGTATCGCCGAGAACGCCGGTCTGTTCGTCGTCAACTACAACGGTCTGACGGTTAAGCAGGCTCAGGAGCTGCGTCATCAGCTTCGCGAGTGCGGCGCCGAGATGAAGGTCTACAAGAACAACCTGGTCAAGATCGCTCTCAAGAACCAGGAGCAGCCCGAGATCGACGAGATCCTCGCGGGCCCCGTCGCTTATGTGTTCTACGAGACCGAGCCGGTCGAGGCCGCTAAGGCCCTTAAGGACTTCTCCGCTAAGTCCAAGGGCGTCCTTGAGATCAAGGGCGGTATCTCCGACGGCAAGGCCGTTTCCGCTGATGATGTTAAGGCTATCGCCGAGCTGCCCACCAAGGATCAGCTTCTCGGCCAGATCGCCGGCCTCATCTCCGGTTTCGCTCGCGACATCGCTGTCTGCGTCAACGGCGTTTCCTCTGGTCTCGCTCGTTCGATCCAGCAGGTCTCCGAGCAGAAGGCAGCCTAGTTGCTGTTTTCACCCGCGGCGGCAACGCCGCACCCCTGGCGCATTCGCGCCGTGTTTTAACTGATCTCCGTGCATCCGCACGGAAACCGAAAGGACTTAGAAATGGCTAAGCTTACCACCGATGAGATCATCGATGCTCTTAAGGAAATGACCCTTCTCGAGGCTTCCGAGCTCGTTAAGGCTATCGAGGACACCTTCGGCGTTTCCGCCGCTGCTCCTGCCGCTGTTGTCGCCGCTCCCGCTGCTGGCGCTGCTGAGGCCGAGGAGAAGACCGAGTTTGACGTCGTGCTCGAGGGCTTCGGCGACAACAAGATCCAGGTCATCAAGGCCGTCCGTGAGCTCACCAACCTTGGCCTGAAGGAGGCCAAGGAGGTCGTCGAGGGCGCTCCCAAGGCTGTTCTCGAGGGTGCCAAGAAGGAGGACGCCGAGGCTGCCAAGGAGAAGCTCGAGGCTGCTGGCGCTGCTGTCACCCTCAAGTAATCAGGCTTTCTCGCCAGATTTCTTTGCAGACGGGGTTCGCATTGCGAGCCCCGTCTTTTTCGTTTTTTCGGTCCCTCGGCATCGGTTGCTCAAACTGCCATGTTCTGTGATTTGCGTCGTATCGGGTGCCCTGCCGTTGGGCAATAAAATTGCACCATTCGAGCAATAATTTGCGTTGACCTGCTGAAGAATTGTCTCTGCCTTGTAGCGACATATAGTTCCAGCGGTAAGATGCTTGGGTATCGCAATTTGGTCTGCGGCTGTGTGCCGCACGCATGGGGCGCTTTTGCGCCTGCGAAAGGATCTTTGAATAACATGAAGGCAATCATCCCCGCCGCCGGTCTTGGCACGCGTTTTCTGCCTGGCACCAAGTGCACGCCCAAAGAGATGCTGCCGGTGCTCGACAAGCCCGTCATTCAGTACGTCGTCGAGGAGGCGCTCGAGCCCGAGGAGGTCGACGATGCCATCATCGTTACTTCTCCCGGTAAGCCCGAGCTACTGAACTACTTCCAGCCCGACCGTTCGCTCGAGAACCTGCTGCGCGAGCGCGGCAAGAACGCCTATGCCGATGCTGTCGCCCACGCTGGCGGTATGCCGGTCGACTTCCGTTATCAGTACGAGCCCAAGGGCCTCGGCCATGCTATTCGCTCTGCTGCCGACGCCGTGGCAGGGGAGAACTTCCTGGTTCTTCTGGGCGACTACGTTGTGCCTAACCGCGATATCTGCGACAAGATGCTCGCCGTTTCCAAGGAGCACGGTGGCGCTTCGGTTATCGCCGTCGCTGCTTGCTCGCCCGAGGAAGTCAGCCGCTACGGTGTTATCGCCGGCGAGCGCGTCGGTTCGCTCGAGGGCGCCGAGGACGTTGCCGATGCCGAGCCGGGCGCTGTTTGGCGTATCGGCGGTCTGGTTGAGAAGCCCGCTCCCGAGGCTGCTCCGTCCAACCTGTACATCGTCGGTCGCTACCTGCTGAGCCCGCTGGTCATGGACCTGCTGGCAGATCAGCAGGCCGGCAAGGGCGGCGAGATCCAGCTCACCGACGCCATGGCCCGTTCGCTCGACCGCGAGGCCATGTATGCCGTCGTCATCGACCCGCTGTCGGGCTACGACACCGGCACTCCCTCTGGTTGGATGGCCACTAACGCCCTCATGGCTGCAAACGACCCCCGCTTTGCCGATGCCTTCTGGGACGCCATCGACGAGCGCGGCGGATTGATGCGCAAGTAAGCCTTCGGGCACCGACATTTACGGGCGTGGACCTCGGTTCGCGCCCGTTTTTTATAAGAGCTGCGATTGCCGGCTCTCTGTTCACAGAAAATATATGAACAGATGTTCGATACACATACATCTACCTGCGTGTTTTCTGTCGAAAAACTTTGCTACTCCAAAAACTCAATCGCGTCAAGGCTTTTCTTGCCCAACGGTCGGTACCTGATAAACTATTAGGTTGCGATAACTGGCGAAGCTATGCCTCGCCAACCCACCGAGCATTTCCGTGAAGGAGGAAAAACCTGGTGACCTACGCATACACTGCCACTGAGCGCAAGCGCGTCAGCTTCGGGAAAATCCCGGAGGCCATGGAGCTCCCCAACCTTATCTCTGTTCAAAGGGAATCCTTTGAGCGTTTTAAGGATGAGGGCCTTCGTGAGGCGTTCAAGGAATCCAGCCCCATCCAGAGTCAGAACCATGTTCTCGAGGTTACCTTCGGCGAGCATCAGTTCGGCGACCCCGCGCACACCGTCGAGGAGTGCCGCGAGAAGGATATGACCTATCAGGCTCCGCTTCTGACCGACGTCCGTCTCACCAACAAGGAGACCGGCGAGATCAAGGAGCAGCTCGTCTTCATGGGCGACTTCCCCATGATGACCGATCAGGGCACCTTCATCATCAACGGTACCGAGCGTATCGTCGTCTCGCAGCTCGTCCGCTCCCCGAGCGTGTACTACAGCTCCGAGATGGATTCGGGCAAGCAGATCTACAAGGCCCAGATCATCCCGTCCCGCGGTGCCTGGCTTGAGTTTGAGGTCGACAAGCGCGACCAGCTCATGGTCTCCATCGACCGTAAGCGCAAGCAGAGCGCCACGATGTTCCTGCGCGCCCTTGGCATCGCCGTCACCAACGACGACATCATCGAGCTGCTCGGCAACTCCGATGTGATCAAGCGCACCCTGGAGCGCGACACCGCCCTCACTCGCGAGGACGCCCTCATCGAGATCTACCGTCGCCTGCGCCCGGGCGAGCCTCCCACCGTGGACGCTTCCCGCAGCCTGCTCGAGGGCCTGCTCTTTAACCCGCAGCGCTACGATCTGGCCCGCGTCGGTCGTTACAAGGTCAACAAGAAGCTCAACCTCACCACCGAGGAAGAGGTCACGGTGCTCACCGACGAGGATATCGTTGCGACGCTGCGCTACCTCCTGTCCCTCGCTGCCGGCGAGCAGGGCTTCAAGGTCGACGACATCGACCACTTCGGCAACCGCCGCATCCGCACCGTCGGCGAGCTCGTCGCCAACCAGTTCCGTATCGGCATGAGCCGTATGGAGCGCGTCGTCCGTGAGCGCATGAGCTCCCAGGACATCGACGAGATCACCCCGCAGTCGCTCATCAACATCCGCCCGATCGTGGCCTCCATCAAGGAGTTCTTCGGTTCCTCGCAGCTCTCGCAGTTCATGGACCAGGCGAACCCCCTGACCGGTCTGACCCACAAGCGCCGTCTGTCCGCACTCGGCCCTGGTGGTCTTGCCGGCCACAAGTCCGGCTCCAGCCGCCGCACCAACGTGCCGACGGCCGTCCGCGACGTTCACAACTCGCACTACAGCCGCATGTGCCCGATCGAGACCCCCGAAGGCCCCAACATCGGCCTGATCGGCTCGCTCGCCCTCTACGCCCGCGTCAACGAGTATGGCTTCATCGAGGCCCCGTTCCGTCGCGTCGAGAACGGCGTTGCCACCGACCAGATCGACTGGATGACCGCTGACGAGGAAGAGAAGCACGTCATCGCGCCGGCCAACACGCCGCTCGATCCCAAGACCAACGAGTTCATCACGACCGATGCCGAGGGCAAGATCGTCCGTCCGCACACCGTGATCGCCCGTACCCGCGACTTCGACGGCTCCTTCGGCGCTCCCGCCGACGTGCCCGTCGAGGACGTCGACTACATGGACGTCTCGCCGCGTCAGATGCTCTCCGTCGCAGCCACGCTGATCCCGTTCCTTGAGCACGACGACGCCAAGCGTACGCTGATGGGCGCCAACATGCAGCGTCAGGCCGTGCCGCTGGTTCACCCCGCCGCTCCCTATGTCGGTACCGGCATGGAGCGTCGCGCCGCTCTGGACTCCGGCGAGGTCACCCTGGCCAAGAACGCCGGCGAGGTCATCTTTGCCGACGCCGCCAAGATTATCGTCAAGCATGCCGGCGGCATGGACGAGTATCACCTGGCCAAGTACCAGCGCTCCAACCAGTCCACCTGCATCAACCACCGTCCGCTCGTGCGCGTCGGTGACACCGTTGAGCAGGGCGAGCCTCTGGCTGACGGTCCTTCGACCGATCATGGCGAGCTCGCACTGGGCCAGAACCTCACCGTGGCCTACATGCCGTGGGAAGGCTTCAACTACGAGGACGGTATCGTCGTGTCCGAGCGCCTGGTGGCCGAGGACCTGCTGACGACCATCAACATCACCCGTCACGAGATCGACGCCCGCGACACCAAGCTCGGCCCCGAGGAGATCACCCGCGAGATCCCGAACCTCTCCGAGGACATGCTTGCCAACCTCGACGAGGACGGCGTCATCCGTATCGGCGCCGAGGTCGGCCCTGGCGACATCCTGGTCGGCAAGGTCACGCCTAAGGGCGAGAGCGCTCTGACCGCCGAGGAGCGCCTGCTGCGCGCCATCTTCGGTGCCAAGGCCCACGACGTCCGCGATACCTCCCTTAAGATGCCTCACGGCGCTTACGGCCGCGTTATCGACGTCGTCCGCTTTAGCCGCGAGAACGGCGACGACCTGGCCCCCGGCGTCAACGAGCAGGTGCGCGTCTACGTCGCCCAGCGTCGTAAGATCCAGCAGGGCGATAAGATCGCCGGCCGCCACGGCAACAAGGGTGTTATCTGTAACGTTCTGCCGGTCGAGGACATGCCCTACATGGCTGACGGTACCCCGATCGACGTTATCCTCAACCCGCTGGGCGTTCCTTCGCGTATGAACGTCGGCCAGCTGCTCGAGTGCCACCTTGGCTGGGCTGCTGCCTGCGGTTGGGATACCGAACAGGCCGACTCCGACAAGTACGTCCCCGGTCCGTTCTTCACCGCCACGCCCGTCTTCGACGGCGCCAAGGAGGACGAGATCGCCGAGGTCATCCGTCGTGCCAACAAGAACATGCTCAACAAGGCCACCGCTGCCTTTGGCGATCACATGCGCCCCGAGTTCGTCACCCAGCTTGACGAGCGCGGCAAGACCCGTCTGTTCGACGGCCGCACCGGTGAGGAGTTCCGCGAGCCCATTACCGTGGGTACGTCCTACATCCTCAAGCTCGGCCACATGGTCGACGACAAGATCCACGCCCGTTCGACCGGCCCTTACAGCCTGGTTACCCAGCAGCCTCTGGGCGGCAAGGCCCAGTTCGGCGGCCAGCGCTTCGGCGAGATGGAAGTTTGGGCACTGTACGCTTACGGTGCTTCCAACGTCCTGCAGGAGATCCTGACCGTCAAGTCCGACGATACCGTGGGCCGCGTCAAGACCTACGAGTCCATCGTCAAGGGCGAGAACGTTCCTGTCCCGGGTATCCCCGAGTCCTTCAAGGTTCTCGTCAAGGAGATTCGCTCCCTCGCACTGGACATCGAGCCCATGCACGATGCCGACGAGGACGCCTCCGCCCCTGTGACCGCCGAGGAGACCTCCGCTCTCGACGACCTGGCTGCGCTCGCCGGCGTTGACGCCGACGTCGAGGCCGAGGATGCCGAGACCGCCGAGGCGCCCGAGGCTGTCGCCGCCACGACCACTGATAAGGAGTAGTTGACTGTGGCAGATTTCGAAGCTACTGATTTTGACTCGGTAAAGATCTCCCTTGCCTCCGCCGACCAGATCCGTTCCTGGTCGCACGGTGAGGTCAAGAAGCCGGAGACCATCAATTACCGTACCCTCAAGCCCGAGAAGGACGGCCTGTTCTGCGAGAAGATCTTCGGTCCCGCCAAGGACTGGGAGTGCTCCTGCGGCAAGTACAAGGGCATCCGCTTTAAGGGCATCGTCTGCGAGCGCTGCGGCGTCGAGGTCACCTCGGCCAAGGTGCGTCGCGACCGCATGGGCCACATCGAGCTCGCCGCTCCCGTGTCCCACATCTGGTACTTCAAGAGCCCCACGAGCTTCCCGATGAGCCGTATGCTCGACATCAAGTCCAAGGACCTCGAGAAGGTTCTGTACTTCGCCAGCTACATCATCACCGAGGTTGACTACGAGGCTCGCGAGGCCGACGCCGACGACCTGCGCGAGGAGCTCGCCGCCGATCTGGAAGAGATCGATGCCGAGTGCGCCCGCCAGATCGAGTCCCTCAAGGAGCAGGGCGACCCCGAGAACTTTGACGAGTTCTCCGACGAGGAGCCGCTGACCCCCGAGGAGATCGCCTCTGGCATCGTCGACATCGAGGAAGAGTGCAAGGACGAGAAGCAGCTCCGCACGGACGCCTTCAACGCCTTCATGAAGCTCACCGAGCGCGACCTCATCTCCGATGAGCCGCTGTTCCGCGAGATGACCCGTTACTACTCCATGTACTTCAAGGGTGGCATGGGTGCCGAGGCCGTCCGCGACCTGCTCGCTGCCATCGACCTCCCCTCCGAGGCCGAGAAGCTCAAGGCCATCATCGCCGACGAGGATTCCCAGAAGCAGAAGCGCGAGAAGGCCGTCAAGCGCCTTGAGGTCGTTGACGCCTTCCTGAAGGGCGGCAACAGCCCCGCGAACATGATCCTGGACGTCATCCCGGTCATTCCGCCCGATCTGCGCCCGATGGTCCAGCTCGACGGCGGCCGCTTCGCCGCGTCCGACCTCAACGACCTGTATCGTCGCGTGATCAACCGTAACAACCGACTCAAGCGCCTGCTCGACCTGGACGCCCCTGCGATCATCGTGAACAACGAGAAGCGCATGCTCCAGGAGTCCGTGGACGCCCTGTTCGACAACGGTCGTCGTGGTCGCCCGGTCTCTGGCCGTGGCGGTCGCCCGCTCAAGTCGCTCGCCGAGGCCCTCAAGGGCAAGCAGGGCCGTTTCCGTCAGAACCTGCTGGGTAAGCGTGTCGACTACTCCGGCCGTTCGGTTATCGTTACGACCCCAAGCTGCTGCTGCACCAGTGCGGTCTGCCCAAGACCATGGCGCTGGAGCTCTTCAAGCCCTTCGTCATGAAGCGCCTGGTCGAGCTTGGCAAGGTCGAGAACATCAAGGGCGCCAAGCGCGCTATCGACCGCGGTGCCACCTTTGTGTGGGATATCCTCGAAGAGGTCATCGACGGCCGCGTCGTGCTGCTCAACCGCGCACCGACCCTGCACCGTCTGTCCATCCAGGCCTTTGAGCCGGTTCTGGTCGAGGGCAAGGCTATCCACCTGCACCCGCTGGTCTGCTCGCCCTTCAACGCCGACTTTCGACGGCGACCAGATGTCTGTCCACGTGCCGCTGTCCAGCCAGGCTCAGGCCGAGGCCCGCGTGCTCATGCTCTCTGCGAACAACCTGCGCTCGCCGGCATCCGGCAAGCCGGTCAACATCCCCTCGCAGGACATGATCATCGGTGTGTACTACCTCACCCAGGTCCGCGACGGTCTGCCGGGCGAGAACCACGTGTTCTCGAGCTTCGACGACGCGCTGCACGCCTATGACTGCCGCTCCGAGGTCGACATGCAGGCCAAGATTCAGGTCCGCGTGTCCGCCGAGAACGCCAACGTCATCAACGAGGACGGCACCCGTATCTTCCGCGTCAAGAATGGCAAGAACGAGTTTGTCGACTACGACGTCACCGGTAACAAGACCGCACGCTTCGAGACCTCTATCGGTCGCATCATCTTCAACCGCCAGTGCCTGCCCGAAGACTACGAGTTCATGAACTACAAGATGGTCAAGGGCGACGTGGCCAAGCTGGTTGCCGACTGCTGCGATCGTTACCCCGAGGCCAAGGTCGGTCCGATCCTCGACGCCATCAAGTACTCCGGCTTCCACTACGCTACCCGCGCCGGCCTCACCATCTCGGTGTGGGACGCTCTCATCCCTGCCGAGAAGCAGGAGCTGCTCGACCGCGCCCAGGCTAACGTCGACCAGATCAACGAGTACTTCGAGGAGGGCTTCATCAACGAGACGGAGCGCCACATCGAAGTCGTTAACGAGTGGACCGCTTGTACCGACAAGGTCGCAGCGCTCATGCTCGACATGTTCGACGAGGAGAACCCGCTCTACATGATGGCCGACTCCGGCGCCCGTGGTTCTAAGACCCAGCTGCGTCAGCTCGGCGGCATGCGTGGCCTGATGGCAGACATGTCCGGCGAGACGATCGACCTTCCCATTAAGGCGAACTTCCGCGAGGGCCTGCTGCCGCTCGAGTACTTCATTTCGACCTACGGCGCCCGTAAGGGCCTGGTCGATACCGCATCCCACACCTCGGACTCTGGTTACCTGACCCGTCGTCTGGTCGACGTGGCCCAGGACGTCATCGTCCGCGAGGAGGACTGCGGTACGCACGAGGGCGTCACCTACAACCTCATCATCCCCGGCACCACCGACCTCAACACCGATCTCGTCGGCCGTTGCTTCATTGAGGACGTCGTGGCTCCCGATGGCACCGTGCTCTTTGAGCAGGACGGCTACATCGAGAAGGTCGCTGACATCCAGAAGATGGTCGATGCCGGCCTTAAGAAGGTCAAGCTTCGCGCGCTGCTCACCTGCCGCTCCAAGTACGGCGTGTGCCAGAAGTGCTACGGCTGGGATCTTTCCACCCGTCGTCCGGTCGCCATCGGTACCGCGGTCGGCATTATTGCCGCCCAGTCCATCGGCGAGCCCGGTACGCAGCTTACGATGCGTACCATTCACTCCGGCGGCGTCGCTGGCGTCGACGATATTACGCAGGGTCTGCCTACGGTCAGCCGTATGTTCGATATCGTCGGCAACGTCAACGAGAAGATCCTGGGTCGCGAGGCCGAGCTGGCTCCGTACTCCGGTCACCTCTCGATTAAGCCCGAGAAGTCCGAGTACGTGCTGACGCTCACCGACTCCGAGGATCACACCCGTGTCCTCGACGAGCGTCGCGTCCCCGCTTCGGTGCGCTTCATGCCCGAGATCGAGGACGGCTGCGAGGTTCGCGCTGGCGACCAGATCACCAAGGGCTTCGTCAACTTCCGCAACCTGCGCAAGCTGACCGACATCGAGTCGACGATGCACACCTTCGTCGAGAGCGTCAAGGACGTCTACACCAGCCAGGGCGTCGACCTGAACGACAAGCACATCGAGGTGCTCGCACGTCAGATGCTGCGTCGCGTTCAGATCACCAACCCCGGCGACTCCAAGTACCTGCTTGGTCAGTACGTCGACCGCTACGAGTTTGCCGACGAGGTCGAGCGCGTTGCCCGTCTGGGCGGTCAGGCTCCTGTGGCCGAGCCCGTCATCCTGGGTACGCTCAAGGTCGCGTCCAACATCGACTCCTGGCTGTCGAGCGCTTCGTTCATTCGTACCGCTGGCGTCCTTACCGAGGCTGCCATCGAGGGCAAGGTCGACCACCTGCTCGACCTTAAGTCCAACGTCATCGTCGGTAAGAGGATCCCGGCTGGTACCGGCCTCAAGCCGTACGCCAACGCCAAGCTGACGTATCGCACGGCCGACGGCTACGTGGACATCGACGGCCCGGCTTCGCCCAACGCCAAGTCGCTGCCCGAGTGGGCTCCTGTGGAGCTCAAGGACCTGGACGAGCAGCTCCCGCAGCAGCTCGACTGGGCCGGCTACGACGAGTTCGGTGGTGCTGACGGTTCGTTCACCCGCAACGGCCACACCATCTCCGCCGAGAAGGCTCGTCTGTACCTGTTCGACGATCTGGGCGTGTCGCAGCGCTGGACCAACAAGTTCAGCGAGGTCGGCATCGAGACGGTCGGCGACCTGGTCGGCAAGTCCGAGGAGGATCTGCTGCGCATCGATGGCATCGGCGCCAAGGCGATCGAGGAGCTCCGTGACGGCCTCGAGGCCCACGATCTGCTCTACATCCTCGAGAACAACGACGACGTTGCCGACGAGGAAGACCTCTCGCAGCTGCTGCAGATGGTCTTTAGCCCCGACGGTCCGGACGACATCCTGCTGGGCACCTCCGCCGCGCCGACGCATCACGCCGACGCCGACGAGGAGCTCCTGGGCGCCCCGATCGACGACAAGAAGGCTCCCGCCAACGGTGCCATCAACGAGGACATGGCTTCCCTCGACGAGCTGCTCAACCAGCTCGTGGACACCGACGACGCCGAAGAGGCCAAGGACAACGACGAGGAGTAATTTCCTAGTACGTTAACCGTTCTTCCAAAGACCCGCTTCCCAACAGGGGAGCGGGTCTTTTTTGGTGAGGAACGTTGCCCCGACGAGCACGTCGGATTCCCGGAACGGGCCGCCCGCTGTTTAAGTTTGTCGCGAGTTCCGCACGCAAAGGAAAGCACTTAATGTGCTTTCCGTCTTGCGCAGGACTGTAGAGCAGCAAACTTAAACAGCGGGCGGCCCGTTCCGGGAATCTACCCCGCGCACAGAAGGGGATTCCTTTTGCCAAAAAGGGACAGGTTTATTTTGGTAGGTTTTTCCTGCTTGGATTTGAAACATTTCGTTCGGCCAAAGCGTATCTATGGTGAGGACCTCATCAAGAACCATCAGCGTCACCGGGAGGTGATTATGGAAGAACAAGCATTTAGACAGGCGGTTGAAGATCACCGGGATGTCGTGTTTCGAATCGCATTGACGTACCTGCGCGATCGCGCCGATGCCGACGATGTTGCCCAAGACGTCTTTCTTAAGTTTGCTTAAAAGCGATGGACACTTTGAAAGCTGGGAGCATCTTCGTCGATGGCTCATCCGGGTCACGATCAATGAATGTAAATCGCTCTTTCGAAAGCCATGGAGGCGTGTGGAGGATATTGAGAACCTGGCCGATTCGCTTTCGGCGGCGCAGGATGAGACCAAGGCGGTCCTGTCAGACGTTATGCGACTTCCGGAGCGATTCCGCGTTCCCATCGTGCTCTATTACTATCTGGGCTTTTCGACCTCAGAGATTGCCGAGTTGATGCATGTACCAGCCGCGACCGTTCGAACGCGTTTAGCTCGTGGTCGATCGAAGCTCAAATTCATCCTAGAGGAGGGCGACCGTGAAATCCAATCAAATCAAGCAGGCCTTCGAGTCCATCCAAGCCGATAGCGACCTTGCCGACCGTGTTATTGATGCTGCGGCTGGAGAGCCGCTTCGTCGAAAGGGTCACGCGAAGCCTCTGTATGTTGCCGTAATCGGATGTCTTGCCGGAGTGCTGGCGACCGGAGGGGTCGCCTACGCCGTTATCAATTCCAGCTATTTTGCCTCAGCCTGGGGAAACCACGGCAATGGGGATTCCATTACCTGGACCAACGGCGGCTCATCGGGGGCTAAATACACCTACACCAGAGAGTTTGGTGACGGCAT
>ENA-OQKI01000193-OQKI01000193.1-human-gut-metagenome-genome-assembly--contig:-NODE-193-length-14183-cov-2.387948_pt1 | contig 14183 bp, 12 predicted proteins | sample MGYA00242778_ERZ504798 | MGnify/ENA primary metagenome ERZ504798 (study PRJEB26092, sample SAMD00036414) | human gut metagenome | host: Homo sapiens | study: EMG produced TPA metagenomics assembly of... | reverse complement strand
GTCACAAAAAAGAGGAACGTGTTGTAGAAACAATCATTGATGGGAAGATGCAGCCTTTTGGCGGATTGGTAAAAATTTCCCAGAAGAACGAAGAAGCAGCTAATTCTGTCAAGCGGCTGTTTCAGGATTTGTTCAAGGATGACTGCGGTGATTTGGAAAAGCGAGAAGAAAAAATCGCAGCATTTCTTGAGGACAGTGAAAAACTACGGCTGAAATATTTTCCGAACTATTACAGCTATAAACAGACGGCTCGTTCCGTTGCCGGATATCTGTTTCTCTATGAACCGGATAAATACTATATGTACAAAGCAAATGAGGCAAAGCTTTTTGCGGATTGCGTGGAGTACTATGGCGATTGGGGCACTGGCGACCAAATTAAACTGAAAGAATATTACCGGATGTGCGATGAACTTGTTGCAGAGATTAAGAACTGCAAAGAATTGATGTCCACGGATAAGAGCCGTTTTGATGGTCATTTCCAGTATATTCGTGATGATCTTGCTAATGATGAAGCAAAACACATACTTGCATATGATATCATCTATTGCACATCTGTGTATAACTTGTACAAAGGACTCACATTCAAAAATATCACATTCAAAGAGAAAAAACTATATCAGGAGCGTTTGAACAAGGCACTGGCACTGCAAGAAGAATATCAGAAAGCGGAAGAAGAGTATACTCTGCTGGATCAGGCAGTACAGCACTATGACGCAGTCTTTGTGCCCGGTACTGCTGTGGCAAATCTCAAGTATGGCCCTGGCAGAATCGTTGCCCGGAGGGATGCGGTTCTTGATGTTCAGTTTGAATCGCAACCGGATTTAATCAAATATGACTTCTGGCAAACTGTTACTGGGCATTATCTTAAATTTGAAGATTCGCTGGACAAAGAAACTGCTCAGCAATATGAGGATATTTTCCGCCGACATGACGGTATCAGCAGTGGACTGGTACGCCTTCAGAAAGAGCTTGAAGGATATCAGGACGTACTGGAATAATTAAAAGCAAGCTATACACAATAAAAGGTGCTGCCCCGTCAGATCAACCTGCGGGGCAGCACCTTTTTGTGTGTATGATTTTTTACTGATTTGCCTTTGCAATTCTGTTGCTCAGGTCAAACAGCCCCTGCCGCACTTCGGGCGGGGCGACCACTTCGACCTTGCCGCCAAAGCCGCAGACCCAGCCGTAGAACTGGTCGCTGACGCAGATGGGGACATCAAAATGGAAGCAGCCATTCTCCTCGGGCAGGAACATGGGCGTTGCGCCAAAGCGCTCCCGGCATGGCAACCTTCCAGATCAGCGGTGCACCGCAGGGTAACGCGATGCTCCGGCCCGCCGTACATTCCAAAGTGCTTGCGCAGATAGGCAGGCAGGTCAAGATCCGCAAACTGCTCCTGACCCCGCCGGGGCGCATCCAGTACCCGGACCCCGCTCATCTTGTCCACCCGATAATGGCGGATGCCCTTTTCATCGGCAAAGGCAATGAGGTAGTAGCACCCGTTCTCCCAGGCCAGCTGCCACGGGCTGACGATCCTTTTCTCTTTCTCGCGGCTCTCGGCTTTTCTGTAGAGGAACTCCACCATTTTACCGTTGTTGATGGCCTCGTGCAGGGCATCGATGCTGTACAGCAGGCTCTTGCTGTCGGTCTTGGGACGGCCCTCCACATAGACCTGACGCTGCAGCTGGCTGCCCTCGTAGTTGGAGCAGAGCTTTTCCAGCTTGTGGATCAGCCGCCTGCTCGTGGTGCCGGATACCACCCGGCTTGCCTGCACGGCATCCACCAGCAGCTTGAGCTCCGCCAGATCAAAGGTGCGGCTGGCAAGGAAATACCCGCCGCCCCGGCCCCGGCGCAGTTTGATGTCATAGCCCAGCGCACCCAGTGCCTCAATATCGCTGTACACGCTCTTGCGCTCACAGCGGATGCCCTGCGCCTCCAGCAGCTCCACCAGCTGCGGCACGTTCAGCAGGTGGTTTTCATCGGTCTGCTGCTCAAAAATGCGCAATAGCGCCAGCAGCTTTGGATTTCTGGCCTTCCTGTTTGGGCATTCGGTACACCTCATTTTTTCGTGTTGTGCCAAACCTCTCAGTCTCGCTTCCAGCTCCCCAGCTGGGGAGCTGAAAAAAACAGCCGTGCTGTGTGCTGAAAAGGTTACGGCGCTTTCTTATCAAACGCCGCGCGGCGCTGGGTGGACAGGCGGAACATCTCCTCCAGCTTTTCCCGGTCATCGGCCACAAGGGCGTTGCGCATCTCGTTCAGCGCCCCGCTGAACTGGTCGATCTCGGAGATGAGGTTTTCTTTGTTCCAGAGGAACAGCTCCGCCCACATCTTGTCGTTGATGCGTGCAATGCGGGTCAGGTCCCGGAAAGAATCTCCGGTGTACTCGCACAGAGAGGTATTGTCGTTTGCGCACATCAGGCTGACGGCGATGGCATGGCAGAGCTGGCTGACATAGCCGATCATCCTGTCATGCTCCTGCACGGTCAGGGTGCAGATATGTTTGAAGCCCAGCACCTCGGCCAGCTCCCTGGCCCACTGAACGGCCTCCGGGGTGTTCCTGTCCGTGGGGGTCACAATGAAGTTGGCCGGGGCAAAATTCACCTCGGCGGCGTGCTCCACGCTGGAAGTCTCACGGCCTGCCATCGGGTGGCTGGCAATGAACTCCACGCCCGGCCTGCACATGGCCTGAATGGGCTCCACCAGACCGGTCTTTACGCCCGACACATCGGTAAAGATGCAGCCCTCTTCAGCAGGTGGCCGTAAGTCCGGAACCACTCGAGCAGGGCCGTGGGGTACAAGCCAAAGATGATATGATCGGCCTGACGCACCAGATCCTCAAAATCGTAGGTCTTGCCGCTGGTCGATATAGCCGTGGTCGAGGGCATACTGCAGATGGCCCTCGCTGCGGTTGATGCCATCCCTACATGGAACCCGGCCCTGCTCAGCTCCAGGGCGTACTTGCCGCCCAGCAGGCCCAGGCCCACAATGAGATAACGCTTTGATTTATCCAACATGTTCCACCTCCGCGCCCAAAGGCTTGATGGCTTCCAGAAAATCCGGCCAGCTCTTGGCAACGGCCTCGGCCCCGCTGATGGGCAGAGCCAGCCCGGCGGTCAGCGCCAGCACCGCAAGGCTCATCACCACGCGGTGGTCGTTGTGGCCGGAAAGCGGCTGCTCCGGGGCATGGAGCGCGTCGGCACAGCCATGGATGGTAATGGTGCCGCCCTCGCTCTCCAGCTGCCCGCCGCAGGCCCGCAGCTCGGCCTCCATGGCCTCAATGCGGTCACTCTCCTTGATGCGGAGACGCTCGGCGTTGCGGATGACCGTGGTTCCCTCACACAGCAGGCCCAGCACCATCAGCACAGGGCCCAGGTCGGGGCAGTCGGCAAGGTCGATGTCCGTTCCGTGGAGCGGGGCCTTTTCAAACACCACGCCCTGCCCGGTGCGGGTAAATCTTGCCCCGCACCGCCGGAGGATCTCCAGAATGGCCGCATCGCCCTGCAAGGTCTCTTCAGACAGGCCGGTGATGGCCACACCGCCGGTCACAGCGCCCAGCACGGCAGGAAAGGCCGCCTGGCTGTAATCGCCCTCCACGGTGTAATCACCGGGAAGATAGTGCTGCCCGCCGGGAATTTCCAGCGTGTTTTCATCCAGCCAGCGGCTCTCCACGCCAAAGGCGTGCTGCACCGCGCGGGTCATATCGATGTAGCTCCGGCTCTCCACAGGCGGGATGAGGTGCAGGGTGCTGGTGCCGCCCAGCAGGGGCAGGGCAAACAGCAGGCCGCTGATGAACTGGCTGGACACGTTGCCCGCCAGCTCGTATTCGCCCGGGGTCAGGGCACCTTCCACAGTCAGGCGGTCCGCGCCCTGCTCAAAACGCAGGCCCTGCTGCTGATACAGCGTTTTGTAGACCGACTGGGGCCGCTCCATCAGCCGCCCACGGCCCGTAAAAGTCACTTCCTGCCCGGTCAGGCTGGCCAGCGGGATGAGGAAGCGCAGGGTGCTGCCGCTCTCACAGCAGTCCACGGGGGCATCAACCGGCAGAAAGCGGCCCAGCCCCTCCACCACCGCGTCGTTTTCCCCGGTGGTGACACGGGCGCACAGTCGGCCCGCCGCGCCCAGCGTGGCGGAGATATCCTTGCTGAAAGCAAGATGATGGAGATGGGAGGGTTCCCCTTTGCCAGCGCCGCGCAGAGCACCGCCCGGTGAGCCATGCTTTTGCTGGGCGGCGCGGCGATGTTGCCGCCCACCGTCCGGCTTGATTTTATCGTAATGTTCATCGTGTTACTTTACCTGGCTCGCCCTCTCCGTCAGCGCTTTGCGCTGCCACCTCTCCCAAAGGGCGAGGCCTTGGCAGTCCACCGCAAGGTCTGTGGTTTCGCCAGAGGCTCTCCCTTTGGGAGAGCTGGCAAAGCCGTCAGGCTTTGACTGAGAGGGTGAGGCCGTTCATCGTGTTACATATCCCGGCCAATGGCCCATGCGACCTGACGGCACTTTGCCATGGCCTGTGCAAAGGCATCCGGGGTCAGGCACTGTGCGCCATCGCTCCAGGCGTGGCGGGGATCATAGTGGACTTCCACCTCCAGACCGTCGGCACCGGCGGCCACAGCGGCGATCATCATCGGCTCGACCAGATTGGCCTTGCCGGTGGCGTGGCTGGGGTCCACGATGATGGGCAGATGGGTCTTTTCGTGGATGATGGGCACAGCGGAGAGGTCGAGGGTGTTGCGGGTGTACTTCTCAAAGGTGCGGATGCCCCGCTCGCAGAGAATGACCTGCTCGTTGCCGCCGGCCATGATATACTCTGCGGACATGATCCACTCCTCGATGGTGTTGCACAGGCCGCGCTTGAGCAGCACAGGCTTGTGCATCTTGCCCACGGCCTTGAGCAGCTGGAAGTTCTGCATGTTGCGGGCACCGATCTGCACCACGTCCACGTACTCCTCAAACTCCGGGATACGGTCCTCGCTCATCAGCTCGGAGACGATGGGCATGCCGGTGGCTTCGCGGGCCTTTACCATATCCAGAATGCCCTCGGTCTCAAGGCCCTGGAAGGAGTAGGGAGAGGTGCGGGGCTTGTAGGCACCGCCGCGCAGCATCGTGGCACCGGCGGCCTTCACGGCGGCGGGCGATGCGGATGAGGTTCTCGCCCTCGACGGAGCACGGGCCGGCGATGACCTGGAACTGATCGCCGCCGATCTTGACGCCGTGGCCGCAGTCGATGACGGAGTCCTCGGGGTGGAACTTGCGGTTGGCGCGCTTGAACGGCTCGGAGACGCGCTGCACGCGCTCGACGACATCCATGGACTCGAGCAGGAATGGGTCGATCTTGGTCGTATCGCCCACCAGGCCGATGATCGTCTCATTCTCGCCGCGCGAGACATCGGTTTTCAGGCCCTTTTTCTCAATCCAGCTGACGATATGGCTGACGGCCTCGTCGCTGGCGCTCTCTTTTAAAATTGCAATCATGGTGTGCCTCTCACCTCGATGGATAACCCTTGCAAAAACGGCCCGCATCGCGAGCCGTGTATATATGGTGCATGAGAGTTTATACTATCTGATTCGCTTTTGCCTTCTAAAGTGAGCCGTTGCGCCGCGTCTTCCCCGGAATTGCAAAGCTTTTTCTTTTATTTTGATAGCCCGTGGTGCACTTGGGTATAATGCCAAACGTTGGCCCTATTAGCTCAGGGGATTAGAGCGTCTGCCTCCGGAGCAGAAGGCCGTTGGTTCGAATCCAACATGGGGCACCATCGAACGTGAGACCGTCCGAACCTCGCATGGTCCGGGCGGTTTTTCTTATACCGACGCGACGTGATGGGACGTGGTATGGCAGCAACGGATATCGAGCGCGGACTCTCGACCGCCGAGGTCGAGGAGCGCATCGCCGCCGGTAAGATCAACCGCAACATGGAGCTCAAGACCAAGTCGGTCAAAGAGCTCATCATCGAGAACCTCTGCACGCTGTTCAATTTGATCAACGTGATTTTGGCGTTCCTAGTCATTTTGACCGGTTCGTTTAAGAATCTGACGTTCCTGTTCGTAGTGTTCCTCAATACTGCTATTGGCGTCATCCAGTCCATGCGTTCCAAGAAGATGGTCGATAAGCTCACGCTGCTGACCTCCAAGAAGGCCATTGCGGTGCGCGACGGCGCCGAGGTGGAGCTCGACCTGGACCAGATCGTGCTCGACGATATCATCCGCCTGGGGCGCGGCGACCAGATTCCCGCTGACGCCGTGGTGGTTTCGGGCGAGGCGCTCGTGAACGAGAGCCTGCTGACGGGTGAGAGCGACCTCATTAAGAAACAGCCCGGTTCCGAGCTCATGAGCGGCAGCTTTATCGACTCGGGCTTGCTGCGCGCCCGCGTGATCCATGTCGGCGCCGACAACTACGTGGCCAAAATTAATAACGAGGCGAAGTACGTCAAAAAGGTCAATTCCGAGATCATGAACGCGCTTAACGCCATCGTGCGCTTTGCGAGCATCATCATGATCCCGCTCGGTTTGGCGTTGTTTGCCTCGAGTGTGAGCGAGCTGTGGGATGCCGCGGGAACCCCGGGCGATAGCGCGCTTTCGTGGTGCTTCTCCGAGCTGTTGGCTGGTCATGTGCCTTCGTCGGCGCTGCTGTCCACGGTGGGCGCCCTGCTGGGCATGATCCCGCAAGGCCTGGTGCTTCTGACCTCGTCGGTGCTCGCCATCGCCACGGTGCGCCTGGCCCGCCGCAAGGTGCTGGCGCAGCAGCTTTACTGCATCGAGACGCTCGCTCGCGTCGACGTGCTGTGCCTGGACAAGACGGGCACCATCACGTCGGGTCGCATGGAGGTCGAGGGTACCTATCCGCTACCGGTCGAGGGTATGGGTGTGGGGGAGAGCGACGCCGCCGTTCCCGTCGATACCACGGTGCTCGATTTTGCGCTGGCTAACGTGGCGCGTGCGACCTCGGCCGATGCCAACGAGACCTGCCAGGCGCTGCTCAACTATTACGCCGATCGCCCGGTCGAGGTGTCTGAGCCGCTGTCGGTCATTCCGTTCTCGTCCTCCAAAAAGTGGAGTGGTGCCTCGTTTGCGCAGGGCTCCTATGTGATGGGTGCGGCGCAGTTTGTGCTCTCTGATCGTGCGTTTGCCCAGGTCGAGAACCGTGTCGCCGAGCTTGCCGATACCTGCCGCGTGCTCGTGGTGGCGCGCGTGGACGGCTTTACGCCCGATGGCGATATGGTGGGCGAGGCCGAGCCCGTGGGCTTTGTGACCATCCGCGACGAGATTCGTACCTCGGCGGCCGAGACCATCGGCTACTTTAACGAGCAGGGCGTGACGCTCAACGTGATCAGTGGCGACGACCCGCGTACGGTGTCGTCGATCGCGCGCGTGGTGGGCGTGCCGGGGGCGGACGCTTATGTGGACGCCACGACGCTCGATACGCCGGCCAAGCTCGATGCCGCAGTGGACCGCTACCATGTCTTTGGTCGTGTGACCCCGCAGCAGAAGCGCGAGCTCGTGCAGGCGCTCAAGCGCCGCGAGCACACCGTGGCCATGACGGGCGACGGCGTCAACGACGTGCTGGCGCTCAAGGAGGCCGACTGCTCCGTCGCCATGGCGGCCGGCTCCGATGCCGCGCGCAACGTGGCCGAGATCGTGCTCGTCGACAACGACTTTGCCTCGATGCCCGCCGTGGTGGCCGAGGGCCGTCGCTCCATCAACAACCTGCAGCGTTCGGCTTCGCTGTTCTTGACCAAGACGCTGTTCTCGATGGGCCTGGCGGCGCTGTGCATCGCACTGCCGCCGTACCCTTTCGAGCCGATTCAGATGACGCTCATCAACTTCTTCTGCATCGGCGCGCCGGGCTTTGTGTTGGGCCTGGAGCCCAACAATGCTCGCGTGAAGGGGTCGTTCCTGACGAACGTGCTCAAGCGGGCACTGCCGGCGTCGATTGCGGTCATTTTGGCCGCGGCGCTCGATATCTTTGTGGCGCGCGTGTTTGGCTTTAGCCAGCTCACGCTGTCTACGATGTGCCTGCTTTCGTCGTGCGCGGTGAGCGTCAGCCTGATCTGGCGCATCTCGCAGCCTCTCACGCCCTTACGTGTGGTGCTCTTCGTGTTTGTTGTCGCCGGCATCCTGGTGGGCGTTATCGGATTCCCGGAGCTGCTGTCTATTGCCAACCTGTCGATGGGCCAGATGGTAATCTTGGCTGTCATCGTGGTCTTTACCTGCTCGGTGTTCTTTAAGCTCGCCACGATGATGGATTCGCTCAAGCCGCGTCGTCGTCATGCCGCAACTGGTTTTGGCCGCGGTGTGCGCGTCCACCTGGGTCGCGGTGGCGGCAAGGTGAGCTCGACGGGTTCGACGGCCGAGCGTTTTGCCAAGCGCGTCGCCGCCGACATGGCGCAGCGCCGCGAAGATCGCACCGCTCGCGAGGCCGAGGCCCGCGCACTCGAGGGCGTGGCCCAGGCCCAGCCCAAGAAAAAGAAGGGTAGCGGAGCCAAGCGCTCTCGCGTAACCAAGTCCGCCCAAGGCATCAAAGTCTCGATGCCGAGCAAAAAGAAGAAGTAACTACGCGCCCTGGCGATGTTGAATTGGTGCCTTGCTCCTGTAGGGCCGTGGCGATGTTATGCTCTAACCTCGATTATTTGAATTGCTTCGAAAAGAGGATGCCGTGATCTGCCCGCATTGCCTTAAGACTATCGAGGACGGCGCCTCGTTCTGCCCCTACTGCAACGCCTATGTGGGTCCGGGCGATGGTCCCGAGCACACCGAATTCGTGTTCTGTGAGGGCTGCGGTGCCCGTCTTTCTCCGCATGATCGTACGTGCCCCAAATGCGGACGCCCCGCTCCGGGTATCCTCTCCGAGGATGCGGCAGCATCCGACCTGGCAGCGGGCCGCACGGCGGGCTTTCCGCGCCTAACGCAAGAGCAGATCGATACCGAGGTGCCGCATGCGCCGGCCTCTGCCGCTGCGGTGCTTTCGGACGCCGCCGACCCCAATGAGACCTGCGTGCTGCCAGCTTTCGATAAGGATTTCGGTATCCCCAAGGTCGATATTCCCACGCCCGTTTCCCTGCATGACGATGCTCAAAAACCCAAGCGCAAGGTGCACCCCGACGAGGACGCCTATCACAAGCATAAGCGTCATATTCCCAAGCCGCTCATTATCATCGCGGTCCTTGCCGTCGTGTGCGGTGGTGCCTATTGGTTCGTGACGACCGATCCCATGGGTGTTATGCCTGGCTTCTACGACCAGTTTGGCCAAGCTGCACAAACCACCTTCCCCACGCGTCAAAAGGGCGAGGCGACTGAGGACGATACCAAGCAGGGCGATTCTGCCGAGGTGGTTCAGGAAGAAACCGTGCTCACCGATGATCAGCTCTATACCAGGCTCGATGGTCTGTATCAGACCATCGTGTCCTACGCTGACGAGGACCAGATCGGCGAGGTCATCGATTCCTTTAACAACGGTTATCTCCGAACGCCGCTGTCCACCCGTCAGGAGCTGTCGCAGAGTGCCTACGCCCTACGCGACCAGATCAAAAAGACGCAAGATGAGCTCAACAACCTGAAAGTACAGGACGATACGGTCTATGCGGATGACATCGCCCACTTAAAGCAGCTTGCCGAGTGGATGTATGAGCGCGTCGACGTGATCTGCCAGAGCTGGGATATCTCGCTGGCCATTCCCGATGGCGAGTCGATGAGTTCCCACCAAAGCGAGATCCTGGCGCCCATCGCGCAGGGCGGCAACAGCGCGCTGAACCAGTACGATGCCAATGTGGGTTCCTGGAAGCCGCAGCAGCGTTCCTAAAATTAGTTCGCCATAGTCGGCATAACCTACGTGCGCAATTGATGTAAACCCGTGCTTATTGCTACAATTCGTACAAATATGCTTTAAACGCACGAGGAAGGAACCACATGTTTGGTTTTAAGAAAGAGCTCTACACGCCCGAGTATCAGCTTGTCGGCGACGAGTGCGCCGTAATCGAGACGTCGAAGGGTACCATCAAGGTCAAGTTTGACGGCGAGGGCGCTCCCATTCATGTCGCGAACTTCTGCGAGCTTTCCACGATGGGCTTCTATGATGGCCTTAAGTTCCATCGCTATGTGCCCGGTTTTGTTATCCAGGGCGGCGACCCCAATACCCGCGACATGTCCGGCGCCGACGTCGCTGCCGGTCTTGAGGGCCCCGACGGTATGCCCGGTACCGGTGGCCCCGGCTACTGCATCAAGGGCGAGTTTGCCACCAATCCGCGCAACAGCCATGTCGATGGCGCCCTTGCCATGGCACGCTCCATGGACCCCGATTCCGCGGGTTCGCAGTTCTACTTCTGCCTGGGTGCCCAGCATAACCTCGATTCCGGTTACACCGTCTTTGGTACCACGGTCGAGGGTCTCGATGTGATTTCGCAGCTGCGTGCCGGCGACGAGATCGTCCATGTCGAGATCGTTCACGAGTAAAGGGGACTTCCTTGAATAGCCAGCTGATCCAACAGGGCCGCGCCGCTTACCGCGCGGGTGATTTTTCTGCTGCAGCCCAGATGCTTGGGGCGGCAAAGACTCCCGATGAGATTATGGGCGAGGCCGATCACCTTCGTGGCAACGCCTTGATGCACCTTGGCATGTATGCCGAGGCCGCCGAGGCCTATGCCGCCGCCCTCAACGACGGTACCTACGGCAAGCGCGGCGCGCTGCTCACCAACCGCGGCAAGGCGCTCGCCGCCGTGGGCGACTACACGACGGCCGCTCAGGCTTTCTCTGCCGCTACGCAGGATGCTTCCTATGCCACGCCGTTCAAGGCCTATCTGGGCCTGGGCAATGCGCTGTTCCAGTCGGGCGACTATGCCAACGCGGGAACCGCCTTCCGTCAGGCTGCCATCGACGGCGCCAATCCGGCTCCTGCCGCCGCACTCGGCGAGCTCGGTCGTTGCTTCATTAAGCTCGGCCGTCCGGCGGATGCCGTGGAGACTTACCGCACGGCTATCGACTTTGCCGGCCCCCGCGACGACACGCGTGCGCTCAACGCCGGCATGGGTCAGGCGCTTTCTGCCGCCGGCCGTCCCTCCGACGCACTCGACGCCTTTAACGCCGCTACTGCCGATGGCATCTACCAGCTCACCTCCGAGCAGGCCGATGAGCTTGCCCGCGTGCACGATTCGCTTGCCGCGCTGTCTGCCCAGACGGCTATGGCCACGGCTCCGGCGCCCGCGATGGACGCTCCTGCCGTCGATCCGCTCGATCCTACGGGCGCGACCGGTCAGTTTATGCCCGATCCCTCGGACACCGGCTTCTTTACGCTGTCCGAGTCCGAGATGGTCCAGCAGGACCGTCAGGATCGTAAGCAGGCCAAGGTCCGTCGTCGCCATCGCCACACGGGTCTTAAAGTCTTCATCGTGCTGCTTCTGCTCATTTTGATCGCCGCGGGCGGTCTGGGCTTTGCCTACACGCGCGGCTTTGGCTTCCCGTCTCAGGAGTCTGTCGTTACCGATCTGTTCCAGGCTGCCGGCGACGGTGACGCCGCAAAGGCCGAGTCTTGCCTGGCCTCGAGCCTGTCCGAGGACGCTAAGTCGATGATCATCTCCTCGATTCCGCAGGGTGCCACCGTGTCCGTCGAGGGCATGGATCAGTCCATGACCGAGACGACCGCCAAGGTGAAGGCATCGCTGTCCAAGGGCGGCGAGCAGGAGTACACCGTCAAATTCGTGCGCTCCGACAACCATATCGGCTGGGCCGTTTCTTCGCTCGATATGGATTTCTCGGCTGCTGACAACCAGTAGTGACCTTATGGGATTTAGCTTTGCCCGGCGCTTCACCGCAAGTGAGGCGCCGGGCTTGCGCTAGTATGATGAGCTAGTAGTTTTCCAGCAATCATCCAACACATCAGGAGTTGCGTTGTTTTCTTTGATGGATATGTTCTTCGGTAGCTATGCGGGCGATCTTGCCATCGACCTCGGCACCGCCAATACGCTTGTCTCCGTGCGCGGCAAGGGCATCGTCATTCGCGAGCCCTCCGTTGTCGCCATCGACAAGAACGACGAGCGCATCCTGGCGTCGGATCGAGGCAAAGCGCATGCTCGGCCGTACGCCCGGCAACATCGTGGCCGTTCGTCCCCTGAAGGACGGCGTCATCGCCGACTTCGATGTTACCGAGGCCATGCTTCGCTACTTTATCGATAAGGCGTCCGAGAAGCGCTATCCGTGGACTCCGCGTCCGCGTGTTGTCGTCTGCGTTCCCTCCGGTGTCACGTCGGTTGAGAAGCGCGCTGTCTTTGAGGCCACGATCCAGGCCGGTGCCCGCCAGGCCTATCTGATCGAAGAGCCTATGGCCGCCGCTATCGGCGCCGACCTTCCCGTTGAGGAGCCCACCGGCTCCATGGTCATCGACATCGGTGGCGGTACCACCGAGGTTGCCGTTATCGCTATGGGCGGCATCGTCGTTTCGCAGTCCATTCGTATTGCCGGTGACGAGTTCGATCAGGCCATCCTCACGCACGTTCGCGATGCCTACAACCTGGCCATCGGCGAGCGTACGGCAGAGGACATCAAGATCAAGGTCGGTTCCGCCGTGCCGCTCAAGGATGAGCTCGACGTCGAGGTCAACGGCCGCGACGTGATCACCGGTCTGCCCAAGACCGTGCGCATCGAGAGCGAGGAGATTCGTCGCGCGCTCAACAAGCCGCTCGACGAGATGGCCAAGGCCGTCAAGGACGCACTCGACGCTACGCCTCCTGATCTTGCCTCGGACCTTATGTACTACGGCATTTTGCTGACCGGTGGCGGCGCGCTGCTGCGCGGTCTCGACGTGCGCCTGCGCGATGAGACCGGTGTTTCGGTCAACGTCAGCCCCACGGCGCTCGATAACGTTGTTAACGGCTGTGCCCGCGTGCTCGAGGCCAATGCGTTTGATGGCGGCTTCGTCCAGACCAATGCTTAATTTCCAAAAGGTGGATTCCATTTGGCACGATCTTCGGGTTTCTCCACAAATCTGAATACCAAGCGACAATCAACGGGTATGCGCCCGTTGATTGTTTTCAGCCTGATTTCGGTGTTGCTGCTCACGTTTTATATTCGTGAGGGCGAGACGGGGCCGATTCATGCCGTTCGTTCGGGCGTGACGACGATTACCTCGCCGGTGCGTTTTCTGGGCTCGACTGTGGCGGCTCCCTTCAATGCGATCGGTAACGTGTTCTCTAACCTTACGGCGTCGCAGGACACGCTTGACGAGCTTAAGAAGCAAAACGAGGAACTGACCTCTAAGGTTGCCGAGCTCTCCGAGGCTCAAAAGACCGCCGAGCGACTGGAGGGGCTGGTCGGCCTGCAGTCGACCTACAACCTCAAATCAACCGCAGCTCGTATCGTCGGCGCTTCGGGCGATGCCTGGACCTCGACCGTCACCATCGATAAGGGTTCTGCCGACGGGCTTACCATCAACATGCCCGTGACGAGTTCTGCCGGTGTCATAGGCCAGATTATCGAGGTCTCGGCCAAGACGTCCACCGTGCGCCTGATTGGCGATGAGAACTCGGGCGTGTCCGCCATGGTGCAGGATACGCGCGCCCAGGGCATGCTGCAGGGTCAGGCTGACGGCACGCTGCGTCTTGAGTACGTGAGCGTCGACTCCGACGTTAAGGTTGGCGACATCATCGTGACCTCGGGCATTGGCGGTGTGTTCCCCAAGGGTCTACCGCTCGGCACCGTCTCGTCGGTTGAGAAATCGGCAAACGACGTGTACTACACCATTGTGGTGCGCGCCCAGACGACGGCCGAGAACAACGAGGAAGTGCTGGTCATCACCTCGCTGACCGACGAACAGTCGGCCTCGGATGAGGACGTGAACACGGCCAACAGCACGCCGCAGGGAACGTCGCGCGATGCTGCGACCAAGACGAAGGACGAGAGCCTGGATGACAGTTCCGACACGTCCGAGACGACCGATTCCGGCTCGAGCGAATAGGGGGCATGTCCATGGATCTACACGAGCAGGGGATGAGCTCCCGCACGTTTGTAATCGCCGCCATTGTGTGCGTGCTGCTGCAGGCAGGCCTGGCGCCGCAGATCTCCATTGCGGGCGGTCGCGTCAACTTTATGATTATCCTGGTGTGCCTAAGCGTGTTCTCGGGCGACCCGACCCGTGCCGTCGTGTGCGGTTTTTGCAGCGGCTTGTTCTATGACCTTTCCGCTGCCGTGCCGGTGGCGTTATGTCGCT
>ENA-OQKI01000192-OQKI01000192.1-human-gut-metagenome-genome-assembly--contig:-NODE-192-length-14200-cov-3.533433_pt1 | contig 14200 bp, 13 predicted proteins | sample MGYA00242778_ERZ504798 | MGnify/ENA primary metagenome ERZ504798 (study PRJEB26092, sample SAMD00036414) | human gut metagenome | host: Homo sapiens | study: EMG produced TPA metagenomics assembly of... | reverse complement strand
GGTGGCCGGCAACTGGAAGATGAATTTCGACCATCTTGAAGCCACTTACTTCGTGCAGAAGCTGGTATGGCTGTTGCGTGACGCTCACTTCGACTTTAAACGCTGCGAAGTCGCGCTTTTCCCCTCGTTCACGTCATTGCGCAGCGTGCAGGTGCTGGTCGAAGCCGACAAGCTCCATGTCGCCTACGGCGCACAATCCGTTTCCGTGACCACCCAAGGTGCCTTCACCGGCGATGTGTCCGCGGACATGATCGCCCATCTCGGCTGCTCATACGTCATCGTCGGCCACTCCGAACGCCGCAAATACCATCCTGAAGATGACGCCAATATCGTCGATCAGGTACGTGCTGTGCTCGCCGCCGGCATGCAGCCGATTTTGTGCGTCGGCGAAAGCTTCGAGGAACGACGTCAAGGCATTGAACTCGATTTCGCCGTGGGCCAGGTACGAGACGTCACCCGCGATCTCAACGAAGAACAAGCCGCCAAACTCATCGTGGCCTACGAACCTGTCTGGGCCATTGGCACCGGCATGGTGGCCACTCCGCAATCCGCCCAGGATGCCGCAAACGCCATCCGCAACGATTTGAAGACCACTTTTGGCACGAAGGTATCCGATAGCGTACGTATCCTGTACGGCGGATCGGTCACCTCGAAAAATGCGGCGGAACTCATTTCCCAGCCCGACGTTGACGGCTTCCTGATCGGAGGGGCGGCCCTGGACGTTGAGGAACTCGCCAAAATCGCTCGACTGGCACTGAAATCCACGAAATCACGGAACTAATACCACGGTTTTCCCGTGTGTGCGCTATGCTGGTCAACAGTCCAATCAATCCGGAGGTACCCTGTGACCGCTCTTAAGATCACGCTGCAAGTCATCGTCGTGCTGCTCAGCTTCGTGCTGACCCTGCTCATCCTTATGCACAAGGGCAAGGGCGGCGGTTTGTCCGACATGTTCGGCGGCGGTCTGACCCAGAACGCCGGTACTTCCGGTGTCGCCGAAAGAACCTGAACCGTTGGACCGTTATCATCGCTCTGGTGTGGGTGGCCTTGATTATCGGCCTCGACATGATGACCAAGTTCAACCTCGGCTGATCGGCTTGCACGCCATATAGACTTGTTCGCTCGCGACCCATGACCGTTACCGTCGGTCATGGGTCGTATGCGTTCTATCAAGTATTACGAAAGGACATCACCATGGTCACTATGAACCGCAACAAAGTCGTTATCGTCGGCACCGGCCAGGTCGGTGCCACCGCCGCCTTCGGCATCGTCACGCACGGCCTGTGCAATGAGCTTGTGCTCATCGACTGTTCCGCCGCCAAGGCCCTGGGGGAGGCCCGCGACCTCGATGATGGCAGCGAATTCCAGGACCGCCACGTCAAGGTGCGCGCCGGCGACTACGCCGACTGCAAGGATGCGGACATCGTCGTCATCACCGTGGGCCGCAAGCCGCCGGCCAACTCCAACCGCATGGCCGAACTCGGCTTCACCGTGGGTCTTGTGGGCGAAGTGGTCGACAACGTCATGGCCTCCGGTTTTGACGGCGTGATCGTCATGGTCTCCAACCCGGTCGACGTGATGGCTTGGTATGCCTGGAAACGTTCCGGTCTGCCTCGCACCCAGGTGCTCGGTACCGGCACCGCGCTCGACACCTCGCGTCTCAAGACCATCATCGGCGAAGAGACCGGCCTCGACCCGCGCAACGTGGGCGGCTTCGTGATGGGCGAGCACGGCGACTCCCAGTTCACCGCATGGTCCACCGTCTCGCTCGGCGGCAAGCCATTCGCCCGCTTCCTGGCCGACAACCAAGACCGTTTCGCCTCCGTGTCCACCACCGAAATCGAAGAGAAGACCCGCACCCGTGGCAATGAGATCGTCGCGGCCAAGGGCGGCACCAACTTCGGCATCGCCTCCACCGTGGCCGGCATCGTACAGACCATCCTGTGGGACGAACGCCGCATCGTGCCCGTCTCCACCCTGCTGGACGGCGAATACGGCGAACATGACGTGTTCCTCGGCGTCCCCACTGAACTGCGCGCCAATGGTGCCAACGAGATCGTCGAACTCGATCTGAGCGAGGACGAGCGGGCCAAACTGCACCATTCCGCCGAACTCGTGCGTGAACACTGCAGGGGCTGCTGTGATTCTCGACGCCATCACGCCGAACAACCCCGACTGCTGGTCGCCGACCTCGACGGCACGTTGCTGCACGACGCCGAGGTATTCGAGGACCGGTTCATCACCCAGCGCAGCATCGACACCATCAACCGCGCGCACGATGCCGGAATGCAATTCGCCATCGCCACCGCGCGGCCGGTGAGTACCGGTCTCCAGTTCGCCGAAAAACTGCCGGTGGACGCCGTAATCTATCTGAACGGCGCCCTCATCGATTTCGACCCGGCCCACTCCGACTTCGACCTGCTCACCTCAGGTGCCACGCCGGCCGATGAGAACCATTTGATCAAGATTGGCTTCTCCTCACGGCGTGCCTGCGAAGTCTGTCTGTTCCTGCTCGATCGCATGCCCGGCCTGAAGCTCGGCATCGTGATGAACGACGTGCGCTACACCAACTTCGATGTGCGCGTGTATTGGAAAACTCAGGCCTTCCAATACACGAACTTCCACGACGTGCCCGAAGGCGTGACGGATAAGATCACCATCTTCCCCGAACCTGAACAGTGGAACGAGTTGCGTGCGCTGATTCCGCCGGACTTCGACATCTCCATCAGCGAAGGCGTGATGTGGATGCTCATGAACCCGCAGGCCAACAAGGAGCACGCGCTGCACCTGCTGTGCGAGCGACTGGACGTGCCGCTTGAACAGACAGCCGCCTTCGGCGACGACCTCATCGATATCAACATGATGAGCGAATCCGGCCGGGGCGTGGCCGTGGCCAACGCGAACCCCAAGGTGTTGTCCATCGCCGACGAGATCTGCCCGTCCAACAACGAGGACGGCGTCGCCCAATGGATTGAAGCGCAGTTGGGCTGAACCGGTCGAGACTCGAGAACACGCCAAAATTGAACTTGTGTTGAACCGGGGGTATGCTTTGAACCGTTGTTCAAAAGATAAATTGAACTCCCGGTTGGAGGCATAAGGATATGAGCGTATCGGTGTTTGCGGAACGTCTGCGCAATGCGATGAACAGCAGGGGACTGAAGCAGGTCGATCTGGTGCACGCCGCCGAACATCGTGGCGTAAAGATGGGCAAGAGCCACATCAGCCAATACGTGGCCGGCAAGACCATGCCCCGCGAGGACGTGCTCGAATTCCTGGCCAGCGAACTGGACGTCGACACGAATTGGCTGCGCGGCGAGGAATCCACCACGCAATTGAACTCGGACGCATCCAACAGCGTCACGGACGGCGAACACGCCGCCACACCGCTTGCCATGGGTGCCGCCAAGCCCCAGACGGACAGCGAGATTCCCGTGGGCCGCCGCCGCACCTTCGGCAAATCGCACAAGCTCGACAACGTGCTCTACGACGTGCGCGGCCCGGTCGCCGACGAGGCGATGCGCATGGAGGCCAACGGCACCCACATCCTGAAATTGAACATCGGCAACCCGGCACCCTTCGGCTTCCGCACGCCGGACGAAGTCGTCTACGACATGGCCCACCAGCTCACCGACACCGAAGGCTACTCGCCGTCCAAGGGCCTGTTCTCCGCGCGCAAGGCCATCATGCAGTACGCGCAGCTGAAGAACATCCCGAACGTCACCATCGACGACATCTACACCGGCAACGGCGTCAGCGAGCTCATCAACCTGTCCATGTCCGCGCTGCTCGACACCGGCGACGAAGTGCTCGTGCCCTCCCCGGACTACCCGCTGTGGACCGCCTGCGTGAACCTGGCCGGCGGCACCGCCGTGCACTACCTGTGCGACGAACAGTCCGAATGGTATCCGGACATCGACGACATCCGCTCCAAGATCACCAGCAACACCAAGGCGATTGTCATCATCAACCCGAACAACCCCACCGGCGCACTTTACCCAAAGGAAGTGCTCCAGCAGATCGTCGACATCGCGCGCGAACACCAGCTCATCATCTTCTCCGACGAAATCTACGATCGCCTCGTCATGGACGGCCTGCAGCACATCTCCATCGCCTCGATGGCCCCGGACCTGTTCTGCGTGACCTTCTCCGGCCTGTCGAAATCGCACATGATCGCCGGCTACCGCATCGGCTGGATGATCCTGTCCGGCAACAAGCGCATTGCCAAGGACTACATCGAGGGCCTCAACATGCTCGCCAACATGCGCATGTGTTCGAACGTGCCCGCCCAGTCCGTGGTGCAGACCGCGCTCGGCGGCCACCAGAGCGTCAACGACTACATCGTGCCGGGCGGCCGCGTGCACGACCAGCGCGACCTCGTCTACGACATGCTCAACCAGATCCCCGGCATCACCGCCGTCAAGCCGAAGGCCGCGTTCTACATCTTCCCGAAGATCGACGTCAAACGCTTCAACATCCACTCGGACGAGCAGTTCGCGCTCGACCTGCTGCATGACAAGCATATCCTCATCAGCCACGGCGGCGCGTTCAACTGGCATCGCCCCGACCACTTCCGCGTGGTGTACCTGCCGCGCATGGGCATGCTGCGCGAAACCATGGGGGAGATCTCCGACTTCTTCAGCTACTACTGGCAGAGCTGATCCTTGGCGCAAACGAACACGCTCGATTGTTTCGTGATATAAAGGAGATCTTATGCCGGTGGTGTCGCGTCGTGCGCAGGAAGCGCTGTATCCCAGCGATCGCGCGAACTGCGGCATGGTGGTCCGCGCTATGCCAAGGTGAAGGCGATGACGAAGGCCGTGGCGGACAGTGCGGTTGCCAGGAGCAGATAGCACACGGCGGCTGAATTTCGAGAGCCATCGGCATTGGCAGCGTTACCGCCGTTATTTGCGTTGCGTGCAGCCAACGTGATGGCCGTAATCGCCGAAAGCAGGGAGAACAATGGCAGCACGCACAACACGACGGTCAGCAGTCCCAAAGCTTCATGGCCGATGCAATAAGCGACAAGACCTGCATTGTCAGTTGCCGATAGCGCTGGGCAGAAATCGGTGTGTCTACCAGTGTTGTAGCTGTAGGTAAAGAACGTGATACCTGACCAGAACAGGGCAACGGGAACAGAGCAATTGCGTATGGCGGATGCGTTGATGCTGATGGTGTGGAACAGGTCGTGCAAGGAGGTAGCCCGTATACCACTGCGTTCTGGCGTGATTCGATTACTGTTGTTTTGCGAGTCGATGGTAAGAGAGGCGTATTGCACCAGCGCATATGCCGCAAGTCCAAGTCCGCAAGCGATGGTTGCGCCGCGCTGAAGTTGACCTCGTCGGATACTGAATATTCGGTGACGAATACCGGCATCACGCCAATCTGCCATACGAACAACAGTCGCGCGATTCGTATCCAACCGTTGCTCAGATATGAGGTGACTATGGCGTGCACCAGCCACGTCACCGCATACATCGCCCACAACGTTACAATCTTGGTATTCGCACTCAACACCAATATGATCGCAACAACCACTGCCGCAATAAGAACACTAAACACCGAACAGAGCCGATGGCGCGAAAAGCCCTGTACTCCCGCAACAGTCAGACAGAGAATCGCGACAACACTCAGCGCAGTCACCGTCATAAACCACAGTGGTGAGGTGACGCAGGCTCCATAATCGTCAGTTGCTTGGCCCGAGAGATAGTAGGTCATTCTGCCAATCGCCGGACAATTCGGATGCAACATCATGCCGCCCCAAATGCGCTCATATAATGGCGCGAACGATACACCGGCACCACTGAGCGTCGCAACAACCGCCATCACCATGGCCGGAATCAGCCCAAGCTCGCGATTCCGGCCGGTTTCCGCTACCTGTCTATCACTGGTGTCCATGACTCGCCCCACCTTATGCTGTTATCGCCGTCGTCGATGATGCCAGTATAACTATGGCAGATGGGCGGAGACCAGCGGCATACAGGAATTCTGTATGCCGCTTTATAGGAGGGATACTGCGGCAGCCGCCATCACCGACCGACCGCCAGACTCCGGCACAGACCGGGAAGAACTACCGTCGCGGAGCATCGGCGATACCAATGGCAACACCGAGGATAGCCGGGACCACCCAGCCGAGCTGGTATTGCTGCAAAGGCAGCATAGCCAGCGCCGCGTCCAGCCAGCCGATGGAACCGCCGAAGACGGCGACCAAACTGGAGATGCAGGTGGCGAAGGATGCGATGCCCACCAGCAGCACGGTCCAGAAGTAGACGCGCGGGAATCGCGCGCCGAGCGACTTGTGGGTCAGCGTCAGCAGTACCAGCACGATGGCGATCGGATACAGTGCGGACAACACCGGCACGGAAACCTTGATGATCGCGCTTAGCCCGGCATTGGACATAGCACATTTAGCAAGGTCAGTCTTTCCTGCTGTAGCACCGAACTCACAGTCAACTCTCCAAGCGAGGTTGTCCTTTGTAGTAGCCTTCATGTTAGGCTCAAGGTCCTCACCGAGCATCTCTGCAAACTTAGCTGCATGCTCAGCCTCTTCGTAAGCTGCCTTCTCCCAGTAGAGACCAATCTCAGGATATCCCTCGCGATGAGCTACACGAGCCATGCAAAGATACATACCTACCTCAGAGCACTCGCCCTCGAAGTTAGCCTTTAACTGCTCGAAGATGTATTTCTTATCTTCATCAGAGATTTCAGGATTGTTCTTAACAGTTGAAGCGTATACTCCAAACTCATGCTCTGCAGCAAGTGTTAAATCTCCCTCAACCTTCTTGAATTTATCTGCGCCAACGTGGCATACCGGACACTCTGCCGGTGGATTCTCTCCCTCATAAACGTATCCACAAACTGTACAAACCCATTTTGCCATAATAATGTTCCTCCTTTTAAAGATAGTAAATAAATGTTTAATTGTTGTAAAAATTGTCAGGCTCTAGGAAAGCTCATTCTTGCAATCCGGACAAAGTCCCGTAAACGAAACTGAGCAGCTCTCAATGGCTAAATCAGTGGATTCCTGCACCTGTGTCATCAGCTCATCGGCGAAGTCCAAATCGATATCCATCACGCGTCCGCAGCCTCTGCATATAAAGTGATAATGAGGCGCTGTGTTGTAATCGTAATGGTCAGGACCGACTCCGGTCGAAATCTTGATGATCTCACCAATTTCCTCAAGCAAGGAAAGGTTTCTGTAAACAGTTCCAAGACTGATGTTTGGAAATTCTTTTTTGATATTCTGATAGATAGTTTCAGCAGTCGGATGATCGGTCCGGCTCGCCAGAAAGTTGACTATCGACTCTCTTTGACGACTATACTTAATCATATGAATCTCCTTTTAAATGAAATCAGGAATTGTTACTGATATCAATATACACGATAGTACTATAATTGTCAAGAGGAAAATAAGAATAATTCCTATTTTATTTTCACAAGATGGCTCGAATAGCTATAAATCAAGTATAAATTAATAACACACATAATATCACTGCTTCACTCATAGAATAGTACAAAACGCGCAGGCGGGTAAATAAGCATGAAGAGATTCGTTACATACCTGTATTTATATGATGGCAGAATAAAAGGAAATAATGCAGGCTTTATAAAAGTAGAAATAAACGGAGAAAAAAGTAGCATTTCTCGTACAGATAAAAAATCTCGGAAAATACTCCGGAAAAGGAAAAGTGTATCTGGTATATGAAGCGGAAGAATCCATAGAGGCAGGAGAGCTTACGGTAAAAAACGGTGAAGCGCGAGAGATATATAATGTAGATAACCGAAAACGTAAAGGACAGTGGAAAGACTATTTTTGCAGGTGCTCGGTGTAAGGATAGAGCTGGAAAATGCAGATGAAAAATTTCTGGCAAGCTGCTGGACGGATAACACGGCTGCAGTTATAGGAAAACCACTCAAGGTACAAGCAGATTTATCAAATAAGAAAAAACCTGTATCGACTCCTAAGCCTGAACCGGGCTGTCAGAAAGAGGTTCATAGTCAAAATGTTGATGACAGTCAGGACAAAATCCGGCGCATAGACATATCAGAGCTTCGCACGCTTCCGGCCAAAAACTGGTACATAGTCAACAACAGCTTTCTTACACACGGTTACGCAAACTATAAGCATCTCGTCATCAAAACGGATACAGATGGCAGGCAATATCTCGGAGTGCCGGGCGTGAGCGAGCCGCAGGAGCGCATGATGGCAGGGATATTCGGCTTCACGGAATTTGAGCCGGCCGCCCCGGCAAATGCAGCGGATGTCGATAGCGGAGTGTTCGGATACTGGTTCTGCCCGCTGTAGTTTTTATAGATTGTAAGAAAATGTCCTTTCCTCTGCACAAAACCACAGAAATTGTGTATAATTAAAGCTAACAAAAGAAAACTGTGGGAGGTGGCATTACATGAAAAATTATTCAAAGGATCCTGACAGACAGTATCATATCCAGGTCGCAAAGGGAGAGGTCGGCAGGTATGTTATCATGCCGGGAGACCCGAAGAGATGTGTTAAAATAGCTCAGTACCTTGACAATCCGGTCTTGATAGCTGACAACAGGGAGTTTATCACATACACCGGCACATTGGATGGAGTGAAGGTCAGTGTGACATCGACAGGCATTGGCGGACCATCCGCATCTATAGCGATGGAGGAGCTGTACAGATGCGGTGCAGATACCTTCGTGAGGATCGGAACCTGCGGAGGCATGCAGACAGATGTGAAAAGCGGTGACATCGTGATTGCGACAGGCGCCATCCGCATGGAGGGCACATCAAAGGAGTATGCGCCGATAGAGTTTCCGGCTGTGGCAGATTTAGATGTCACAAACACGCTTGTTGCGGCAGCAAAGCAGAAAAACTTTACGCATCACACAGGCGTGGTGCAGTGCAAGGATGCATTTTACGGACAGCACGAGCCCGAAAAAATGCCGGCAGGCTACGAGCTTATCAATAAATGGAATGCATGGAGGATGCTTGGCTGTCTTGCGTCAGAGATGGAGTCAGCCGCGCTTTTTGTCGTTGCGGCAAAGCTTGGAGTCAGGGCAGGTTCATGCTTCCTTGTGGTCGCAAATCAGGAGAGGGAAAAGCTCGGGCTTGAGAATCCTGTGGTACGCGATACGGACATGGCGGTTCAGGTGGCGGTTTCGGCAGTGCGAAACCTCATTCGCGAGGATTGTGCCGGAGAATAAGTCAGACATAAAACACAGAAACGGAGAACAGACATTGGATATAAATGAAATTTTAAAACACGTTGACCATACACTTTTATCCCCACAGGCTACATGGGACGAAATCAGGCAGATATGCGATGATGCGATAAAATATCACACGGCATCGGTCTGCATACCGCCGAGCTATGTAAGTCAGGCAGCAAAGTATCTGGGTGAAAAGGTAAAGGTCTGTACAGTGATAGGCTTCCCTAACGGATATTCGACCACTGCGGTGAAAGCCTTTGAGACAGAGGATGCCCTTGCAAACGGAGCGAAGGAGATAGATATGGTCATCAATATCGGCTGGCTCAAGGATAAAAGGTATGAGCTGATAGAGGATGAAATAAAGAAGCTCAAGTCCATATGCAAGGATAAGGTGCTTAAAGTCATCATCGAGACCTGCTTTCTCACTGATGATGAGAAAATCAGGATGTGCGATATCACAACGAGCGCAGGGGCTGATTACATCAAGACATCTACAGGCTTTGGCACGGCAGGTGCGACCTTTGACGATATAAAGCTGTTTTCAGAGCATATCGGAGAGGGTGTGAAGATGAAGGCTGCCGGAGGCATTTCTTCATTAGATGATGCAGAAAGATTTCTTGAGCTTGGCGCTGACAGGCTTGGGACAAGCCGTGTGGTGAAGCTCATTAAGGCTATGGACTGAATTTTCGTATACAATAAATAACCGGGGAATTATATATGGATAAAAAAACAATTGAAAAATTGATTGATACAGCCCTTGCACAGCTTGACTTTTCATATGCGCCGTACTCAGGCTTCAATGTAGGTGCGGCTCTTTTAGCAAAAAATCAGGCAGTCTACACCGGCTGCAATATAGAAAATGCAGCCTACACACCGACAAACTGTGCGGAAAGGACAGCATTTTTCAAGGCAGTGAGTGAAGGCGTGCGGGATTTTGAGGCAATCTGTATCGTGGGCGGAAAGAACCAAAAAGCGACAGATTATACAGCGCCATGCGGAGTATGCCGCCAGGTTATGATGGAGTTTTGTAATCCGAAGACCTTTAAAATAATACTGGCGATTGACAGGGAAAATTATAGGGTTTACACACTTGAGGATATGCTTCCGCAGGGGTTCGGACCTGCGAACCTTGAGTAGAGCGACCTGTAGCTGTACCTTTAATAGGCTGTATAATTGGCTGTAATAGTTGTTGATTATATGGTGGTGTGAACATTAGCCGCCTCAACAGGAAGTGGGAAACCGGAAATGGGGGAAATATGGAGAGAGAAGAGAATATAAGAGACAATATAATAAAGCTGCCGAAAATAGAGCTTCACTGCCATCTGGATGGCTCATTAAGCCGTGAATTTGTCGAGAAAAGGCTTGGCAGGACGGTGCAGGAGGCAGAGCTTAGCGTGTCGGATGACTGCACAAGTCTCGCACAGTATCTGGAGAAATTTGACTTGCCGGGGCAGTGCATTCAGGATGAAAAGGGGCTTGAGGGAGCCGCCTATGATGTGCTTAAGGGCATGCACCGGGAAAACGTCGTATACGCGGAAATCCGCTTTGCACCGCTGCTTTCAGAGAATGAGCGGATGAGCTGCGAGCGCGTGATAGAGGCTGCAATTAAGGGTCTTGAGAGAGGAAAAAAGGATTTTGGTATAGAATATGGGCTTATTGTGTGTGCCATGAGGCATCACAGCGAGGAACAAAACAGACGCATGCTGCATACCGCAAGGGAATTTTTAGGCGCGGGTGTGTGCGCGGCAGATCTTGCAGGTGCTGAGGTGCCTTATCCTATGTCCGGCTTCATGGAGCTTTTCAAATATGCAAAGCAGCTTGGGCTGCCTTTTACAATTCATGCGGGAGAGTGTGGAAATGCACAGAATATCATAGATGCAGTGGAGGCCGGCGCAGATAGGATAGGCCATGGAATAGCCATGAGAGGCCACGGTGAACTTGAAAGGCAGCTTTCGGCAAAGGGTATAGGCATCGAGCTTTGTCCGATAAGTAACCTGCAGACAAAGGCGGTGGCTTCAGCAGACGAATATCCCATCAGGGAGTTTTTGGATGCGGGATTAAAGGTCACAATAAACACAGACAACCGCACCGTAAGCAATACAACTCTGTCAAAGGAGCTTGAATTCATAGAAAGAACCTATGGCATACGCGATGAAGAGCTGCCGCTTATGATGAAAAATGCACTGGATGTGGCATTTGCGGATGATGCCGTGAAGGAGCGGATTTTTAGGCAGCTAGTATAGTGCCGCGAGATTTATGGAGATTTAACATTTAACCGCAGCACAAATTTACGGACCGGAAAATGGAGGTATGACACCATGAAGAAATATAACAGAATTTTTGTGATAGTCCTGGATTCTCTGGGAATCGGCGCAATGCCGGACTCGGAAAGGTTTGGAGACACAGATGTAGACACCTTTGGACATATACTTGAGAGGATGCAGACTCTGGACATCCCAAATCTTACAAGGCTTGGGATGCTCAATCTGCACTGTGGCGGTCAGATGCAGCCGACTGCTGAGCCAATCGGCAGATTTACGCGGCTGGCAGAGGCGAGCAACGGCAAGGACACGATGACAGGCCACTGGGAGATGATGGGCATAAAAACCGAAAAGCCGTTTAAGACCTTCACAGAGCACGGATTTCCACCGGAGCTCATCGCTGAGCTTGAGAAGCAGTGCGGAAAAAAGGTCATAGGCAACAAGAGCGCCAGCGGCACTGAGATAATCGAGGAGCTCGGAGAGGAAGAGATAAAGAACGGTTCCATGATCGTATACACATCAGCGGATTCGGTGCTTCAGATTTGCGGTAATGAGGAGACTTTTGATTTACAGAATCTCTACCGCTGCTGTGAGATAGCCAGAAAAATAACGCTCAAGGACGAGTGGAGAGTAGGGCGCGTCATTGCAAGGCCATATGTGGGAAAGAAAAAGGGTGAGTTCGTGCGAACCTCAAACAGGCACGACTATGCGCTTAAGCCTACAGGTCTTACTGCATTAAATGCATTAAAGGACAGTGGACTGGATGTCATTTCAGTTGGCAAAATCAATGATATTTTCTGCGGAGAGGGCATTACAGAGGCATTCCGCTCAAAAAGCTCGGTTCATGGAATGGAGCAGACCATTGATATTTGTGAGAAAGATTTTACCGGGCTGTGCTTTGTGAATCTGGTCGATTTCGACGCACTGTGGGGACACCGTAGAAATGTGACAGGCTACGGAGAGGAAATTGAGAAATTCGACAAAAACCTGGGCATTTTAATGGAAAAGCTAAGGGATGATGATCTGCTCATATTGACCGCAGACCACGGAAACGACCCTACCTACAAGGGAACGGACCACACACGCGAGTATGTGCCTTTTATCGCGTATTCTAAGAGCATGAAGGGCGGCGGCGCAATTGAGGAGGAAGCCACCTTTGCGGTGATTGGAGCCACAATTGCTGACAACTTCGGTGTAAAAATGCCGGAGGGTACCATCGGACATTCTATTCTTGAAGAACTTTAATGGGTAATATCTCAGGGATTTTTTAAACTTAAACAGAAAATATATGGAGAAAAAAATGAACAGTATATATGAAAAACTCACCACATGTCTTGCAAGTGTGCGTGAAAAAACAGATTTTGTACCGGAGACAGCCATAGTTTTGGGCTCGGGACTTGGAGACTATGCAGAGCAGATTAAGATAGAGACAACCATTGATTACAAGGATATCAAGGGCTTTCCAACATCCACAGTTCCCGGACACAAGGGCAGGTTTGTATTTGGATATGTGGATAGTGTGCCTGTTGTCATCATGCAGGGCAGAGTACATTATTATGAGGGGTATCCGATAACAGACGTTGTGCTGCCGACACGCCTCATGGGAATGATGGGCGCAAAAAAACTGATACTCACAAATGCGGCAGGTGGTCTCAATACTGATTTTAATCCGGGAGACTTTATGTTGATTTCGGACCATATCGCGACATCCATACCAAGTCCACTGATCGGAGCCAATATTGATGAGCTGGGCGAGCGTTTTCCGGATATGAGCGAGGTATACAGCCGCAGAATGAGGGAAATCGTAAAAGAACAGGCAGATAAGCTAGGCATAAAGCTGAGAGAAGGAGTCTACGTACAGCTCACAGGCCCGCAGTATGAGACCCCGGCCGAGGTCAGGATGTGTAAAATCCTCGGAGGAGATGCCGTCGGAATGAGCACAGCCTGTGAGGCACTTGCAGCGCGTCATATGGGGCTTGAGGTTTGCGGAATCTCATGTATCACAAACCTTGCAGCAGGACTATCCGACAAAAAGCTCAACCACAAGGAAGTGCAGGAAACCGCAGACCGCGTGGCAAAGCAGTTTACAGAACTGATCACTGCTGTGGTGAGAGAGGTGTAAATGCTTAGAAACTTGACAATAAATCGTATCATAGCGTATACTTTAGAATCCTAACAGATGGGATGGAGGATTTCAATGTTAAATATATATTTAGGGGATATGGAAAATGCAATTTACCATCCTCCGGTGTATTTTGATAACACATATGAAGATGAATGGATAACGGATGAGCTGTCTATCAAAATGATAAAAGATATAGATAAATCAGACGTCATTGGACCACATCTGGTACAAAGCCCGATACTGGGACCGATATCCACAAAGGAATTGTCCGGTGGAGTGAAAACCCTTATGCTGATGGCTTTTGATGATAGCGGAAAGATTTTTAACGCTTCAGCGTGTGGTGATAACTGCGCAAAGTGGATATTGAGAATTGCGGGCAAAAAGAATCTGACAATTAATCTGCATCATATAATGGATTTTGGTAAAGATTTTGAGGCAAAGATACTGAATACGGGAGAAATAGTTCACAGTATGGCTGAATTCATCAGTGTTGCAGGTAAATATGTATAGGAGAAGGTATGAAGGGTAAGCATAAAATTGTTGTGAAAAACAATAGACTTCATTATGAATTTGAAATAAAAAGAAATATCACGCTAATAAAAGGGGACAGTGCTACAGGGAAA
>ENA-OQKI01000191-OQKI01000191.1-human-gut-metagenome-genome-assembly--contig:-NODE-191-length-14212-cov-2.688392_pt1 | contig 14212 bp, 12 predicted proteins | sample MGYA00242778_ERZ504798 | MGnify/ENA primary metagenome ERZ504798 (study PRJEB26092, sample SAMD00036414) | human gut metagenome | host: Homo sapiens | study: EMG produced TPA metagenomics assembly of... | reverse complement strand
GCCGGCGCCCTGCTTGCCGTACTGCGAGCCGCCGCGCGAACGCATGCGGGCCTTGGCGTGCACGTGCTCGGCCGGGACGATCCAGGATACGCGGCGCGATGGCCAGAATGTCGAGCATACGGGCCTGGGCCAGTGCGGGATCGATGGTCTTGGGCGCGGCGTATTCGGCGATGACGAGCCAGCGGCCCGGCGTCTGCGGGCAGCCCTCGTACAGGTCGATGGCGGCGGAGTAGTCGGGCAGGTCGGCATCGTAGACGCGGTAGCAGCTCACGCCCTCGCGCTTGGCCCACTTGCGGCGCAGACGGGCATTCTTGCGCAGGCGGTTGGCGAACTGCTCGGACTCCGGGATGAGCACGGGCAGCGGCTTGCCGTCGCCCAGGTCGAGCGTGGCGGCAGGTTCGGGCATGGGGGTGTTGGCGGCTTCGTCCACGGCGTCCGCGGTCTGTTTCTCGGCATCTGCGCTGGTCGCAGCTTCGAATGCCGCGGCGGCGTGGTCGAGCGAGGGCCAAACATCAAGAGCCGCCTCCTCGTTATTGGGCATGACGGCGATGGAGCGCGCAGGCTCGGCATGGAGCGCGCGGGCCATAAGTCCATCGCGGGTGAGCGCGGCGACCGGCGCGGCGGTAAGCTCGGGCGCGCGGCGCAGCTCGCCGATGAGTGTCATGGCGTCGTGCATGAGCGAAAGCGGGGTCTCGGTGGTATCTGCGACCACGGCGGCACCGGCGACGGCGCCCGCGTGGTCCAGCACGGTGGCGGACTTGGCGGCGCAAAAGTCGACAAAAACGCTTGTAGCCGGCACACTTGACCATGCGCTCAGCGGTCTTGCGGGCGGCGGGGTCAACATCCACGGCCACGATGCGCGCCTGGCGCTCGCGCGCCGCCGCCTCGCGTTCGCGTGCCTCGGCGAGCAGCTGCTCCCACAGAGCGGCGTCGTGCAGCTGCCAGCCCTCAAAGCCCCAGCGCCCGCGTGCGGCGCCCGGGGCGCGGTCGGTCAGAATGTTCACGGCCTCCAGCAGCAGGCCGCCGCCGGCGCATGAGGCGTCGACCAGCGTGGGCAGGGCTTCGTTCTCGTAATCGTCGGCCGTCAGCTCGCGCTCGCATAGCGCGGTCCAGCCGACCTGCGCCAGCACCAGAGCGGCGTAGTCGGGGCGCAGCACGTGTGCGCCCTCGCCGGCGCGGGTCGCTGCGGGCGGCAGGCGTTTGAACAGCGGGTCGCCCGAAAGGTCCAGGCTAATACTCGCGCGACCCTGACGCAGCGAAAGCAGTAGGTGAACATCGGGGTCGGCGGCATCGACGTCTGCGCGACGGCCCGTGGTCTCGGCCAGGCGGTCGCACAATGCGTCCTTGGCGCGCAGGGCCGAGAAGCGCGTGTTGCGCAGCTGTTCGGTCACGCCGCGGGCACTGATGGCGATGGTGGCGCCGGGGCGAACAATGCTCTCCCAGGCGATGCCGTAAACGCCGTCGTACAACTCATCGGCATCCTGCGCCTCAAAGCGCCCAAGCACCACAAACACGCGGCTAGCCAGGCGCGACCACAGGCAGGCGCGGTAGCCTTCTTCGAGCTCGCCCTCAAACGTAGCGCGGCCCTTCAGCCGGCGAACGTGCGAAAGCCCGAGCCGTTTAAGCTCGTCGGCGAGTGCGGACTCAAAGCCCTCGGGGCAGCTTGCGTAAAATTCCATGGGTGACCTCTCTGGTTGCGTCGCTCCATTATATGATGGATGCTTCGTTTGCCATCGCCCTCGAAAGGAACCCATATGATTGATGCGTGCCCCGATTCCGCTGTGCTCTTTTTTGACGTGGACGGCACGCTGACGTCGTTCGACCCCGACGATATGACCGATAAGGACTTCAATGCAATCCATCCGTCGAAGGCTGTTGTCGATGCATTTGGTCGTCTGCGCAATGCGGGTCACCAGGCATTTATCTGCACGGGCCGTCCCTTGTGGCTGGTTGCCGATGGCCTGCGTGCGCTGAACCCGGCGGGAATCGTTGCCATGGCGGGCGCCACGCTCGAGGTCGAGGGACGCGTGGTGCACGAGGATTGCATTGACGAAGACATTGTTGAGGAGCTCGCGCGCCGCATTACTGTGGCGGGCGGCGAGGCGTTGTTCGAGACGAACGGTGCCACCTATTCACTTGAGCCAGTTGGTGTCGAACAGTCATTTCTGCTAGGCGCCGGCGTGGTGCATGGCGTTGATCAGATGCGCGTCGATGGCCGCTTGCACGTAGGCAAGGTGTGCATTAACGCGTGCAACCTGGCTCGCGTAGCCAACGATGACGGCTTTATCGATCGCAACTTTGAGCTGTGCAATACTGGCGGCCAGAACCGCGAGCTGAGTCCCAAGGGCATCGACAAGGGCGTGGGCGTGGCGCGAGCGCTGGAATACCTAGGTCGCACCGGCAACGCGCGCACCTTTGGCTTTGGCGATTCCGGCAACGATCTGGGTATGCTCGCCGCTGTCGAGACGGCTGTCGCCATGGGCAACGCCATGCCCGAGGTCAAGGCGATCGCCGACTACGTGACCGACGACGTCGCGCACGACGGCACCGTCACCGCCATGCAGCATTTCGGCCTCATCTAAGGAATCCCGCGTTCTGACGTTTGCTCAAACTGCGACTCTTTGCTTTTGCATGCTCAATCGATTTATCAATCCAAACGCTGAGGTGTTTATACCGTTCGCCGAGAAGATAAAAACCCGCAGCTCACGCCTTGATAAACATAGGTAAAGTGTTTAGCAGTTTATCGGCCGTATGCTAACGAAAGGAATCAGGCAGATGGCAATCAAGGTGTTCGCTGACGGTGCAAACCTCGAGGGCATGCTCGACATGTACGAGAACGGCAACGTTCAGGGTTTCACGACCAACCCGTCCCTTATGAAGAAGGGCGGCGTGACGGATTACCGCGCGTTTGCCAAGGAGGTCCTGGCCCACATCACCGATGTGTCCGTCTCGTTTGAGGTCTTTGCCGATGACGTCGAGACCATGGAGGTCGAGGCGCGCGAGATTGCTACCTGGGCAGATAACGTCTACGTCAAGATTCCGTGCGTGACCACCAAGGGCGAGTCCACTGCCGAGCTGGTGCGCAAGCTTTCGGCCGACGGCATCAAGGTCAACGTCACCACCATCTTTACGCCTGCGCAGGTCGACGAGATGGTGGAGGCCGTTGACGCCGAGACGCCGTCCATCATCTCGCTCTTTGCCGGACGCATCGCCGATACCGGCGTCGACCCCATTCCGTTTATGACGGAATCGGTCAAGAAGGCCGCCGCCAAGCCCAACTGCGAGGTCCTGTGGGCGTCCACGCGTGAGCTTATCAATATCTACCAGGCGGAAGGATGCGGTTGCCAGATCATTACGGTGCCCAACAGCATCCTGGCCAAGCGCAAGAACATCGGTCGCGACCCGTACGAGGTCTCGCTCGATACCGTGCGCGGTTTTGCCAAGGATATCGCCTCGCTCGGTTTCCATATCCTGCCGTAACGCGAACGCTGGCTACATCGCGGGTTGTTGCCCCGGCCTTTCCTTTCCCTATCGCTCACGCGCTTCGCGAGGGTCGCGCTAGGCAAAGGAAAGGCCGGGGCTGCCGACACGAACTTGCCGGTAGGTTGGTGATAGGCTTCCATATCCTGCCGTGGACAAAGGTACCCCCGCCTGCGCCGTGCAAAATTGAGAGTATTCAGCAAGGTAAAGGCTTTTACCAGCTGGGTGAAGCATGGAACAGCCCCCGTTTTGGCTCTGATGACGCTAAAACGGGGGCTGTTCCATGCTTTTTCGTCTCTGAGGGGCATCCGGAACGGTGGAATTTGCAGAATACTCGCGATTTTGCACGTCGCGAGAGGGGGGACCCTTGCTTTGGCGGTTTACTTCCCCTGCACCATGGTGAGGGAGATCTTCTTGCGGTCGCGGTCGACCTTCTCGACCCACACCTTGACCGTGTCACCGACGCGTACCACGTCGCTCGGGTGCTTGACAAAGCGGTTGGCGAGCTTGGAGATGTGTACGAGGCCGTCCTGGTGCACGCCCACGTCGACGAAGGCGCCAAAGTCGACGACGTTGCGCACCGTGCCCTTGAGCTCCATGCCGGGCTCCAGGTCGTCAATAGAAAGTGCCGAGCGGCTAAAGACCACCTCGGGCGCGTCGTCGCGCGGGTCGCGACCGGGCTTCTTGAGCTCGTTGACAATGTCGATGAGCGTCAGGGTGCCACAGTCCAGGTCGCTTGCCAGTGCCGAAATGCTGCCCAGACGGCGCTCGATGTCGGGCACGCCGCCGCGGCTGAGCTCGCTTGCCGCAACGCCGGCGCGTTCCAGGACGGCCGTGGCCACCTCGTAGCTTTCGGGGTGGACGCTCGTCGCGTCGAGCGGGTTCTTGCCGCCGCTAATGCGCAGGAAGCCCGCGGCATTGAGGTATGCCTTGGGTCCCAGCTTGGGGACCTTCTTGAGCTGGCGGCGATCGGTAAAGGCTCCGTTTTCCTCGCGGTAGGCCACGATGTTTTTGGCTACGCTCGGCGTAATGCCCGACACGTAGCCCAGCAGGCTTGCGCTCGCGGTGTTGACGTCGACGCCCACACGGTTGACGACGTCTTCCACCACGTGGCCCAGGGTGCGCGAAAGCTCGGCCTGGTCAAGGTCGTGCTGGTACTGGCCCACGCCGATGGACTGGGGCGGAATCTTGACGAGCTCTGCCAACGGGTCCTGCAGACGGCGGCCCAGGCTCATGGCGCCGCGCACGGTGACGTCCAGGTCGGGGTATTCCTGACTGGCGAGCTCGGAGGCGGAGTACACCGACGCGCCGGCTTCGTTGACGATGGTGTATCGCAGCCCGGGCACCTGCTCGGCAATGAACTCCGAGACGACTTCCTCGGTCTCGCGGCTGGCGGTGCCGTTGCCGATGACGATGGTGTTGACGCCGTCCTTCTTGACGAGGCGGGCGAGCTCGCGCTTGGTGCCGGCGACGTCGTGGCGCGGCTTGGTGGGGTAGACAACGCCGTGGTCGAGCAGCTTGCCGGTCTCGTCCATGACAGCGACCTTGCAGCCGGTGCGGTAGCCCGGATCGAGCGCGAGCACGCGGGCACCGCGCACGGGGCGTGCCGAGAGCAAGCCCTCGAGATTCTTGGCAAAGACATTGATGGCCTCGGTCTGAGCGCGGACGGTGAGTTTGGCGCGGGCCTCGCGCTCCAGCGAGGGGGCCATGAGACGCTTGTAACCGTCGGCGATAGCGGCGTCAAAGACGGGCGCGAACACGCCCTGGCGACGGGGCCAGCGGCTGCCGAGGCGCGCCGTGGCGGCAGCGCCGTCGACGTTCACGCGCACGCGGAGCTTGCCCTCGCGCTCACCGCGGTCGATAGCCAGCACGCGGTGGTTGGGAATACGGCGCAGCGGCTCGTCAAAGTTGTAGTAGGGCTCGTAGGGGGTCTTCTCGGTGGGGTCGGTGGCCTCAACGACGATGTCGGCGGTGTTTTGCGTAAAGGCGCGCAGATCGGCGACGTTCTCGGGGTCCTCGGCCACCGTCTCGGCCACGATGTCGGCGGCGCCGGCGAGCGCCTTTTCGGGCGTGTCGAAGCCGGCCTCCTCGTTGACGTATGCCGCGGCGGCGTCGAGCGCGCTGCCCTTGGCCGAGGCCTGCATGATGATCATATTGGCGAGCGGCTCGAGTCCCGCCTCGCGGGCCTTCTGTGCTCGGGTCATGCGCTTTTTGCGGTAGGGTTTGTAGAGGTCCTCGACGCGCTGGAGCTGCGTGGCCTCGCGAATCTGCTGCTCAAGCTCGGGCGTGAGCTTGCCCTGCGCGTCGATGAGCAGGATGACGTCCTCTTTGCGCTGCTCAAGATTGCGCAGGTAGGACAGGCGCTCGTCGAGCGCGCGCAGGGCGACGTCATCCATGCCGCCGGTGGCCTCTTTACGGTAGCGCGAGATAAAGGGGATGGTGTTGCCCTCGTCGATGAGCTTGACGGCTGCCTCGACGTTGGCGGTCTTAAGGTTGAGCTCGCGGGCGAGCTGGGCGATAAGATCCATGGAACTTCCTGTCTGTGAGTACGTTACAGGTGCATGAGCCACCCAGTCTACCACCCGCCCGCGCCGCGGCTGCAAAGAAAGCCCCGCGGGCAGGAGGCTGCTCGCGGGGCAAAGAAGAGGGGCTTATTTGTGGCGGACCGAGGGGCTCGGCATGGGGTTTCTGTCGCGGCCGCTCTTAAGGCGTTACAGCTCGACGAGCTGGCCGGTCTCGGCGGCCTCCTTGACGGCGTTGAGGAGCGTGAGCGTCTTGACGTTGTCGGCCGGCGTCACGACGGGCTCGACCTCGCGGCGGACGACCTTCACAAAGTGCTTGAGCTGCATCTTGTGGGGAAGCGCCGGGTCGACGGCCGGAATCTCCATCTGCAGCGGCTTGTGCCAGTTAGAGGCGCCGTCGTAGGAGAACTGGTGCAGGCGGGGCAGCGACAGGGCGCCCTTGGTGCCGCCGATAAAGTGGCGTCGGCGTCGAAGGGGCGGTACTGCGGGTCCTCGCGAGCAGTCGCCTCCCAGTTCCAGGGGCTGGCGGTGGCATCGGAGATGGTCATGCTTGCGAGCGCGCCATCGGCAAAGCGGACGTTGACCACGGCGGAGTCCTCGGTCTCAAAACCGCGGGCGGCGCTGGACTGCATACCCTGGACGGCAACGGGCTCGCCCAGCAGATAGCGGAGCAGGTCGACGTCGTGAACCAGGTTAACCAGGATCGGGCCGGCACCCTTCTTGCGGCGCCACTCGACATCGAAATACTCGTCATTCTTATAGATCATGTAGTGGAAGCTCGACACGGTGAGCTTGCCCAGCTCGCCAGACTCGATGATCTCCTTGGCCTTGTTGACGAAGGGGTTGTGGCGACGGTGCTGGCCCACGAGCACGGGCACGCCGGCGGTCTCGGCCTCGGCGGCGAAGGCCTGGGCATCCTCGAGGTCGTTGGAGATTGGCTTTTCGACCAGCGGCACGATGTTGCGCTTCACGGCCTCGCGGGCAACGCCCAGATGCAGGTCGTTGGGGGTGGCGATGATGACGGCCTCGGGCTTGACCTCGTCCATCATCTGGGCGGGATCGGTGTAAAACGGCACGCCGGCGGCCTCGGCCGTGGCACGGGCGCCCTCAAAGGCGTCGGCGATGGCGACGAGCTCGGCCTCGGGCTCCTCGGTGACAAAGCGGATGTGGTTGCGGCCCATGGCGCCGGCGCCGATGACGGCAATGCGGACGGGGTTGAGCTCAGACATTTCGACTCCTTAATGCTGGTGGCTGGCGAATGTGGCAAAGGGACTGTCCCTTTGCCACATTGGTATAACTAGGCGGACTTCTTCTTGCTGTCGGAGACCATCATGTAGACGGTGAGCACGACGGCGATGGCGGCGATCACGATGGCGCCGTAGAAGGACTGCTGGTAGGCAGCGCTGCCGGCCTCGGCGTGATACAGCACGGCGGTGATGGGCTGGCTGATCCAGGTAGAAGCGGCATAGCCCAAGAACATGATGCCGTAGTTGACACCGATGTTGCTGGTGCCAAAGGCGCCACCGGTAAGCGGCGGGTAGATGACGAGCAGGGCGCCAAAGCTAAAGCCGAGCAGGGCGAGCGCCACAAAGAACATGCTCTGCGTAAAGCTCATCGACATGATGACGAGTGCGACGATGGTGACGACAAGGCTGATGAGCAGCGACTTGTAGGCGCCGAGCTTGTCGATGATCTGACCAAAGGACAGACGGCCGACCAGGTTGGCGCAGGTGTTGACGGAGACCACCACGCCACCGAGGGCGACGGCCGCGGCGCTCGTGGGGTCGGCGAAGAGCTGGACGGCGGCGATGGAGGCAACCTTGCCCACGAGCAGGGTGCCCGCGGTGGCGGCAAAGGCGAAGGTGACGATGAGGACCCAGAAGCGCGGGGTCTTGACCATCTCGCCTGGGGTGAGGTCGCCGAAGGTGCCGGCGTGCGCACCGCCCTTGGGGGCCTCGAAGCCCTCGGGCAGCCAGCCGGCCTCGGGGGCCTTCAGGAACAGGGCGGAGGCGGCGATCATTACAAAGAAGATGACGCCGAGTGCCTTGAGGGCGCCAAAGATGCCGAGACTCGGGATGAGCAGCGAGGCGAGCACCGGGGACAGCACGGCGGGGCCGGCGGTGGAGGCGGCAAGGGTGATGCCGGAGGCGAGGCCCTTCTTGTCGATGAACCACTTTTGGCCGGTGGTGAGCGCCGGGTTGTAGCCCAGGCCATTGCCGATGGCGGCGACGAGCGAGAACCACAGGTAGAACTGCCACGGCTCGGTAACGGTGCCGGACATGAACCAGCCCAGGCCGTAGCACACGGCGGCGGCGATCACGACGTTGCGCGGGCCGATCTTATCGGAGATGCGGCCGGCGAAGATGCCCGTCACGGCCATGATGGTCTGAAAGACCGGGAAGGCCCAGGTAAGAGCGCTGGACCACTCGGGGTAGACGGCGAGCAGGTTCTTGCTCACGACGGAATACAGCGCGATGGAGCTGATGAAGAACATGGTGACGCACGCGGCGGAAAGCACGACGGCGCGACCCTTGTTGGAGTTGGTGGAAGCCATTGGACTCTTTCTAATCGATACGGGGGAGGAACAGGCGTGTCCGCGGGTCCTCCCTGTCGGGCTGCTTTACTGGTCAGTCGGCTTTGCGACGCCGGACTCGTCGGACCAAAGCTCGACACCCTTGTTCTTAAGGTAGTTGTCGGCAAAGGCGCGGCGGCCGCCGGGCTTGGCGGTGAGGTCGCCCATCATGTTGGAGAAGCCGCCATCGACCTTGATGGCGTCGCCGGTGGTAAAGTCCGAGCGCTTGGACGCCAGGAACATGACGGCGTTGGCGATATCGCTGACCTCGCCGATGCGGCGCGTGGCGATGAGGCGGCTGCGGCTCTTCTCGACCTCGGGGTCGGCGTAAAAGCTCGCCGACATGGGGGTCTTAACAAAGCAGGGCTCGACGCAGTTGGAGCGCACGCCGTAAGGGCCCCACTCGGCTGCCAGCATCTTGGACATCATGTTGACGCCGGCCTTGGTGGAGCTGTACACGCCCGAGAACGTCTCGGGGGAGTGGCTGGCGACGGTCGAGATGTGCACCAGGCGGCCCTGGCCGGCCTTGATCATCTCGCGACCAAAGCGCTGCGAGGTGATGAAGTAGCCGGTGAGGTTGACGTTGAGTACCTGCTCCCAGTCGCTCAGCGGCAGGTCCTCCATAGCGGCGAAGCGCAGGATGCCGGCGGTGTTGACGAGGACGTCGACGCGGCCGAAGTTGGCGATGGTGGCGTCGACGGCGGCCTGAACCTCGGCCTCGTCGGTGGCGTTCATCTTGTAACCCTCGGCGTGGATGCCAAACTCGGCGGCGAGGTCGGCAGCTGCGGCCTTGACCTTTTCCTCGTCCAGATCGAGCAGGACGACGTTGGCGCCGTTGCGGGCGAACTCGCGGCAAATCTCGACGCCCATGCCGCCGAGTGCGCCGGTCACGGCGCAGACATCGCCCTCGAGCTTAAGCCAATTGCTCATAGGAACTTCCCTTCTTGTGCCTCCCGGTGGGTCGCTCCCATTAACCGACCCACGTGGTTTTCGCTGGTTATCGTATGCTTTGCATTTGCGCAGGTGAATTGCATATTTGTTAGAATGGCGTTAACCATAGGTTTACACTGTGCGATGCAGTTTATTCTCAATTGAGCGCATGACCTGCGAAAACAACCTCCTGTGGCACCATGTGGCCACGGGCGCGAAAACAGGAGATTGACGTGTACGATCGACGACTCGAGGCCATATCGGCCGCCGCGGAGCTGGGAAGCTTCTCGCGTGCCGCGGCAAAGCTGCGCGTGTCGACGCCGGCACTCGTCAAGCAGGTTTCGGGCTTCGAGGCCGAGTTTGGCATTACGTTGTTCGAGCGTTCGCATTCGGGCGTCAAGGTGACGCCGGCGGGCGCTTTGCTGGTGGACGATGCGCGATCGATTATGCGCCAGTCTGAGGATGCGTTGCGCCGCGCCCGACGCGCCGCGGGCGATGGCGGTGCCGTGCGTCTGGGCGTGTCGATGATGTGCCCGGGGCGCCAGACGCTGTCGATGTGGACGGGCGTGCACGAGTTGGAGCCATCGTTGCGCTTCGAGATTGTTCCGGTGAGCGACCTCTATGACGAGCGCGAATCCGTCATGCGCAGCTTGGGGCACGAGGTGGATGTGGTGCAGTCGGGTTTTTCGACCCCGCGCTGGGGCGACGCCTGCCAAAAGCTCCGCATCGTCAACGTGCCGTTTTACATCGACGTGCCGCGCACAAGTCGGCTCGCGCGCAAGGAGCGCATCACGGTTGCCGACCTGGAGGGCATGCGCCTGCGCGTACTTCGGCACGGCAATGACGCCATGGACAGCCTGCGTATTGATCTTTTGGCCGACGGCGGCGTGGACGTGATCGACGTGGACAGCTTTGACTTTGCGCTCTTTAACGAGGCCGAGGAAAAGGGCGACGCGGTGCTCACTTGCGGAGCGTGGTCGGGCGTGCATCCGGCCTTTGTGGGCGTGCCGTTCCTGTGCGGCCGCGAGGTGCCAGTCTATTTGCACTACCCGCTCGAGCCCACCCTCCAAGTCCAAAAATTCGTCAACGCCATGGCCCAACTCCTCAGTAGCTAATTTAGGACGGGGCTTTTTTAGCTACTTTTGCTGCCCTGCCTGCCCGATGATTCTTCTGCGATGGGGATCTCTTTGTCCCCCAATTATCCAGTTGCCGTGATGCACCCCAACGGGGTCATGGGTCGCATGCGGGCAATTGCGGCAACCCGACACGGCGGGGCATCCGTGTTGTTCAGTGGGGCCGGTCTTCCTGTGAAGATAGAACCGTCAACAAACGGCTTCGAAAAACAAGGAGAACAAAAGCCATGAACACCGACAAGATCTACGCCGAGCAGCTTGCTAACGAGTACGCCCCTAAGGACGCATCCAAGGTCGTTGCACTGCGCAAGCTCGACGCCAAGGCCAAGATGCCCGCCACCATTGCCGTCTACACCATCGGTATCGTTGCAGCGCTCGTCATGGGCATGGGTATGTGCCTTTCTATGAAAGTTATCGGCGACGGCTCGACGGGCATGTTCGTTATCGGCGTGGTGCTCGGCATTTTGGGGATTGTCGCCGCGGGTATCAACTATCCGCTCTACAAGAAGCTCATCGCCCGCGGCAAGGAAAAGTATGCTTACGAGATCATGGAGCTTGCCCGCGAGATCAGCGAGCAGTAGATGGTCCTCGTATCGGGGGTCGTACTGTCTGAGCGCCTACGTGGAAGAATGTCATCACGGGTGGCTGCGCCTGGGGTATCGTCATCCTGACTGCAATCGGCATGCTCGTGGTGAACGGGCGTGCAGAGAGGGAGACGGGGACGCATGAACAGGTCTCAGAGTAAGTACTTTGCCACGGCGGCCAAAATGGACGATGCACTTTTGGAACTGTTGGAACAGAAGGACTTTGCCTATATCACGGTCAAAGAGATTTGCGCGAAGGCGGGCGTCAACCGTTCGACGTTCTACCTGCATTACGAGACCATCTCCGACTTGCTCAACGAAAGCGTCGAGCGCATCAACCGCGAGTTTTTGGACTACATGAAGCGGGATGCGGATGCGTTTACGCAAAAGATGCGCACGTGTCCGGTCGAGGAACTTTATCTGATCACGCCCGAGTACCTGGAGCCCTATCTGGGCTTTATCAAGGAGCGCCGCCGTGTCTTTAGGACGGTGGTCGAGCATCCCGATGTGCTGGGCGCAAAGACCACGTTCGGCAAGATGATGCGCCATATTTTTTCGCCCATCATGGACCGCTACGGCGTACCCATGCCGGATCGCCCCTACCTCATGGCGTTCTACATCAGCGGGCTTATGGCAATCATTGCGGAATGGATCAAGGGCGACTGCGCCGACTCGATCGACCGCGTGGTCGCGTTGATTCAGGCATGCGTCAAAACACCTGAGGAGAGGTTATGAAAGCGGGAATTTACCTGGGAAAAGAGAACGTTGAGGTACGGGAGATCCCGACTCCTGAGCTCGATGACAACGATGTGCTCATCAAGAATATCTATTCCAGCGTATGCGGAACTGACGTCGCGGTGTTTGAGCATGGTCCCAATACCGGACACAAGGTTTCCGTGGGCGGGGAGTTTGGACACGAGACCGTCTCGCGCGTGGTCGCCGTGGGCAAGAACGTGACCGATTTTGCCGTAGGCGAGCGCGTGTATCCGTATCCGCTCTACGTGACCGGCGACCCGGGGCGGGCCGGTACCATCGGAGGATTCTCGGAGTTTATACTGGCGCCCGACGCCAAGCGCGACAGGTCCCTATATGGCGTTGACGAGCGGATATCCGATCGCCTGGCAAGCCTGATTGAGCCGTTTACGGTGGGCTGCCGCGCTGCACGACGCGGTATGGTGCCCGCAAGCGATGGGCGCGTATGTGGCAGGGCAGCACGCAGTGGTGTTTGGTTGCGGAACGATCGGTATCGCGGCGGCTGTGGCGTTGAGCTCCTTTGGGATGTCCAAAGTGCTGCTGTGCGACCGCTCCGATTTTCGATTGGGCCTGGCGCGCGACCTGGGGTTTGCGACATGCAATACCGCACGCGAGGACTTCGCATCCAAGGCGGGCACGTTCTTTGGCACGGCGTACTCGCTCAGGGGCACCACGGCGGATATTGATTGCTGGCTCGATGCGGCGGGCGCCGAGAGTATTTTGGACGACTTTATGCGTTTGGGCAAAATCGAGAGCCGTTTTGTCTCCGTCGCCGTCAACAACAAGCCGCGTGCGCTCGACCTGCTGCATCCGACCTATGCGCAAAAGGCGATCATCGGGTCGGGCGGTTATGCACCCGAGGACGTGCATGACGTGCAGGCGATTATGGCAAGTGGGCGTTGGGATTTGGAACACATCATTACCCATGAGTTTGCGCTGGACGATCTTGAGGCCGCCATTCGCACGGCAGGAGACGTTGACCATGCGGGAAACGTGGTCGTGAGGATGGACGGCGGGGCCCGATAGGCAAAGTGGCCGTGTCTGGGGCGCGGGTTTGCCGGGACGTGGTGCGGTGTAAGGCTCCCGGACTATGGCCGGCTTATGCGTTCCAGAAAACCCATCCGCAATGCTCCGCTCCAAAGACTGCATCAAGTTCGAGGCTCTTGACCCATATGGTAGAGTTGGCCTCACGTGAATTTCAGCACACTGTGTGCCACCAGAGCTTTTGCCATTTTGGGGAGTGAGCTTGTGAATACTTTTGTCGCCAAGAAGGCCAGCCAGGCGGTGCGCCTGCTCATGATGGCGCTCACGGCAGTTCTTATCTTTTTCTTCATTAATGTCATGTTGCTCGTCTCCGATATCCAGGGCACGGCACGCGTGGTCAACTATGCCGGTCTGGTGCGCGGCACCACGCAGCGAATCGTTAAGCTCGAGGACGCAGGCCAGCCACAAGATGACCTGCTCAAGGCTGTGGATTCATACATTAATGGTTTGCGCTACGGAAGCGACGACCTCAACCTCGTCCGCCTGGATGACGATGAGTATCAGGCAAAGATGACCGAACTCGCGAGCTATTTTGACAAGCTTCGCACCGAGATCGCCCGTGTGCGCGAAGTTGGCTACGAGAACACCGACATCATCGCCATGAGCGAGGAGTTCTTTGGCATTTGTGACGATGCCACGAGGCTTGCGGAGGACTACTCCCAGGAGAAGGCCACGGCGCTCAATCGTCTTGAGGGCCTGGTGATCATCGACATCGTTGGCTTGGTGGCGACCTTTGCGGTCGAACTTGCTCGCGCGGTGCGCACCGCCGCGCTCAATCGCGAGCTGCAGAACAAAGTCTATCTCGATGAAGCCACGGGACTGCCCAACAAGAACAAGTGCGAGGAAATCTTGGGGCAGGGGCATCCCGTTTCCGCCGAAGCGCCCGTCGCGCTGTGCGTCTTCGATCTTAACAATCTGCATACGGTCAATAACCGCTTTGGCCACGAGAAAGGCGACGAATACATTCGTTCTTTTGCCCGTCAGCTGGGGCGTGTGGCGTCAGAGACCTGCTTTGTTGGCCGCGACGGCGGCGATGAGTTTATCGCGGTGCTGCGGGATGCCGATCGAGCTGCCGTGGAGTCCTGTCTCGCTCGGATTCGCGTGAACGTGAACGAGTATTCCGAGGCTCACCCCGACATGCCTATCAGCTATGCGGTGGGTTATGCGCTTTCTAGTGATTATGATGAACCGCCC
>ENA-OQKI01000189-OQKI01000189.1-human-gut-metagenome-genome-assembly--contig:-NODE-189-length-14237-cov-3.497590_pt1 | contig 14237 bp, 5 predicted proteins | sample MGYA00242778_ERZ504798 | MGnify/ENA primary metagenome ERZ504798 (study PRJEB26092, sample SAMD00036414) | human gut metagenome | host: Homo sapiens | study: EMG produced TPA metagenomics assembly of... | reverse complement strand
CTGCTCGCCGTGATCGTGAGTTACCCGCTGCTCAAGTTCTGGGTTATGCCGAAGAGCAAGGACTCCAAGGAGGCTACCAAGTAACCCTTCATAGCTGACTTTCTTTCTTCCCCTCCTCAACCTTCTTCCCTTCCTCAGCCCGCCCGGTTTTCCCCCTTTTTTCGGGCGGGCTTTCTTATGCCCTTTTGCTGCTTTCCTGCAGTTTCTTATGATTTCTCAATATCGAGATGTAATCGTCAGCAGTATTGCCGACGTAAAATCGAAAACGAGATTGGCGTAAAATCAAAAGTGCGGAATGATGAGTGATTTAAAAATGGCGGAATATCATCCTCGCATTGCGAGACTTCATATGCGTCCGATGAGCTTGGCTGAATCCGGTGAATCAACAGGGGGGCATAAGTCTCGGCAAACTTTTTGAAGGCGAGTTCGAACCTTCCAGAAACAAGACGGGCATTATGGACGTGGCTCGGTGGTGTTGCCGATCGCCACGCTCGGGGCATAACAAATGAACGCTGCGGCAGGTGGGACAATTGGGGGGCGGATTGAACGAAGGAGACGGTGTGCAAGGAGTGCGGCAGATGCGGGAATCGCGGGAATCGCAAAAAACACGGGAATCGCAGGAGTTGCAGAATTCTCAAGAAACGCAGCCAAAGATCGGCAGAATTCCAGCGCTGATTGCGGCGGTGGTGATTGTGGGAGTGGTCATTGGTGCGGCCGCCGGTCTGCTGACGTTGATGCTGTACGGCGTCGAGCATCTTACGCTCGGCTATGTTGAGAATTCGCAGGAATCCGGCCCGTTCAACGTTCCTGTGATTCGTCGACTGATTTCCGTGACCGCGGGTGCGGCCATCGCGGCCGTGATTTGGTGGCTGTTGCGTACGCGCAGTACGAAAGTACCGTCCGTTAAAAAGGCGGTAAATGGCGATATTATGCCGATTTGGCAGACCGTCGTGCATGTGCTGCTGCAGATTTTCATTGTCGGTACGGGCATGTCGATCGGTCGAGAAGTGGCGCCGCGCGAGTTGGGTGCGATGTTCGGCCAACGGTTCGCGCGTTGGGTGCATCTTGATGCGAAAGACACCCGTATGCTGGTGGCAATCACGGCTGCGGCTGGCCTTGCGGGTGTGTATAACGCGCCGCTTGCGGGTACGTTTTTCGCGGTCGAGATTCTGCTCGCCGATATAACTCTCGAAACGGTGACGCTCGCATTTGCCTGTTCCGCGCTGGCTTCGTGGGTGGCGTCGCTGGTCAAGGGCACGCATACGTTCTATTTGATCGGTGAAACCGACGGTTTGTTTACCTCCGATTACATGGCGTTCGCGCTGGTTGCCGGCATGATTTTCGGCGCTGCCGGCGCGCTGTTCCGTCGCGGCTCGCAGTGGGCTGAGAAATCCAAGCCGTCGGGCGTTGGCATTCTGTGGATGCTGCCGCTCGCTGGATTGCTGACCGGTGTGGTGGCGATTTGGGTGCCGCAGGTTATGGGCAATGGTCGCGCCACCGCGCAGTTGAGTTTCTCGTCCGACGTTGATTTGGCTGTGCTGCCGATTTTGTTGGTTTCATTCCTTGCGAAGGCGATGGTCACGCTGTTGACGATCCGTTCCGGCGCTTCCGGAGGTGTGTTGCAGCCGGGTATTGCGCTCGGCGCTTCGGGGGGTGCGTTGCTTGGTGTTCTGTGGATGCAGGTGTTTCACACGAATTCGATTGGCATGTATGCTCTGCTGGGTGCGTGCGCGCTGTTGGCTGCGTCCCAGCAGGCTCCGCTTATGGCGATTTGTTTGGTGATGGAACTTGCGGATGCTCCGATTAGTCTGTTTGTTCCCATTGGCTTCGCGGTTGCGGTCAGTGCGTTCGTCGCAAGCCGTTTGGGCGGACCGCTTGCTGCTGTTCATCTATCGAAAAGTGCGAAAAAAAGAGGCTAATTAAGAAGAATGCGCATGTAAGGGTGCATTAGACGGTAGACTAGGGGGTTGGCGTACGGGTGGCCGGTGTTGAGCGCCTGAGTCGCGCGTGGCCTCGCAGGTCCCGCATGACTCAGGCGCGGTTTTTCATATGGACATAAGACCGGTTTTCTTCGGAATGAGCGCGGTCAGCACGAACCAGTGGTCTTCGGTGCGAATCGTCACTTCGCCGCCATACTGTTGCGCGATATGACGAATTGACTTCACGCCGAAACCGTGCCGGTGCTGGTCGTCGCGCTTGGTGGTGCGCAAATTGCCTTCCGCATCTTTCTTCAGCCGGGAATCGTAATAATTTTCCACACGGATGACAATAAAGTGATTTTGCTCGTATAACGCAAGTTTGATTAGTCGCTGTTCGTGTTTCGGCAGTTTCGACGTCGCTTCGATCGCATTGTCGAGCGCATTGCCGAACAGCGATGCGATATCCATCGACGACATGCCGCTTAACAGCGATCCGTCCGCGACCGCGGTGAACGTGATTCCGCGATCGGCGCAGGCACGCTCTTTCGTGGTCAGAATAACGTCAAGCAGAATCGTCGCATACATGCAGGCGAATGCGAGCAGCATGCCGATAATCCAGAACCAGATCGGCATACTGCCGTCAAAATACTGCACTGCAGTCAGCAGCAGCAGTCCGGCCGCGCTGACGATGATCGACCGCTGGAGTGGAACGCGCCGATACAGCACTGCGATATACACCATGCAGGCAGCCCATTCGCAGATCGCTGTATATGAGCGAGGAATGTCGGGCAGGGCGTTGGTGATCGGCGTCATCGACGGCACCGAAAGCACGGTTATCGTGGCCGAAGGTGTTGTAGGGAGTATGTTCGCCAATCCTGCAGTCAATCCGGCCAGCATATTCGGCAATGCTGCGCCGATCACCTGCCACCTCCCATATAATCGGTAAGTGCAGCCATGAACGCCTTCTTGCGTGGGCGGCTCACGCGCAGTTGTTCACCGTTCGACATTATGCAATCCTGGTCGGCAACGCCCGTCACATGCTTGAGATTCACCAGATAGCAGGAATTCGAGCGGAAGAAATGATGGTCGGCAAGCTTGGCTTCCATGTCTTTGAGCGTTCCGTTGATCGACAGTTTGCCTTCCAGCGTGTGGATGACGATGGTGTGCCGAATCGATTCAAGATACAGAATGTCGGCAAGATTCAGGCGCATCTGTCCGTTGCCGGTTTCGATGAGCATGGAATCGTCGCCATTGCGTCGCACCATGTCGATCGATTTCTTGAGCTCCTGCGAAAACGCGAACCACGGTAGAGGTTTAAGCAAGTACGACAACGCACGCACCTCATACCCGCTGATTGCATATTGCGGGGCAGCGGTGATGAACACGATCACGACTTTGTCGTCGCGCTCGCGGATGCGTCTCGCGGCGGCCATGCCGTCCATTTCGCTCATCTCGATGTCGAGCAGTAAGATATCGTAAACGGGGGTATAGTTTTTCTACGATTCGTGCGCCGTCGTCGAATACGGAAACGGTAAATTGCTCGCCATTTTCCTGTTGATATCGGTTGAGATAGTCAAGTACCAGTTGGCAGCTTGCGGGATCGTCCTCGACCACGCCGATTCGAATATTGCGCATTGCAACCTCCCTGTCCTGTCTTTCGCTCCGTACCATTGTCTTGCATGATGGCGATAAATGCGTGTATTTACTACGCCGTTAATCCCCTTTTGCCAGCGGAGGCAAACAGCGCGACTCGCGACACGCATTGACAGTTTTAGCGTTGTATGTATCATGGAACGTGGCTCAACGAAGAGAACCTTCGCTAAACCAAAGAAATAAATTAACGCTTTGAATTGTGGCTTTGTCGAAGTTGTAAGCCGCAAGGCGAGGCACCGAAAGAAATCCCTTTACAACGGATCGTGAGGCACGTACCTGCCTCTGAAAGGATGACAAATCATGGCAGAAGTCGTATTCGACCATGTTACTCGTATCTACCCGGGCAACGATAAGCCGTCGGTGGATGATTTGAATATGGACATCAAGGACGGCGAGTTCCTGGTGCTGGTTGGCCCGTCTGGTTGCGGCAAGTCCACTACTCTGCGTATGCTCGCTGGCCTTGAAGAGGTCAACAAGGGCCGCATCCTCATCGGTGGCAAGGATGTCACCACGATGCAGCCGAAGGACCGCGACATCGCAATGGTGTTCCAGAACTACGCTCTGTACCCGCACATGACCGTGGCCGACAACATGGGCTTCGCCCTGAAGATCGCCGGCACTCCGAAGGAAGAGATCCGCAAGCGCGTCGAGAAGGCCGCTGAGATCCTCGACCTGACCGAGTACCTCGACCGCAAGCCGAAGGCTCTGTCCGGTGGTCAGCGTCAGCGTGTGGCCATGGGCCGTGCAATCGTCCGTGAGCCGAAGGTCTTCCTCATGGATGAGCCGCTGTCCAACTTGGACGCCAAGCTCCGTGTCCAGACCCGTACCCAGATTGCTGCCCTGCAGCGCCAGCTGGGTGTCACCACCCTGTACGTGACCCACGATCAGACCGAGGCTCTGACGATGGGCGATCGCATCGCCGTCATCAAGCTCGGTATCCTGCAGCAGGTCGGCGCTCCGACTGAGCTGTACGATCGTCCGGCCAACGTCTTCGTCGCCGGCTTCATCGGCTCCCCGTCGATGAACCTGAACACCCACCCGGTGGTCAACGGCAAGGCGAAGATCGGTGAGGACACCGTGGACCTGCCGGCTGAGGCCGTCGCCAAGCTCACCGCCGAAGACAACGGCCAGATCGTGGTCGGCTTCCGTCCTGAGGACGCTGGCCTGGCCCCGGCTGACGACCCGAACGCCTTCTCCCTGAAGGTTGTGAACGTCGAGGATCTGGGCTCCGATGGCTACATCTACGGCAACATCATCACCGATGGCTCCGCCGCTGAGGCTTCCCAGGTCATGTCCGACCAGAACAAGCTCACCACGATTCGTGTGAATCCGCGTGCGCTGCCGAAGGTTGGCGCGACCGTCAAGATCAAGATCGACCCGTCCAAGATGCACCTGTTCGCTCCGTCGACTGAGCTGCGTCTGAACTAATAGATACTTGGCGAGGTCTAATCGCTTCGTCAACCATTAAACGAGGTTATTCTCTTCCTCTCTTATGACCTCGTTGGAAAAGCCCTGCACAGCTGCGGGGCTTTTCTTTTTGCCTAGAAAACGTACGCTAACTGACCTCGCAAATGAACATTTTCTAGTTTCTCGTCAACTTTTTCCTAGGAAGGGGGTATGGTTGTATGCAGTATCCTCCCGAAAAGGGGATTGCGAATCTATGAGGGGAGATGATGGGCTCGAAGTTAAAGCTCGGCCGTTGCAGGTTTAACGGAGGGGTAGAACAGGAACCTGGACAGCATCGCCATGTCTTGCGGCGCTGCCTTGCTTCGGTTGTTGCTGTTTCCTTGTCCATCGTGTGCATGGTGCCTGCGGCATATGCCCAGGACGTAGATGATGTAAATGGTTCCTCTAACTCCGTAATTCTTGGGGGGGGGGAATAAGTACTGTCGTAGCTGCTCCTTCTGCTCGCAATGTCAATGTTGACGATAAGACGTCAGAAGAGGCCAATACATCAAACGGTGCGCCAGCACCTTCTGAAACGAATCAGGAAGTCCAGCAAGATTCATCTTCTTCATCTTCCACTACCGGTGGTTCTTCCGAATCCTCAAATGGTGAGGCAGGCAACAAGGCGGATGCCGCAGCAGGGGCTGCTGCTGGCGATTCCGCTAATGACGGAACCCAAACGCAGGTTCCGACTGATACTTCTTCTCAAGGTGCCAAGAACGATTCTTCGACTGAGGCGGATCAATCGCCGGCGAAGGCCAATGTGCAGGTCGCCGCGACGGCGCTTGGCGGCCGTGACTTTGAAGGTCAGGTCACCAAGGAGATCAACGGCAAGACCTACATCCTGATCGGCAACGAGCAGCAGCTGCGTGCGATTGGTTCCGGCAAGAAGGTTATTGGCCGTATCAACAAGGTCACGCAGACCTGCACCGGGCAAGGACTCTTTGGCTACCACTGGGTAGATGGCGCGTCGTCCACTGAATACGCCGGTGACGCCGATCTTGCCGATTCGGATACCTTGCGCAATGCTGATGCCTCCGACTATGACAATTCGCTGGCGATATGTCATACGAAAGTGGACGCTGATAAGACCCGCACCAGGTATTACGGCGTGGGTGCTGATGGTACGCAAGCGGACTACTCTGCCGCCAACACTGGTCTGACATATTCGGCCGATGCGAATTATCTGATCTTCCGTGACATCGATTTGTCCAAGAACGCGGCGGATACCGCCAGTACTGAGTGGACTCCGCTCATGTTCTCCGGCACCATGCTCGGCGCGGTCTCCAACAGCGCAGACGCTGTGGCTAGCCTGTGGAAGGCTGTCGGCGCGGATGGCGCAAGCGTGGAGCATACCACAGCAGCTCGGCCGGTCATCAGCCATGTGGTCGTCAATCAACGGGGCAAGCAGCTGGACGTCAGCAAGCAGCAGGGCATCGGCTTCTTCGCCTCGATCACGAACAAGACCGTGATGAACAACACCAGTCTGGGCAGCGCCGGTACGGCCGTGGTGTCGAACCTCAAGCTGCAGGACGTGTCTGTGACGAATCAGGCAAGCAAGTCATATATTCCGCCGACACTGCTCGGCACACTCACTTCGGCAGTGGGTGGACTTTTGGATCTTCTGCTTAAGGCGTTGAAACTGCTGACATTCGGACAAGTAAATCTTGACCTCAATCTTCAAGGTCTGCTCACCCTGCACAAAGACAATCCTTCCAATCTCGCCACGGGTGCGTTCGCCGGCCGTATTTACGGCGATGCCAAGGTCACGGATTGTGAAGTGGCGGATGTTTCGGTATCCAGCGTAAGCCGTATGACCGGTGGTTTCGTGGGATATGTTGAGGGCGCAACCCGATACGATGCGGTCTCCGGCATCGTGGGAACGCTCACCAATGTACTCTCGAAGATCTTGGGTGTCATCCCATTCCTCGGGCTGGGCGATTTGGTGAACTGGTTGCTGTCCGGCACGCTCGGACTGAATGCCTTGATTCCGGTCGGCTACTACAACCCGGTCATCTCGAACAGTTCGGTGAACGGGTTCAAAAAGAACGTGGTGATCGGCAACAAGAATAATCCGCAAGCCGGCGGCTTCGTCGGTGCACAGATTGGCGCAATCATCGAGAACTCCTCGGTGACGAGCACGAACGGTTTCACCGTGCGGGCAACGCAATACGCCGGTGGCTTCGCCGGAATAAGCCGCAATGGCAATGTAGGTGGTCTGCTCAACTCGCTTGGTATTGATTTGCTGTCTGCACTGCGTCCGCAGAGCCTCATCGAGAACAGCAACCTGACCGTCGACGGCGATGGCAAGGTCACTGTATCTGCCACGGACTATGCCGGTGGATTTAGCGGCGCGATGGCCAATGCCTACGCGGTCAATAATACGATTTCAGCCACGGCTGCCGTGTCTACTGACAAATCCCACGCCGGAGGATTCACCGGATTTGCCTCCGTGGGATGGGGCCTAGAACTCGGCACGGATGATGCCACGAACGCATCGCTGCTGAAACAACTCACCAAGGCTGTGGCCAAGCTGCTGAGCGGCAGCGGTAGTGGTGCGGGAGAACTGCTGTCCATCGTTGGCGTGAATCCCTCCGTGATTCTCGGCACGCAGATGAAGGGCTCCTTCACCGTTAAGGCTGGTGGCGATTACGCGGGCGGTCTCGTGGGAGAAGGATCGGGCACGGTGATCGGCGACTCCTCGCAGGATCATCTGCAGAACCTCACGTTCTGGAAATACAACAATCCCCGTGGGCTCCCTCAGCAGCGCTCCACTGCCATCAACGGTCTTGAATCAGTCAGCGCCGGCGGCTCCTACGCGGGCGGCATCGCCGGCAATCTGCAACCGACCACAGTGGCTGGGTTGCTCAACAGTGTGGTGAAAATTGGCGATATCGCCACGCTCAAGAAGTTCGACCAGTTTGCCCCGTTCACCGTGGAGAACGTGACTGTTGCTGCCCCGGCATCCGGCTTGACAGTGACGGCTGGCTCATACTATGCGGGCGGTGCCATCGGATGCGCCACCGGTGGTGACGTGACCAACACCAACCTCACTAATCTGGCCACGGTCACGGCCAAGGGAGAAGCCGGCGGTTTCATCGGCTTCTCCGGACCGGGCGACGCCGTTGGCGCCGGCGGCCTTAATGTGCTTGGGCTTATCAAGCTATCCGGTCTGCTATCGGTTGCCCAATATTCTTCGGTTGCAGTCACTGCATCGAATGTGAACGGCATCGCCAACGGATTCACGGTCAAGGCGACCGGCAAGAACGAGAACAACGAGACCACCGATTACGCTGCGGGCGGCTTCTACGGCCAGGCCAACAGCACCAAGACCCGCGAAAGCCATGTGACGAACCTCAAGTCGGTCACGGCCGATACCAGCACATCCGATGGCATAGCGGGTGGCTTCGTGGGCTTCTCCACCACCGGCGGCCTCGCCGACGCACTTAGCAACGCCGATGATTCCAGCGTATTGGACAACCTCATCAAGGGCGGACTGCTGTCCGTGAACGACCTGCTCGGTGCCATGCCGTATCTGATTCCAAGCTATACGGATACCACTGTGTCGTATGTCAACGGCGGTTACGTCGAAGGTGATATCGCGGGAGGCTACGCCGGCAATTTCCAAAGCGGCAAAGTCAATCAGTTCGATAAGAAAGATCTCGAGAACGACCCAACACTGGCAGACGTGCAGTCCCGCGTCCAAGCCAACCCCGTGGCTGTTGTCAACCTTGACCATGTGACCGGCGGCGCATACGCGGGCGGTTTCGGCGGCAAGGTCGTTTCCGGCGCACTCGCTTCGGCTGGTAACGGCGGTCTGAGTCTGCTCGGCAAATTCGGTACGGTGGATCTCGCCAACCTGCTGCAGGTGGTGCAGGGCTATGTGCCGTTCATCTCCTACGCAGGTGTGCATTCCGATGCCACCACCGTGGAGACCACCAGCGGCAACAAGATTTCCGACCCGGATGATCCCGGCTTCACCGTCTCCGCCACCCGACTTGACCAATCCGATACGCAATCCGGTTCCGCCGGCGGCTACATCGGCTACGGTTCCGGTGTGCAGGTGTCCCATTCCAGTGTCACTCAACTGCGCCACACCGATGTCAAGGCACCGAAGAATCTGGAAACCACCGGATCAATCGACGACACCTATCTGAGCAAAGACAGCTCGTATGCAGTCACTGCCGCGCGGTATGCCGGTGGCTATATCGGCAAAATGGATATCGGCTCGGCAGCAGCCGGTGGGCGGCGGCCTGAGCCTGCTCGGCCAGAACGTCAATCTCAACGACGTGCTCGGATGTGCTCAACATTGCGTTTCGACCATCGAGCACTCCGACGTGACCGGCGGCATCGGCGGATACTCCGTGCTGGCCAGCACCGCAGACCATAGGAACGCCAACAACAAGCCCGATCCACTGGGCATGGCCGGCGGCTTCGCCGGAGACATCGAAGGCGGCCATATCCAGGACTCCAGCTCGCACGAGTTCGTGTACATCATCGGCCAGGTATCGGCCGGCGGCTACGTGGGCACCATGCATCCGGGAGCCGTGGCGAACGTACTCGGCGACGGCAGCGTGCTCAAGAAGCTCGTCAACCTCGACAACCTGCTCTCGCTCGTGCAGGACTTCGTGCCGACGATTCGCAACAGCTCAACCGATGCCGCAGTGTGCGGCGGCGCGGTGCGCGCACAGGCGGCATCGGATACAACCACACGCCGCGGCATGGCCGGCGGCTATGCAGGTCGTAACCGCGGCGGCCATATCTGGGGCAACAACACCGCAGCATGGAAGCAGGAGAACACCGACGGCAAATACAACGGGCCGCAACGCGTAGCCTATGCCGCGCGCATCCGCAGCGTATACGGTGCCGAAATCGCCGGCGGCTACACCGGCTTCATGGACGCGGCCGATACCGCTGAAGGCGGTTCGCTCTCCTTGCTCGGCGGTCTCATCAAGGCCGGCAACCTCGCCGGCGTGCTGTCCGTGGTCTATCCGACTGAGGAGCACACGAAGGTCACCGGTCCGCTGCGCAATATGAGCTATGACCAGTGGAAGACCTGGGTCGATAATATCGGCAAGTACGGTGCGTATGGCAAGGAATTCACCGAGGTAGCTACGGGCGACGGTGCGGGTTCCGTTACCGACCAGGAGTCCTTGGATAAGTTCCTCGAATCCTACATCTTCGGATTCAACGTCGTCGCCGGTCGTGCGGAGTATCGGACTGGCGCGAACCTGCATGATTCCGGCGTCGCCGGCGGACACGTCGGTCTGATGCGCACCGGTACGATCACCGATGGCCAGTCGATGGATGTCAAGACCGTTTCGGCTATGCGCGCGGCGGGCGGCTACGCGGGCACGATAGAATCCGGCTCGGCATCCTCGTTCGGCTCCATCCAACTATTCGGAGACAAAGGCATCAAGTTTGATCTGGGTCAGATGCTCGACGTGGCACAGGTATTCGTGCCTGTCATCAAATCCTCGAGCGTGGCCGGCTACCGCAAGGGTATGAAAATCACGGCCGCCGGCGAAGACATCACGCACGGCACCGGCAATGCCGGTGGTTACGTGGGTCTCGCGGTTGGCGGCCAGATCTGGGGCGATCTTGATCAGAACGGCCAGAAGCTTGCTGATGGTGTCACCGCTGCCGGTGCCAACGTCTCCAACCTGCGCAAGGTGGAAGGACGCAACAATGTCGGCGGATTCATCGGCGTGGCCACTGCCGGTGCGGTCGCAGATGTGGATACCAATGCATCCGAGGGATTCCTACAAGGAATCCTCGACTCGCTGGTATCGAACCCGGCAAGTCTGGTCAGCGTATTGCAGGCCACGGTTACGACGATTCGCGGTGCGCATGTGAGCTCGGATGACCCGGCATGGGGATACACGGTCGACGGCGCATATGAGAGCAAGGACGATAAGGGTAATACCACAACCAAGTATGCCCTGAACGCCGGCGGTTTCGCCGGCTCGCTGCAGGCCGCGATCCTCGGTGACAAGGATTCCGCCAAGGGCACCGGCAGTGAAGTGGATACTGCCAAGGACTCAGCCGCGCTTACAGTCACCGGGTTGCGCGCCGTTGAAAGTGGACAATACGCGGGCGGCTTCTTCGGCCTTGCCGATGTGTCCAGCGTCGCCTCCGTCGGCGGCGGCGAAGCTGGCAAGGACCAGAACACCAACCTGCTGCTCAAACTGCTCAAGGTCGGCAACGTGGGTGTGCTCGAAGCGTTCCGCACCTTCATCTACGACGGTCAGGTCAACGGCGTGAGCGACGGCATCCAGATTGTCGCCCATGATTCCACCACAAAGGGCATGCTTGACTCGAAGCGTTACACCGGTGCGGCCGGTGGCTTCGGCGGTGGACTGATCAATGGCTCTGTCAAGCAGTCCGCGGTCACCAACCTCAACAGTGTGACCGGCGTGAACTACGTGGGCGGCTTCATCGGGCATCTTGGCAAATCCGGCACGGTCGCTGCCGACAACGCACAACTCGGCACGGATGCGCTCAATCTGCTCGGTGCCACGGCCGGCGTACTTGACATCTGGGGCTCGCACGTTGGCGATTCACATGTCACCGGCATTCCGGACGGCTACACCGTCACCGCCACACACCATGGCGACGATTACGGCAAAGCCACCGACAAGGCCACTGGACGCGAGGTCGCGGGCGGATTCGTCGGCTACGCGGACCTGGCCCGAGTAAAGGGCTGCACGTCTGACAATCTCAAGAAGGTCACCAGCGGCGAGATCGCCGGCGGATTCGTCGGCGAAACCAGCCGCGCCTATCTGGTCGATACGCAGGTCAACTCGGTACTCGTGGAACTGCTCCTGCAAGTGGTGAACGCGCTGGTCAAGCTCCTATACCTCGACAAGGTGGAACAGGTCGGCGTTATTGACTTGGGCAAGTGGTTCCCGGCTATCTTCGGCAAGGTATTCGACCTCAAGGTGCTCTCGGAAGGCAATGTGCTGTACGTGAACCTGTTCGGGCTGAAGGTGAGCGTCGCCCTGTCCAAGGCCGACGCCGAAAACCAGCAGCAGACCGACGTGGCGATCGTCACCATCGGCGACAGCGTCATCAAACTGCCCTGCAGCAAGAACGGCATCGACATGGATGGGTCAGGCAGCAACCTGACCGTCCAACTCATCAAGGGCAACCGCACCCGCGTGGAACAGTCCACCGTGACGGGCATCGCCAGCGGCTATGACGTGTTCGGTGGTGGAGCGACTCAGGATACCGATGGCATGAAAGACCTTTCCACAGGCTACGCGGGCGGTTTCGCCGGACTGAACGACGAGGGCGTGCTGGCAGACGACCACATGGTCTACGCCGACACGATCCGCGGCACCAGCGGACTGGTCGACCCGTTCTCGAACACCAAACTCAAGTCCGTATGGGACTTCAACACCATGAGCGACATCCTCGGACCGGTCGATGACGGCAACGGCGGCAAGGCATACAACACCTATCGCATCTACCGCAAGGCGGCCGCGAACGCCGGTGAGGCCCGCACCTCTGCACAGGACGGCAACAAGATCTTCTCGCGGAAGAACACGGCAGACGATGCGCTGAACACCGGACTCGATCGTTGGGAAGTGAAGCTGTTCGACGTGGTCAACACATACGACAGCGGCGCTGTGCACAGTGGTGCATCCGGCGACGCTGGTACCACATGGGTTGGCATCAAGGATGCCGTGGCCGAATCCAAGGACGGCCAGACGAAGCTCGATGCCTACCAGTCCCCGGCCAAGGCAGTGCTCATGCTTGACGTGCCCGTATCCGACAACAACGGCGGACTCACCCCCGAACCGGACGACGGCCAGGACCCGTGCGGCAAGGACGGTTGCAAGACCGTGGACCTCACCCTGCAGAAAGTGTGGCGCAACGGCCAGCTGGAACGCCCCGACGCCATCGCCCTCGAGGTGACCGCCACGTACACGAATGCGGCGGGCGAACAGGTCAAGGCCGGGAAGCTCGAATGCTTCAAGGACGACTGCGCCACCGAGGAGCGGGCCAACCCGTTCACGGTGACCATGACCGCCAAGGAGAACGGCTCCGCGTGGAGCGACACGTGGCGCACGAAGCTCACCGGCCTGCCGGTCGCCTTCGTCGACAAGGGTTCCGGCCCGAACGGCGAGGACGTGACGCGCTACTACACGTACACCGTCAAGGAGCTCAACATGACCTACGCCTCCGGCGACACGGATGGCAACGCTGAGACGAAGACCCCAGCCGAGGCCGGTTACTCGGTGTCCGTCAAGTACGGAACGGACAAGGACGGCAAGTATGTGGCCACCGTCACGAACTTCTCGCCCCTGCCCGAGACCGGCGGCAACGGCACGCTCCTGTTCGTCATGCTCGGCGTGTTCATGCTCGCCCTCGGCACCGCATGGTACCTGCGCGCCAACCGCATGGAACCGGCCGCGGCCGGGGGAGCGGGCGCGGGAACCGCATTGCCGGTCGGCCGCAAACGCGGTCGGCACACCCGATAACCAGACTTCCCGCCGTCGCACGGCGGCGGGGCAACCAATGTAACCAACTCGAACCGGCCCCGACCGGGACCGGTGCAGTACAGAGAAAGGAACAGTGATGAAGTCACTAATCAGGAAAGTAGCTGCGGGCGTCCTCGCAGCCGCCACGATGCTCGGCATCGCTGGCCTCGGCGCCACCACCGCCAACGCTCAGGAAGCCAACGGCAGCATCAAGGTGAGCAGCACCAACGCCGAGTTCGCCGGCAAGGAAATCAAGGCCTACCAGATGTTCTCCTACGATCTGGATGCCGTCAACGCCGGAACCGCCGACAACGGCGGCTTCACGCTGAACTCCGAGTGGAACCAGTTCTTCATCTCGAACAAGACTGAGTTCAACCTTGGCGATGACACCACCGTCGACAACGTCGCCCAAAGGGCCTATGACTACGTCTCCGGCCTCAAGGACGGGAAGACCCAGGTCGTCCCGTTCGCCAAGAAGGCCTCCGATTGGGCGAAGACCCAGACCGGCCTGACCATTAAGACCGAGAGCGCGGCCAAGATTGCCGTGGACGGTAAGTACACGGCGACGTTCACCGACTCTGGCCTACGGTTCCTACCTCGTCAGCCCGAAGGCCGGTTCCACCGATACCAGTGACAAGCGTGGCACCGATGCCATCCTGCTCAATGTGCTGAACAGCACCGCCGTCGAGCAGGACCTCAAGAGCACCTACCCGACCATCCAGAAGACCGTCAA
>ENA-OQKI01000188-OQKI01000188.1-human-gut-metagenome-genome-assembly--contig:-NODE-188-length-14247-cov-5.847309_pt1 | contig 14247 bp, 9 predicted proteins | sample MGYA00242778_ERZ504798 | MGnify/ENA primary metagenome ERZ504798 (study PRJEB26092, sample SAMD00036414) | human gut metagenome | host: Homo sapiens | study: EMG produced TPA metagenomics assembly of... | reverse complement strand
GGGCAGGCCGAAGGGCGCGAGGTCCAAGCCGAAACCCAAACCGACGCGCGAGCAGGAGCTCGCCGAACAGGTCGCCTATCTGAAGGCGAAGGTCGCGTACCTGGAAAAACTCCGGGCCCTGCGGGCGAACAAGTCACGAGACGCGAGCGAAGCGCCGTCGTCCGACTGCTCGCAGGGCAGGGACACCGGCTCGACCATCTCCTGAGGATAGCCGGGCTGCCGCGCTCCACGTACTACCACCACCTGTCGCACACGGCGCATGTGACACGGGCCGACCTCGAGCCGTTGGTGCGCGAGATCTGGGGACGGACCGCCAACGGGTGCGGCCACCGGCAGGTGCGCATGTGCCTGGTCCACGAGTTCGGCCGGCGGGTGTCGGCCAAGAGCGTGCTCAGGGTCATGCGCCGCATGGGGCTCAGGTGCCGGATCCGCGCCGCGAACCCGTGGAGGAGATACAGCTCGTACAGGGGCGAGACGGGTGGCCACGTGCATAACCTGCTCAAACGCGACTTCGACGCCGAGCGTCCGTTCTCCAAGCTCGGGACCGATGTCACCGAGTTCAAGGTCGCGGGCGGCAAGGCGTATCTTGCGCCCGTGTACGACATGGCGAGCAAGGAGATCGTGGCCTGGGACGTGAGCCGGCATCCCGACATGGACCAGCAGAAGCGCCTGCTCGCCATGCTCGCGGAGCGCCTGCCCGCCGGAGCGGAGCCGATCCTGCACTCGGACATGGGATGGCAGTACCAGCACCGGTGGTGGCGGGAAGAGCTCGGACGCCTCGGCATCCGTCAGTCCATGAGCCGCAAGGGCAACTGCCTGGACAACGCGGCGACCGAGCAGGTGTTCGGCCACCTGAAGGACGAGTTCTACCGCGGCCGCGAGTTCGACTCGTACGAGCGGTTCAAGCACGAGCTGGACGCGTACATCGTGCACTGGAACACCAGACGGCGCCAGATACGACTCGAGGGACGCACCCCGGAGGAGTTCCGGAGCATGTCCCTCGCGGTCTAGGGCTGTATCCTAATTAACAACGTCCAACAAACGGGGCGCAGTTCACTCCGCGCCTGAGGGGCCTTTCTATGCCTTTGACCGGTGCGTACTATCCAAGGGCGGCATGCTGTAACACTGACCTAGCGCTGCTCCTATGTCACAGGCAGCAGTCAGAACAGCAAGCCATCATCAGGTCGCCGCAATCAGTCCGTAAGATAGGCCTGCGTATCCAGCGCTGCACGGCAGCCCATGCCCGCTGCGCTGATCGCTTGACGATAAGTACGATCCACGCAATCGCCTGCAGCAAAGATGCCTGGCGCACTGGTCACCGTGCTGGCACCCTGCACCACGACATATCCATCATCGTCACGGTCCACAACACCGGCCGCAAAATCAGTGGCTGGCGTATGACCGATAGCCACGAATACGGCGTTGGTGTCCAGCGTGCTTTCTTCTCCGGTCACCACATTACGTACGGCGATGCTGCTGACACTGGCCGGTGCTACAGCCGGTCGTTTGAGCGTCAAGCCAGGAATGGCAATAGGTGCACCGGTGTTCTGTGTGGGGGAGGAGGTGCCGGTAATGGAGGTCACCACTGTGTTGGTCATCAGAGTGATGGTCGGATTGGCTTTGGCTCGGTCCACCATGATCTGCGAGGCGCGGAAGCTATCGCGTCGGTGAATCAAGGTGACCGAAGAACCGAACCGGGTCAGGAATAATGCCTCTTCAAAAGCCGAATCGCCACCGCCTACGACCACGATAGGCTTGTTCCTGAAGAAGAAGCCATCGCAGGTGGCGCAGTACGAGACGCCATGTCCGGACAGCTCCTGTTCGCCGGGCACCCCAAGCTTACGGAATGACGACCCTGTGGCGATGATAAGCGACGATGCCTCCAATTGGGAGTCATCGGAGAGTGTTACACGATAGGTCGGCTTGACCGAATCACTCTCACACGCCTCGATGGAAGAGACATCGTCTGCGATATAGGTTGTACCGAAGCGCTTGGCCTGTTCCTTCATGCGATCCATAAGATCCGGGCCAAGAATACCTTCCGGGAATCCGGGGAAGTTCTCCACCTCAGTGGTGTTGACCAACTGTCCACCTGGCGACAACGCACCAGTGACCATAACAGGATTGAGACCTGCGCGGCCAAGATAGATGGCGGCCGTGTAGCCAGCGGGACCAGAACCGATAATGATGACGTTATGTTTCACGTGAAACATTGTCACACCCCCATACGATATTCCGTGTCATTCAGCCAGATGCGAAGAAGGGGCGGTACCGTCGAATGTATGCGAACGGTACCGCCCCTTCTTGGGTCAGTTATCGGCATAGATGCCGATTAGAAGACCTCCACCTTTTCGATGTACAGCTGGTTCTGCGGCAGGCTATCCGATGGCACCCACAGCAGCAGATCCTGCGTCTTGACGGCTTTGGTGAACTTCACCTCAGTAGTGCCACCTTCAGCAAAGGTGAATTCGGCCACCTGCTTGCCTTGAGTGGGGTCCCCAGTGGTATTTGCGCGAATATAGCCCTTACCACCGGATGTGCGGATGGTGATAACCATGCGGTACGCATCCTGCGGCTGGTCAAGGTGCATGTAGTATGCGTACCCGGATTGGCCGCCAGGATTCGACAGGAAGTTGGCGCTGGAAATCGTAAACGCCGTGTTGTTCTCATGGCTCGGTTGCGGAACAGCGCTGGAATCCTTATCGCCGGACTTCTTGGCCTTGGTCTTCTTGGACGACGAATCAGCAGTCTCGGACTTCTTGGACTTGTCTGATGCCGAGTCCTTGGATTCGCTCTGAGTGGCATCACTCGATTTTGAAGAATCGTCAGTGGTGCCACCGTTCGTCGCGTTCTCGCTGCCACCAAATGGCACAGCGTCAGCATTGATATCAGGCCAGTCACCTTCACTGGAGTTGCTGGAAGCATCGGCAGGATTGTCTCCGGAGGATCGGAACGCATGCACTGCCCAAACAGCCGCTGCCACTACCAATATCAGAGCCACAATGATGGCAACGACCTTGGTCGACAGTTTGCCGAACAGATGTTCATCGGGCAGCTTGCTGTCAACCTCGTCATCCGGCACATCCTTCGGTGTGAAGCTCGGAGGAATGGCGCTTACTTCGGCAATGCGGGCCTGCTCCTCTTCCAAGGCACGCAGCGATTCCTCACCAGGAGCCACAGCAACGGCCGCTGGCGTCGAACACGGGAATACGACTGGTTGTCTCTCCCACGGTGGCATCGGGAATACCGCCGGTAACAATAGGCACTGTCAACCGAGTATTATCACCCGGACCGCCGATGGGGGCCGGATTCATTTCGCTGTACCAGTCACCGGTGCCTTCACCGGAAAGATTTTCGTGCTCCCAGGCGTCAGAAAGGTTGAAGTCAAACAGACGGCGGGCATCAGACTGAGACTGGTTACCGTCAGCAGTACTGGACCCATCAGGCAGAGGAACCGGTGACATCGCGTGCGGAGCGGGGACGGCGGCCGTCTGAACCGGCAGGGAAGGGGTAATAGACAATTCCGGAAGACTGCTGCTGTTAATCAACGTGCTGGGAATAGGCACGATATCAGTCTCGTTGGCAGGCTTCAGTATCGCCTTGGTAATCGAGCAATCGCTTTCCACGCTCGGCAAAGCAATATCAGCATCGCTCAGTTCAGAGAGCGGCTTCCAATTACCCAACAAGGCGTCGAGTTCTACAAGGGCAGCCATTGGCAACGTATGATCGTCGGGCTCGCTCAAGGCCAATCCACGCTTGCAAATCACGCGGAATTCGCCAGGGGTGTCTTGCGGCAAGGCACGCAGATTGAATGTGGTGTCGCTTGGCTTGGCGTGCGTGTCAGCAGGGTATAGAGTAATGCCGCAAGCTGGCGAATCGCATACCGTTCAGGACCGTCCGTACGCAGATCGGTAGCGGACGTATCGGCCAGCATCGTGGCACATGGTGCATCGGCAATTTGCACACCGGAGGTAGTCACTCGAACGGTGTCGGTTGTGATGACGATGCCGCTGGGAGTATCCGCAATGACCTCGCGCAGCACGTCGGCGCATTCTCCGATAATCGACCGGATGGCGCTGTAGCTGAGCGGCTTGGCGGTATCTACCATGTAGTCAGTCAGGCATTGGCCGCTATCCACCGGCATGACAATGAGAAGTACGTCGGATTCCATACGGTATTTCAGTATGGGAATCACACGATCAGGGCGAGTGGCGGCGATGCGACCAGCGAGCTTATCGATTGCGGCGAAAGCGCTGCGATCGGTAATGATGAACAGCTGGCAATCCTTTGCCAGCACACGGTCGTTGGCTTTCCATGCCTGAATGCCAGGCTCCTCACGCAACGATGATACCAAGGTGTATCGGTTGAGAATCGTGTCTCCGAGTTGCGGTTTCATAGTGCGTTCGGCTCCGTGTGATTGGTGTTCGAGATTGGTCTTAGATATTCTACGTGCGGGGCTATCCTTGACGGGCTCCGTCTCAGGATTGATTTACGTAGCGTCGACTTTTTTCCGGCTGGGCTGTCACAGCAACGTCCTCACTGGCCGGAGTCTTGTGTAGACGGGCCAGTATCGAGTGATAGGCGCTGATGAGTTCCGGGGTGTGTACCACCCACAACACAGCCACATATACTACGGCCAGCACAATGGTGAGCACCACGCAGATGGCCAGCGCAGACCACCAGCTCATGTGCCCGCCTACTGGTCGAATATCCGCGCCGAGCAGTGCGACTACCGGTCGTTTGATCAGCCAGACCACAACTCCGGAAGCCAGTGCCGCCACAATGGCCTTGGCATATGTCCTCGTGATCTCCCGACCGCCAAGATTGCCTTCGAACTTGCGGCGCAACATCATCAACGTCAGCGGCAACGCCAGTAATCCACCGAGGGTCACCGAGCAGGCGATGCCGAGTACCCAATGCTCAGGAGGAAGTACCATCATGCCGATGATCATGAATATTGAGGTGAATCCATACTGCATCACCGCGGACAGGAAGGGGTGAAGGCCGTCCTCAAAGGCGTAGAACGTGCGCTGGATCAGCAGGAACGCCGACCCCAATGGAATGCCCATAGACAAGGCGATAAGCGCATAGGAGATCAACATAGTCTCGTCCATCGAGACGGACGGAAGCAATGCACGGATGATCGGTTCGGGGAACACGACCATGGCGGCGGCGAAGAACATGATGAGCAGGCCCACATTATTCAGTGCGCTGACCAGGTCGTGCCGTGCCTCATCCAGATTCGCAGCTGCGATGGAACGGGAGATTTTGGGGAACATAGCCGTGGATACCGATACGGCGATGAGTGAATAGGGCAGGATGAACAGTGTGTACGCATTCTGATAGGTCGCGTTGCCTGCCACGCTGAACAGGCTGGCACCCGTCAGTTCGTGGGCGCGCTGCGGTGCGGATGTGGCGATACGGGTAAGGATAATGCCGCAGATCTCACTGGTGATCACCACGCCCAAAGAGCCTAACGCCACGGGACCCATAGACCTGAGTCCAAAGCCGCCAAGCCCGAAGCTGGGTTTGTACTTGAACCCGATACGGGCCAGCGGCAGGAACAGTATCAGCGCTTGGAAGGCCACGCCCAAAGTCCAGGTGCCTGCGGTAAGCGCGATTTTGTCGGCGGTCCAGAATTCGAGGGGCTGTTCATTGGCCTTGCTGAACAGCAGAATAAAGCCAGTAAAACCGGCGCAACTAATAATGTTGGCACCGGTTGAGCTCCACGCATACGTGAGGAAATGGTCTTTGGCGGCCAGGATCTGACCCAATACCGTATACAGGCCGTAGAAGAACACCTGAGGCATGCACCACAGGGTGAACGAGGTGGTCAGGGCTATCATCTGGTGATCGTCGCTACCCACGTACAGGCGGGCAAGCAGAGGGCTGGCCGCCGCCATCACCACGGTCATGGCCAATAGGATGCCGATGGCCAACGTAATCAGGCGATTCAGTCGTTCTTGGGCGTCTTTTTCTTTCAACGTGCGCACGATCTGGGGCACCAGCACGGCGTTGAAGATGCCGCCGGACACCAGCGTGAACACGGATTGGGGAATCATGGAACCGGCCTGATAGGCGTTGGCCGCCAATCCGGTGGTGCCGATGGCCGCAGCGAGAAGAATCGTGCGGAGCTGACCGGTCACACGGGAAGCAGCGGTTCCCGTGGCCATGATCAGGGAATTACGACCTACGCTTGAACTCATTCGTCGGGGTCCTTCTTCCGATGGAACTGCCGCCACAGGCCGATAATGCCCAGTAGCACGGCGAAGCCGATGATAATGAAGCCGCTGGCATCACTGATGCGCATCATACTGGTGATCGCGGTGTCCTGCGTGTTGCCGAAGCTGTTGCCTTCCCGGTCGGTCAACGACACATGGGCCGTCGATGAGCCGGAAGTGGAAACGCGGATGGTGAAGGTCACCTGAGCGTCGCTATGCGAGGGAATATCGATGTCAGCGGTTCGCGAGGTGACGATCTGCATGGAGTCAGTCAGTGAGTTGACCTGCACGCTGACGGCGTAGGGAAGGTCATTGCTGACGGTGATTGGCATTTTCGCGGATTCGCTGAACACGGATATTGATTCCGATGGGTTGATGCGTACGCCGTTCAGAAGATCGCTGGCCAGTGTTTTCGCGGCTTTGACCATGGCTTTTCGCGTGGCTGTCGGCTGGGGGGAGCCAGACATGGACCGCAGCGCCATATCGTCATGCAGCACCAGTAAAGAGCCAATCCATTGCGTCGGATCGTTGCTATGCGAGGCGGTGTCATTGGCGTCCTGCCGGGCCAGGGCCTGCGGGTCCAACGACGAGACCTCGTCGGAATCAATCTCGTTCTTCAATATGGAGGTGGCCATGCGCATGATGTCATGCCGGCTGTCAGCCAACTGTCTCAACGCCGACCGGGTATTGGCGGTGTTGGCATCATCGGCCTTGTCGGGATTGACCGAATCGCTGACATTGTACGGATCGGCCTTGGCCATGGTCTTCAGGTCCGTCAGATTCAACCAAGACGCCTGCTCGAAGGCGCTCATCACCTGATCGATCCAGCTGGCCTCCGTGGTGCGGGAGAACGTCATAAGCAGGTATCGGGATGTATAGGGCTGTTCCATCTGGTAGAACGCGCTCTGAGCGATCAGTCGGGCCAACCGACCGGCATCGCTGGACTCGGCCTGCGCGTCCGTGCTGGTGGCTTGGCCCTTGGCCAGCGTGCCCAAGGTCCGATTGCTCCTTCAGCACGGTGACATCGCCGGCAGACGTATCCACCACGTAGGTGCCTGTGTGTACGGCTTCAGTCTGGTCGGCATCGAAAGAGGCATCGGCAATCACCGTGTCATAGCCCTGCTCTCGTGCCGCGGTCAGCGCATCCAACGTCCAACAGTTGTTGCCCTGCCATGCGTACGCGGAGGGTGTTTCGGAGTCGTTTCCGGCGGCATACCATGCGGCCGCCTGCTTGGCGTTCCACTGTTCAGTGGTGATGCCGGCCTTTTCGTAGGCCGCGGTATCACCCAGCGCGGTATAGGCGGTGATGTCAAAGTCGGCGGGCTGCATGATGCCGGCAATGGACGGTTGCACTGCGGACTGACGCCAATACAGAGGATCCGCGATCACTTGCAGCGAGCGGTGCTTGGCGAATGTCTGCCCAAGGGATCGCGCGGTATCGGCATCCTGCTCGGATAAGGATATGGCTTGCGTATCAGTGGCTTTGGCCGCGTTGCCGGCGTCGGCGTTATCGGACTTGTCGGCCTTGTCCGTGCTGTTGGACTTGGACGATGTTGATGTCGAGGAAGTGGCGGTTTCGGCAATGCGATTGCTGATGGCCTTGTTATCGACCTGCCAGCCGCTGGCGGTGTAGGGCATGGCCACGGTCAGGTTCATGGCCGGTGTCGTCGCGGTGTTGAGCCCATCCGAAGATCGGGTCAGAAAACTCGGCAAATCGGCGAGTATCTGATTGCCGACGATATACGACAGCATCAGCGGCTTCGGCCCCCAGCTCCCTATGGAGGCAAGGGTCTGCTGATTGGCGTTCACCTCGATGGTGACGGTGGCAGTGCCGCCGGCGGGAATCGATGGCACGTCAACGGAACCCAACTCGTTGGGGGTGGGGATGGGGGCGTTGTTCTCGGCCCAATTCTGAATATCGGTGCGCGAGACAAAGGTGAACAGCGTATTGGTGGTCAGGTGCAGTGTGCCGCTTGACGTGGCCGTGCTGTCCGTATTGCTGATGACCGCGGTGACATGATAGCCCGATTTGGAGGTGACGATGGGGGTGCTTTGCGTGATGGCAATGCTCTGCTTGGGCTGATTCTCGGTCTGATTGCCCGTTGCGTCCGTCGTATCGGATGAATCAGTCGTGTCCGTCGTATCGTTCGCGTAGACGGTCAATGGAGCGGCCAGCATCGCCACAACGGCGACGCCAGCCGCCAGTGCGTGTGCCAGACGTGTGCAATGTCGTAAGACTCCGGGTAGGTTCACTCGTTTGCCTGCCTGTTCTTCTTCCTGGCGTAGAGCCACGCGATTTTGCGTTCGTTGGGATAGCTCAACACGTCATCCAAATCTTCAAAACGTACCCAGATGGCGTCTTCCGCCTCATGATCCGGGTCTCCTTCCACCGTCAGTTCACCGCCGGTCTGTTTGAGCGCGAAGTGATGGACCAGCTTATGCACGCGCTGCGTGGTGCCGGTGAACCAGTAGTCGATGGTGGCGATGGAATCGATCACCTCGCCTAGGATGCCGGTCTCTTCATGCACTTCGCGCACAGCGGTCTGCTGCGGGGTCTCACCTTTTTCGATATGCCCCTTCGGCAAGCACCATTCGAGATGGCCGGAGCGGGAATGACGGGCGATAATGGCCACGCGGTTCTGGTCATCGAAAATCAGACCGCCTGCCGAATATTCGCGTACGACCGGCAGTTCCTGGGCATCCAGTGAAGCGAATGTGGTCGGACCGTCCGACGTACGGCGTTGCGGCATCATGGCCGGAGTCGGGCCGGATGGCGTCACCGGTTCTACCGGCACTGCCGGTTCCGGCGAGGCAACATCTCCGGACGGGTGCCGGCCGAAGACCGTGGCCGGCGTGGGATGCGCTGACGTTGCGGGCCTCACTGGTGCTGCAGACGGCGCTGAGACCGGCATGGTGACCGGCGTTGCGGCCGGTGCGGTACGTGCCGCAGGCGGCATCAGCACGTCGCGCGGAGTCGGTATCGCTGTGGTGTGCGCGGCGGCGGCCTTGGCGACCGCAACGGCAGCATCTACGGCCGCGTGAGCGGTCGCCGCGGGATCGTTCGTGACGATGGTTACGGACGTTTGTGCCGTGGCGATAATCGGCTCGACCTCGGCAATCGTCTCGGCACCGGCCTCGCCGGCGATACCATCAGCCTGCCCCTCGATAGTGCCGCTGGTAGTGGCGATGGTGACGGTGGCATGCATGCCGAAGACGGTGGCCGGTGTGGGCATCATCGGCTTCGGTGCGGGCATGTCGCTGGCGGCGTCCGATATTTCGGATTCGGATGGTTCGGGTGTGGCGGGCGTTGCGGGTGTGCCAGGCACACCGGAATGTTGCGCAGTCGGTACTGCGTCTACTTCGTCTTGATGAACGGCCTGATTGGTGGAGTGGCTCGCGGTGCCGCCGACATCGGAAGAATCGCCCGAATCGGCGGAATGATGCGGAGTTTCGGACGTATACAGCAGGTGGTCTTGGGTATGGCTATCCGCCGAATCTGGTGTTTGCCCCAGCATGCAGGCAAGGTCGGCGGGCGTAATCATATTCTCCACCTTACTCAACCCCGTGTGCAGGTGGGGTAACGGTATGCTGGTAGGGCAGAAAAACGTCGCACGCGGGAAGGTGCCCATTGGATTTCGAAGTATGGCCTGAAGCCATCGAACTTGGTCGACTGTTCGCCGAACAGGGTTACGAGCTGGCATTGGTCGGCGGCCCGGTCAGGGATTTGCTGCTCCATAGAAAGAGCCACGATTTGGACTTCTGCTCATCCGCACGGCCTGAGCAGTTCGAGCCGATACTGCGCCGGTGGGGGCATGACGGCTTCTGGGACATGGGGCGCAAGTTCGGCACGCTGGGTGCCATGCGCCGCCGCCCGGACGGCACCGAGGTCAAGGTGGAGGTCACCACCTATCGCTCCGACACGTACGATCCGGACTCGCGTAAGCCCGAGGTCAATTATGGCGACACGCTTGAGGGCGACCTGTCCCGCCGCGACTTCACCGTCAACGCGATGGCTCTGCGCGTGCCCGACCTGCAATTCGTGGACCCGTTCGGTGGTGCCAGTGATCTGTCCAAGGGCGTGTTGCGCACGCCGGTGGATCCGCGACAGTCCTTTGACGACGATCCGTTGCGTATGATGCGCGCCGTGCGATTCGTGGCCCAGCTGGGCTTCCGTATCGCGCCGGACGCGGCCGAGGCGATTACCTCGATGCGCGACCGCATCGACATCGTATCCGCCGAGCGTGTGCGCGACGAACTGACCAAACTGCTGCTCTCCGACCGTCCGCGCGCCGGCCTTGAGGCGTTGGTCGAATCCGGTCTTGCGGACATCGTCTTCCCGGAAATTCCGGCCCTGCAATTGCAGATCGACGAACACCACCGCCACAAGGACGTCTTCGAGCACACGATGATTGTGCTCGAACGTGCTATCGCCCTGGAAACCGGCCCGGACGGCCCGGTGCCCGCCCCCGACCTGACGCTGCGCTTGGCCGCCGTGATGCACGATATCGGCAAGCCGAAGACCCGCCGGTTCGAGTCGGGCGGCAAGGTGAGCTTCCACCACCATGACGCGGTGGGTGCCAAAATGACCCGCAAGCGTTTGAAGGCGCTGCGTTTTGACCACCATCTGGTCGAGGACGTCTCGGAACTGGTGAATATGCACCTGCGCTTCCACGGCTATGTGGACGAGCCGTGGACCGATTCGGCCGTACGCCGGTATGTCAAGGATGCCGGGCACCTCTATGAGCGGCTGAACAGGCTCACGCGTGCGGATGCCACCACACAAAACAAACGCAAGGCGATGATCTTCTCCCAGGCCATGGATGAGATGGAGGAGCGCGTCCGCGAACTCAAGAAGAAAGAGGACTTCGACGCGATCCGCCCGGATCTGGACGGCAACGAAATTATGGAGTTGCTGGGCCTGGAGCCCGGCCCGATGATCGGCCGCGCCTACAAGCACATGCTGGAATACCGCTTGGATAACGGTCCGGTGGACCACGATGTGGCCGTCGAAGAACTCAAGCGCTGGTACGCCGAGATTCAGTAGTCCGATACTAGTCCGATACCAAAAAACCGTACGCTGAATACGTGTCAGCGTACGGTTTTTCGCGAAGATGAAGCTGTATGCGCCTTACTGCGCCGTGTATGCGTCGTGTTTGGTGTCGGCGGGCAGCTTGGTCATGCTATCGGCGGCCTTGCAACCCTCGATATTGGTGATGGTCTTACCGGATTGCGGGGAGGAGTTGGTGTCCTGCAGATCGTTGAACGTGGCGCCGATGACCACATCGATGAGCTGATCCTCGCGAGCCGTCATGATCATGGTGGCGTCGGTGAAATTGCCGATCAGCGTATACGCCTGATTAATGGCGTTCTTGCCGAAGTAGATGGTGGTGCGTTCAACGTCGGTGCTGGAATAGTTATCGATTTTCTGCACGCTGAATCCACGATTGGCCAAAGCTTCACCCACGGCCTTGGCGAATTGGCCGTGAGAGGTGCCGTTCATCACGCGAATGCCGACCGAAGCGTTGGACACGTATTGCGCTTTGCCGCTGCTGTCCTTGACCGCGCACGGCGCCGCGTTGCCGTAATTCGGCTGGCTGGCCGGAGTCTCCACTTCGCCGAGGCCGAAAACGTGGAAATTGAACAGTAGGGCTATGACCAGCACTACTGCCAATACCGCGCCGCTGATGGAAAAGACGATGGTCTGGCGGCGGCGCACGTACGCCTTGCGGGCTTCACGTTCATCAACCTGATACGTCATCGGTGGACTTCTTTCATGGGTCGGGTGGCTGGTTGCTACCTTAGCGTCACTGTCTGACGCTGATATTGGGGTGTTCGGGAGATTTGGCTCGAATAATACGATCGACCACAGCTGTATCGCGCCACACCTCGATAATGCGTTGTGCCGCTGCCTCGTCGGCGGCGAAAGCGACCACTGAGGGGCCGGATCCGGAGACGAATGCATGGCTGGCACCCGCCTGCGTGGCGGCGTCGATGGCCTGCCCGCTGCGGGGATGCAGGCTGATTGCCGCAGCCTGCAGATGATTGCGGTCGCCTTCTGCGGCTCCCACGATGTCAAAGGTGTGGTAGACCTCAGGAGTGCTGAGTTGCGACTGGTATGCGCCGACCAATACTTCGCCGCTGAATCCCTGTTCTATCAGCGCCAGCTCATCGCGGCTGCCGGGGGCGATATCCGTGATGCGTTCGCCGAAACCGGTGCCGTATGCAAGGCCACCGGTCAGGCAGAACGGCATGTCCGCGCCCAACGTGGCAGCAATGGTGCGCAGGCGCTCTATGGGCCAGTTCAGCTCCCAGAGACGATTGACCGCCAGCATGGTCGCCGCGGCGTCGGCTGAACCGCCGCCTAGTCCGGCACCCACGGGAATGCGCTTGGTGATGGTCAACGCCACATCCGGCTCGCGCTCGGCCGCCTGGGCCATGGCGAAGAGGGCCAGTACCGCATGGTTGCGGCGCATGTCGCTGCGTGAGGAGGCCAAGTCGCCCAAATAAGCGCCTTCGAGCTCCAGAGAGAATCCTGCTCCGGGTTGCTTGGCGGTTGCGGTGACGGTGTCGTATACGCCGATTGCGCAGTAGATGGTGTCCAGTTCGTGGCGTCCGCCCCATTCGTCGTGAGCAGGTCCCACTTCCAAGGTGAGATTGGTTTTCGCCGGGCAATCCACCGTAATGGTGATGGGGGAGAGCTCATCGGACTGATGTCGGGCAGCGGCTGAGCGTGGATGTGAGATTACCGGACTCATTGTGCCTCATCTCCATCTCCACACGATTCGATGGCCTTGGCCAGAGCGGTGAATTCGGCGATGGTGAGCGTCTCTCCTCGACGGGTCGGATCGATGCCGGCGATGGAGAATGCCTCGGAGGGCGCAATGGTCTTCAATGCCGCGTGCAGGGTCTTGCGACGCTGACCGAATGCCGCATCGATCAGACGAAATACGAGTTCCCGTTGTGTGCCGTCGTCTGTGCTGTTCGCAGTTCCCGGGGCAGCCGGGTCATCGGCCTGATACCGGGTGAATTTGACGAGCGCGGAATCCACATTGGGAGCCGGCCAGAACACATTGCGGCCGATGGTGCCCACCCGTTCGGCGGTGCCATACCAGGCGAGCTTCACGCTCGGCGTGCCGTAGATCTTGGAACCGGGCTTGGCGGCGAGTCTGTCGGCCACCTCTTTTTGCACCATCACCAAGAACGAGCCGAGGTTGTCGAAACGCTCCAACAGCGTGAGCAGAATCGGCGTGGCCACGTTGTACGGCAGATTGGCGACCAGCGTAAACGATGCGTCATCGCTGAAATCAGGCACGTTCTCCGGGGTGACGGTTAAGGCATCCCGATTGACGACGGTGAGTCGTGACGTGGCTTCGGGCATGAATTCGGCGACTGTGCCCGGCAGTCGTTCGGCCAGCGGCGGATCGATTTCGACTGCGGTCATGGTGGCGCCGGTTTCCAAAATCGCCAGCGTCAACGATCCCAGGCCGGGGCCGACTTCCATGACATGATCGGCAGCGGTCACTCCCGCCTCGCGTACGATACGACGGACCGTGCCGGGGTCGATGACGAAGTTCTGCCCGAATTTCTTGGTGGGGCTGATGCCGGCATCGGCCGCGATACGACGGATATCGGCGGCACCTAACAGGTGACCAGTGGCGGGAATGGTGTCGTTCATAAGCGTGTGTTCCTTGTGGGCTTCGTAACCGATCAGTACCAACCGACTTGTTCGGAATGTTGCCATGCCTTGGACGGGCTGCCGTAGGCTTGTGCGATGTACCACAGACCCCAATCGATCTGTACGGCGGCATCGTCACGGTAATTGGCGCCGAACGCAGCCATTTTGTCTGCTGGTAGCGACTGAGGAATGCCGTAGGCACCGGAGCTCGCGTTTTCGGCATAAAGGATCTGCGAAAAAGTCTCGCCATGCGCCAGAGCATACCGGCTTATGTCGTTTTCACCGACGCGACGCTCATCGATATGTGCCGCCTCAAGCCGAAAACGCAGGAGGAATTTATGGAGGTCTCCG
>ENA-OQKI01000187-OQKI01000187.1-human-gut-metagenome-genome-assembly--contig:-NODE-187-length-14276-cov-1.924942_pt1 | contig 14276 bp, 14 predicted proteins | sample MGYA00242778_ERZ504798 | MGnify/ENA primary metagenome ERZ504798 (study PRJEB26092, sample SAMD00036414) | human gut metagenome | host: Homo sapiens | study: EMG produced TPA metagenomics assembly of... | reverse complement strand
CGGCTTTGCGCTCATCGCTCAGATGGGCAAGGCGACCCGTCAACCCACTCGCCATTTGTGGTTGGTCCGATATTACGCCTAAGGGCAAAAAGCTCATGCGCCCCAAAAAATGCTGGATCCGTGCCGGCAAGGCCATCTCGCTTTCCGATGCTCCGGCCGAGCTCAAGCGCAAGGAACGCCTGGCATGGTTTGAGTCCGAAGCCATGAGTCGCGTCTACGCCATGCGCGATGACCTGTGCGCCGAGCACCCGGGCAGGTTCTAGCCATGGGCGAGTATGTCATGAACACTGCCGAGGCTGTGACCGGCAAGGCAGACGCCCCCACCATCGAAATCGCCGCCCACGCTGGCACCTGCTACGGCGTGCAGCGTGCGCTCGATATGGCCCTGGCGGCGCCCCGCAGGCGGGGAGAACGCTCAGGTCCACACCCTGGGCCCGCTCATCCATAATCCCATCGTGGTGCGCGAGCTTTCCGAGGCAGGCGTCGGTCTGGCCGACACCTTGGACGACGCCACGTCGGGCACTGTGATCATCCGCGCCCACGGCGTGGTGCCGCAGGTCATTGATGCCGCTCGCGAGCGTGGCCTTAACGTCGTCGACGCCACCTGCCCCTACGTGAAGAAGGTCCACGTGGCGGCCGAGCGCCTGGTGCGCGAGGGCTACCGCGTGATCGTCGTGGGCGAGCCGGGCCACCCCGAAGTCGAGGGCATCCTGGGCCACGCCGGCGATGACGCGCAGGTCGTGAGCTGCGCTGCCGATGCGGACGCGCTGTCGCTCAAGGGTAAAGTGGGCTTGGTTGTGCAGACCACCCAGACTGCGCAGAACTTGGCCGAGGTCGTGGCTGCTATCACCCCGCGCGTGCAGGAGCTGCGCGTGATCAACACCATCTGCGCCGCCACGAGTGAGCGTCAACAGGCAGCAGCCACACTTGCCAACCGCTGCGACTGCATGGTCATCGTGGGCGGCAAGAACTCGGGCAACACCCGCCGCCTGGCGCAGATTTGCGCAGACGCCTGCGAGCGCACGTATCACATCGAGGAAGCTTCTGAGCTCCAAGCCGCGTGGTTTACCGACGCTCACCACATCGGCATCACCGCCGGAGCCTCCACCCCGCAAGAACACATCGAACGCGCCGTCGAGCGCATCAAGGAGCTTTGCCGCTAATCATGGACCAGACCGTACCCGCATACGCCGCTGAGGTGGCCGATTACGGGCGCAGCCGCGACCCCGAGCCGGGTGAGGGCGCGCTCGTTAAAAACGTGCGCCCCGAATCGCCCGCATGGGATGTGGGTATCGAGCCGGGCATGCGCGTGCTCACGGTCAACGGCGAGCAACTGACCGATATGATCGTGTGGCTCTGGGAGGCAGATGACGACACTGTCGAGCTGGAGGTATTCGACCCGCGCGACGACACCGTCACCCCCGTCGAGCTTGACCGCTTTCCCGGCGAGGACTGGGGTCTGGAGTTCGATGGCCCTATCTTCGATGGCATGCGTACCTGCGTAAATGCCTGCGTGTTCTGCTTTATGACCATGCTGCCCAAGGGCGGTCGCTCCACGCTCTACATTCGCGATGATGACTACCGCTTGAGCTTTTTGCAGGGCAACTTTGTCACGCTCACGAACCTCACCGACGAAGATGTTCAAAACGTCATCCAACGCAACATGAGCCCCATGAACGTGTCGGTCCACGCCGTGAGCCCCGACATCCGTCGCCGCATGATGGGCCGCAACGCCCAGCGCGGCATGGACGTGCTCGAGGCCATCATGGCCGCCGGCATCGAGATTCACGCGCAGATCGTGTTGTGCCCCGGCATGAACGACGGCGAGGAGCTGGAAAAGACCCTGCGCTTTTGCGAGGAGCACGAGCAAATCACAAGCCTGGGCATTGTGCCGCTCGGTTTTACCAAACACCAAAACCGCTTTAGCTGGTCATACAGCGACAAGCCCGAACTGGCGCGCGAGACCATTGCCATGATCCGACCGTTCCAGGACCGCGCCTATGAGCGCTTTGGCCGCCACACCTTCCAGATGAGCGACGAGTTCTATCTGGACGCCGGCATCGATCCTCCAGAGGCAGACTTTTACGACGGTTACCCGCAGTACTACGACGGCATCGGCATGATCCGCTCGTATCTAGACGAGACCGACGACGTGCTTGCCGCCTATACCGAGCGTCTGGCCCGCGTCCGCGAGGCCATCGCCGCCCGCAGCCAGCATCTGCTGTGCCTCTCGGGCGCCAGCGCACGCGACACGGTGGCCCGCTTTGTGGAGTCGCCCCAGGGACTCGCCGGCACTGTCACGGCCATCAAGAACCGCACTTTGGCGGCAACGTGGACGTGACCGGCCTCATCGTCGCGTGTGACATCTTGGAGCAGCTGCCCCAAGATCTGTCGGGGGTTATGCTCTTTGTGCCTAAGCTCATGTTCAACGCTGACGGCATGACGCTTGACGAGTATCATCGTGACGATTTACTCGCAAGCCTTACCAGTCGCGGCGCCGAGGTTCATGTGGTGTCAACCATGCCGCATGAGCTGCTCGATACCCTGGAGCATATCCTTGGCATTGTGCCTGCCGACTCTAACACTTCCACTGAACCTACCCATTAAAGGAGAGCAGATGAAACCTATCGTCGCCGTCGTCGGACGCCCCAACGTGGGCAAATCCACGCTCGTTAACCGCCTGGCCCAGACCTCGGACGCCATCGTCCACGAGTCTCGCGGCGTCACGCGCGACCGCTCGTATCACACGGCCGATTGGAACGGCCGCGAGTTCACCATCGTCGACACGGGCGGTATCGAGCCGCTCAAGAGCGACGACGTCTTTGCCACGTCCATCCGCGACCAGGCGCTCGCCGCCGCCGAGGAAGCCGCAGTCATCCTGTTTGTAGTCGATGGCCGCACCGGCGTCACCGAAGAGGACGAGTCGGTCGCCCGCATGCTCAAGCGCTGCGACAAGCCGGTCTTTCTGCTGGTGAACAAGCTCGACAACCCCGATCGCGAAAACGACAGCATCTGGGAGTTCTATTCGCTCGGTATCGGCGAGCCCACGCCGCTCTTGGCCCTGCATGGCCATGGCACGGGCGACCTGCTCGACGATATCGTGGCCCTGCTTCCCGAGGAAGAAGCGAGGTCGCCGATGAGTTCCCCCGAGCGCTGAACGTGGCCATCATCGGCCGCCCCAACGCCGGTAAGTCCTCGCTGTTCAACCGCATCCTGGGCGCCGACCGCTCCATCGTGTCCAACATCGCCGGCACCACGCGCGATGCCATCGACACCGTCGTCGAGCGCGACGGCAAGCACTACCGCATGGTCGACACCGCGGGCATTCGCAAGAAGAGCACCGTGTACGAGAACATCGAGTACTACTCCATGGTCCGCGGCCTGCGCGCCATCGACCGCGCCGACGTGGCGCTGCTCGTCGTCGACGCCTCCGTGGGCGTTACCGAGCAGGACCAGAAGGTCATGGGTCTTGCCATCGAGCGCGGCTGCGCCATCGTTGTGCTGCTCAACAAGTGGGATCTGCTCGACGACGACCGTAAGCGCGAGGCCTGCATGGAGACCGTTGACCGCCGTCTGGGCGTCATGGCTCCTTGGGCCCAGTACCTGCGCATTTCGGCCCTGACCGGCCGCAGCGTCGAGAAGATCTGGGCGATGGTCGACGCGGCCGAAAAGACGCGTTCGCAAAAGATCACCACCTCGCGCCTCAACACGTTCCTCACTGACCTGCGCGAGTTTGGCCACACCGTGGTGGACGGCAAGCGCCGCCTGCGCATGCACTACGTGACCCAGACGGGCGTCAACCCGCCGACGTTTACGTTCTTCGTCAACCACAGCGACCTGGTCAACGACACCTACCAGCGCTACGTGGAGAACCGCATGCGCTCGACCTTCGATTTTTCCGGCACGCCCATTCGACTCTTCTTTAGGAAGAAGGAGCAAAAGGATGCATAATCCGATTCTGCTGACCGCCATCTGCGCCGTGGTCTCGTTCTTTATCGGAGCGATTCCGTTTGGCCTGATCCTGGGCCGTGTGTTCAACCACACGGACATTCGCAAAGCGGGCTCCGGCAACATCGGCACCACCAACGCCCTGCGCGTAGCCGGCCCCAAGGTGGCCGCGCTCACGCTGCTGCTCGACTGCCTTAAGGGCGCCATCTGCGTTCTTATCGCCCGTCCGCTCATCGCGAACGTGGGCTATGGCTTTCCGCCGAGCATCATGGCGCCCGGAGCCCCCGGCGACTGGATGCTCGGCGTCATTTGCCTGGCAGCGGTGTGGGGCCACATCTTCTCGCCCTACCTCAACTTCCACGGCGGCAAGGGCATCGCGGTCGGTCTGGGCGTAATCCTCGCATGGTACTGGCCCATCGGACTTTCGCTGCTGGGCATGTTTATCGTGGCCGTTGCCATCACCAAGTTTGTGTCGGTGGGCTCGCTTGCCGCGGCCATCGGTCTTCCCATCGCCGTCTGTGCGGTCTTTCCGTACAGCAGCCTGGGCCTCAAGTTCTGCATGGCGATGATCGGCATCACCGTGGTGTGGGCCCATCGCTCGAATATCCAAAAGCTCATGGCCGGTAAGGAGTCCAAGCTCTCGTTTACCAAGCGCGTCACCGAGCCCGACGATAAGTAGGAGAGAGTCATGAATGTTGCGCTGATTGGCTCCGGCTCCTGGGGAACCGCCGTCGCCGGCCTCGCCGCCGAGCGAGCCGAGCGCGTGACCATGTGGGCCCATAGCGAGCAGACGGCCACCGGCATCAATGCCGAGCACCGCAATCCCCGGTATCTGGTGGACTACGAGCTGCCCGGCAACGTTGTCGCCGCCACGGACCTGTCGCAGGCGCTCGACGGCGCCGAGGCCATCATCTTTGCCGTGCCCTCCACGCACCTGCGCAGCGTATGCCATCAGGCAGCACCCTTCATCGCCGCCGACACCCCGGCACTCTGCCTCACCAAGGGTATTGAGCCCGAATCCGGCCTGCTTATGAGTGAGGTAATCGCCAGTGAGATCGGCAACGAGTCGCGTGTCGCGGCGCTCTCGGGCCCCAACCATGCCGAGGAGATCTGCCGCGGCGGGCTTTCTGCCGCCGTCATCGCCAGCAATGATCCACAGGTAGGGGAGACCTTTAAGGACCTGCTCCTATCCACGGCCTTCCGCATCTACCTGTCGCAGGACATGACCGGCGTCGAGGTTTGCGGCGCCATGAAAAATGTCATCGCCATCGTGTGCGGCATTTCCGCCGGTTCTGGTGCGGGCGACAACACGCTTGCCCTTATCATGACGCGCGGCCTGGCCGAGATCAGCCGTCTGGTGCACGCCCGCGGCGGTCAAGCCATGACCTGCATGGGTCTTGCCGGCATGGGTGACCTCATTGCCACCTGCACCTCCGAGCATTCGCGCAACCGCACCTTTGGCTACGAGTTTGCCCACGGCATCTCGCTCGACGAGTACCAGGCACGTACGCATATGGTGGTCGAGGGCGCCGTCGCGGCCCGCAGCGTCAGTGAGCTTGCCCGTTCACTGGGCGTAGACATTCCGCTCACCTTTGCCGTGGAGCAAACGCTCTACAACGGTGTTACTTTGGATAGGGCGCTCGAGATTCTCACAGATCGCGTCCCTTCTCAAGAGTTCTACGGACTCACCGACTAGCGCAGAAAGGCTTCTACCATGGGTTCCATCAAAATCGCTCCGTCTGTCCTTTCGGCCGACATGGCCAACCTCAAGGGCGAACTCGACAAGATCGCCGGTGCCGACTACGTGCACTTCGACGTTATGGACGGTCACTTTACCGGCAACCTCACCTTTGGCGTTGACATCCTTAAGGCCGTCAAGCGCTCCACCGATGTACCGGTCGACGCGCACCTCATGGTGACGAACCCCGACGAGACGGTCGATTGGTACGCCGACGCCGGTGCCGACATGATCACCGTGCACTACGAGGCTTCCACGCACCTGCACCGCACGCTCACGCATCTGCAGCAGCGCGGCGTCAAGGCCGGCGTGGTGCTCAACCCCGCCACCCCCGTGTGCGTGCTCGAGAGCATCATCGACGTCGTCGATATGGTACTGCTCATGAGCGTGAACCCGGGCTTTGGCGGCCAGAGCTTTATCCCGGGCACCATCGCAAAGCTTCACGAGCTCAAGGCCATGTGCGAGCGCCACGGCGTGTCGCCCCTGATCGAGGTCGACGGCGGTATCTCTTCCAAGAACATCGCCGAGGTCGTCAAGGCCGGCGCCAACGTGCTCGTGGCCGGCTCCGCCGTATTTAAGTCCGAAGATCCCGCCGCCGAGGTTGCGCTGCTGCAGAAGCTGGGCAACGAGGCCGCACAGGAGGCATAAACCCTTATGACCGCAGGTCAAAACCGCATACCCGTGAATCTTGACTATGCCGCCTCGACGCCAATGCGCGCCGAGGCGCTCCTTGCGCAGCGCGAGTACGACGACAGCGAGCTTGCCGGCGTCAACCCCAACTCGCTGCATTCGCTCGGCCGCAAGGCTGCCGCGCGTCTGGAGGTTGCACGTCGCGAGATCGCCCGCAGCTTTGGCGCGCACGTCCGCCCGTCCGAGATTGTACTGACCAACGGCGGCACCGAAGCCAACCAGCTGGCGCTGCTCGGTCTTGCCGAGGGCGCTCGTCAGCGCGATCGCAAGCGCGGTCGCGTAATCGTTTCGGCCATCGAGCACGATTCGATTCTGGACAACCTGCCGCTGCTGCGTGCCGCCGGCTTTACCGTCGACCTGGTGCAGCCCTGCCGCGCGGGCTACGTTGAGCCTGCCACGCTTGTCGAGCTGCTAGGCGACGACGTGGCGCTCGTGAGCATTATGGTCGCCAACAACGAAACCGGCGTGGTGCAGCCCATCCGCGAGCTTGCCGCAGCTGCGCACACCGCAGGTGCCCTGTTCCACACCGATGCCATCCAGGGCTACTTGCATATTCCACTCGATGTCACCGAGCTGGGCGTCGACGCCATGTCCGTCGCAGCCCACAAGATTGGCGGTCCCGTGGCATCTGGCGCACTCTACCTTAAGAGCCGCACGCCGCTGCGCCCGCGCATCTTCGGCGGCGGACAGGAGGCCGGTCGTCGTGCCGGCACGCAAGACCTGCGCACGCAGCTCGCCTTTGCCGCTGCCGCCTCGTCTCTGACGCCCCATGTGGCTCAGGAGCGCGCGAAGCTGCAAGCCCTTTCCGACAAGCTCTACGCCACGCTTACGGCCCATCCGCGCATTCACGCCACCGATGGGTGACTACGCGCAAGCCGAACCGTCTGCCCGGCATGTTATCGATCTACATTGACGGCATGGACTCAGAGGAACTCATCATCAAGCTCGACGCCGCGGCTTTGACGGTTTCGGCCGGCTCGGCGTGCTCGAGCGGCAGCATGGACCCGAGCCATGTGCTCAGCGCCATGGGCATTGGTCGCGAGCAGGCACTAGGTGCACTGCGCATTTCCTTTGACGACCGCGTGAATCCGGACGATCTGGACGAGTTTGCCCAGACGCTGCTCTCGATCGCAGGTGCCGCATGATCGTCGCCGAGCTCGAGCGCGCACTACTGGCACGCTATCCCAAGACGGACACCGAGCCCTGGGACCACGTAGGACTCGTCCGTTGGCCGATCCGGGCCGCGGAGACTCACCGGGCGTTGCCTGCGCACTCGATGCGACTGAGGCTAATGTTCGCCGCGCCCAAGAAGCAAGCGCCAACGTGCTGCTGACGCATCATCCCATATACATCAAGGCACCCGAGGCCTTTTGTCCGGCGGATGCCACACGACCCCAGTGCAGTGCGGCCCTCTACGAGGCTGCCCGCTGCGGGGTGAGCATTATCTCGCTCCACACCAACCTGGACCGCTCGCACGAAGCCCGTGTCTGCCTGAGCAAGCTGCTGGGTGCCGCACCCGTGAGCTCACTGGAGCACGTGGACGACCCCGAGGCCACCGGCCTGGGCGCACTTGCAACGCTCAACGACCCGTGCACGCTGCGCGATCTTGCCACCCGTGCTGCCACGGCCTTTGGCAGCGACCCGCGTGTGTGGGGCAAAGCTGATCGCCCGTGCCGCACCGTCGCCATTTTGGGCGGCTCCCTGGGCGACTTCGGAGAGCTCGCCATCGCCGCGGGCGCAGATGTTGTCGTGACGGGCGAGGCGGGCTACCACGTGGCGCAAGACCTTGCCCTGCGCGGACTGGCGGTGATTTTTCTCGGCCACGACCGCTCCGAGGAGCCGTTCGTGGATATCTTGATGAACTCTGCAGTTGACGCCGGGGTCGACCCCCGTCATGCGATTAAAATACTGAACCCTTGCCAATGGTGGACTGTGACAAAAGGAGAGAACTTATGAGCGCCGGCGCTACGCTACTCAAGCTGCAACAGATCGATTTGGAGCTCGCCCGCAACAAGAGCGAACTTGCCAATATGCCGGAGCTCAAGGAGCTCGCTTCCAAGCGCAAGACCTATGTAAAGCTCAAGGCCGAAATGACCAAGCTCTACGCTCAGCGCAAGGACCTGGATATTGAGCTCGACGATCTCAACACCACCGAGATCCAGACCAATAACGCCATCGAGGCCGCCAAGAAGCGCCACGTCGACGGCTCTGACTATCGCGAGGTTCAGGACCTGGAGAACGAGCTCGCCACCCTGGCCAAGCGCCTGGACAAGATCGAGCACACCCGCAAGGACGTCGTAGTCGCCCACAAGGAGGCGCTCGACCGCGAGGCTCGCGCACAGGCAATCATCGCCAAGTTCGAGGAGGGCGTGAAGGCCGACACCAAGGCCGCCCGCGCCAAGGCAGCCGACCTCCAGGCCCAGATCGATGCCGCCACCAAGGAGCGCACCGCGCTGGCCGCTACGCTGCCCACCGACGTGCTCAGCGACTACGAGCGTCTGCTCAAGCAGTTCCGCGGCTTGGCCGTCGAGACCATCCAGGGCAACATCCCCACGGTCTGCCACACCGCGCTGCAGGCATCGTCCATGAGCGACCTCAACCACGACGGTAGCGAGATTACGCACTGTCCGTACTGCCACCGCCTCCTGGTGCTCCCGAGTAACGGAAGCCTAGCGATGACGGCGGCATCCAACAATTCAATGCAACTTGAGGAAAAACGTATCCTGCTGGGCATTACCGGCGGGATCGCGCCTATAAGTCGTGCAATATCGTGCGCCTGCTGCAAAAGCGCGGCGCACGTGTCAAAGTCGTTATGAGCGAGCATGCCACGGAGTTTGTGGGGCCGCTTACCTTCCGCGCGCTCACCAACGAGCCGGTCGCGGTTGGGCTATTCGACGATCCTTCCGACCCCATCCACCACATTTCGCTGGCGCAGGAGCCCGATCTGGTGGTCGTGGCGCCCGCGACGGCCAATATCATCGCCAAGATGGCCAACGGCATTGCCGATGACCTGATTTCTACGACGCTACTCGCCACGCCGCGACCCATTGTGATCGCGCCGGCCATGAACAATGGCATGTGGAAGGCGCCGGCAACCCAGGCCAATATGGCCACGCTGCGCGACCGCGGGGTGCACGTGGTTGGGCCCGGTAGTGGCTACCTTGCTTGCGGCGACGTGGACACGGGGCGCATGAGCGAGCCCGAGGACATCGTCGAAGCCATCTGCGAGGTGCTCAATCCCGTGCCGCAAGACCTGGCGGGCAAGCGCATCGTCATCACTGCCGGTCCTACGCACGAACCGATCGACCCCGTGCGTTTTATTGGAAACCGATCGTCGGGCAAGATGGGCATCGCCCTGGCGGGGAAGGCCGCTCGCCGCGGTGCCGAGGTCACGCTCGTGCTGGGACCGACATCGCTCGATGTTCCCCGCGGCGTGGCGTGCGTAAGCGTGCAGACCGCCGCAGAGATGCTGCAGGCGGCGCTGAGCGCCTTCCAGACGGCCGACGCTGCCATTTGCGCCGCCGCCGTCGCCGACTACACGCCGGCGGCCCCGGCGGACCATAAGCTCAAAAAGGCCAACGAGCGCCTGGATCGAATCGAGCTCGTCGAGACCGTTGACATCTTGGCCGAACTCTCACGCCAAAAGGGCGATCGCCTCGTAATCGGATTTGCTGCCGAGACCGATAACGTCGTCAAGTACGCCGAGCGCAAATTGGCACGCAAAGGCTGCGATGCCATTATCGCCAACGATGTCTCACGCGCCGATTCGGGCTTTGGAACCGATACCAACAAGGCCTGGATTGTGAGCACAACGGGTACGAAAGAACTTCCCGTTCTAACAAAACCCCAGCTCGCAGATACAATTTTGGACTTGCTTCAAAATTTATAAAAAAGTTCTTGCACAAGGGCAAAGTTTCGGGTTAATATACTCCCTGTTGCGAGCGAGAGCAGAGCAACAAACAAAAGCTTCGGGACGTGGCGCAGCTTGGTAGCGCACTTGACTGGGGGTCAAGGGGTCGCTGGTTCGAATCCAGTCGTCCCGACCAGAAGTTTGCAGGTCAGGCATCTAGTGCCTGACCTTTTTTGTTTTAAGCAATTGCTTAATTTTGATTAAGCAACGGGGTGCCAAAAATCTACCTGAGCGATAATCGCCTTTTGCGGTTACTTGCGCGTTTTGCACACGCTTGAGCCGATTTATTAACGCGATATGAATCTACATACGCGTAGTTGGTATACAGCCGAGTACAGGCTGTATTTATCGCGGCGATTTACACAGATATAGCGACTGTAACGGACAAGCGTGTCGCTGTATTTATTCCAGTAGTTCACTTGACCGGTGGGCAAGTGGGCGATTGCAACGATATGCCAAACGGTATGGGCTCTATACGAGGACGCCGCAGAGGTAATGGCGGGGGAGTGCGGCAAGCGCTCTGAGAGCTGCTGTATGACCCCATTTCTCCTTAACTCGATAATTTGCGTTTCAAGCCACGAATCGGTCGAGCAATTGCCAAAAGTAAGGCCCATGCAGGATTGCACGGGCCTTACATCAGATCAAATTTGAGCTAGAAGCACCAAACGGGGCAGACGCAACACCATCTCGTCGCGGCCTCGGCGAGCGACATATCGCAGTCGAGGTAGACATCGAGGAAATCGTCAGATCCCGCACAGGGGGACCGCGATGGTGGCCACCGCGCCGCCCGAGGGGCCGTTGGCGAGCGAGACGGATCCCCCGTGGGCGCTCGCGGCCTCGGAGGCGGCGTGGAGGCCGAGCCCGTAGTGGCGGCCTTCGTCACGCGAGGAGCGGGAGGAGTCGTCTGTGAAGAGGCGCTCGCAGCCGCGTTCGAGGGCGGCGGGAGAGAAGCCCGGTCCGTCGTCGGCAACCTCGATGACGAGGTGCCCGCCCGCGACGTCGCAGGAGACAGCCACGCGCGAGCGTGCGTGCTCGGCGGCGTTGGCCACGAGGTTCGCGGCGGCTCGCGCCAGGGCGGTTCGGTCGAGCGCGGCCTCGGGACGCGCCCGCGACAGCGGGGCCCGTGGCCGCGTCGAGCGTCACGCCTCGCGCCCGGGCGATCTGGGCGGCCTCGGCGAGGACCTGCTCGCAGAGCTCGGCCGGCCGCATGGGGGCCCTCTCCGCCCCGCCGGACCCGCGCGAGGCCTCGATGAGCAGGCGCACGTAGCCGTCGAGCCTTTCGGCACTGCCGGCTATGTCGCGCGCGGCGGCCGCGAGGTCGGCGTCTTTCTCGTCTTCCAGCTCCTCCGCTACGAAGTCGGCGTTGGCGCGCAGCACGGTGAGCGGCGTCTTGAGGTCGTGGGCGAGCGACGTCATCTGCTCGCGCTGCCCCCGCTCCGCGGCCCAGCGGGCCTCGAGCGACTCGGCGAGGGAGGCCCGCATGGCGTCCATCGCGGCGAGGACGTCGTTCACCTCGCGCACGTTGGTGCTGCCGACCGCGAAGTCGAGCTCCCCCGCGCCGACGCGCCCCGCCGCCTCCGCGAGCGGCGCCATCTTGCGCGAGATCACGCGGCTCGCGCGGCGCGCGACGAGCGCAAGCGCAAGTGCGCTTCCCGCCGTGGCGCCGACGAGCATGAGGTTCTGCGGGTTGGGAAGCAGGCCGGCGAGGTCGCGCGAGACCCACTGCGGCAGGTACTCGCTGACGAGCGCGCAGGCCCCGCCGCCCTTGAGCGGGAACGCGGCGTAGGTAACGCCCGAACCCCCGCCCTCGATCTCCACTGTGCCCGGATCCGCGGCGAGTGCCGCACGGGCCATTTCCTTCGCGTCCTCGAGCCGCGTGCTCTCGAGGTCTGTCATCAGCACGTTTCCGTCCTTGTTCAGGATGAGGTAGCGGTACGCCGTCGGCACGTCCTGCTGCCCGCAGACGCCGTCGCGTGCCAGGCCCTCCGCGACCTCGCGCGCATTGGCCGGCCCCCAGCTTGCCTCGTAGACGAAGCCCGCGTCGATCGCCGCGGAGAGCGCCATGAACGAGGCGAGCCACGCCGTGGCGACCGCCGCGAACGCGTAGGCCGAAGTAGCGCGCGATGACGAAGGAGAGCGGCATGCCCCCGCGACCTCGCGCCCCGGTCCTCAGAGCTGCCACTTGTACCCCATCCCCCAGACGGTCGCGATCGGATCGGCGCCGGCCTCGGAGAGTTTCCTCCGGGCGCGGCTGACCTGCATGGATATGGCCGCGTCGTCGGCGTCGCTCTCCCAGCCGAGCACCGCCTCGCGTATCTGCGCGCGGCTCATGACCTGCCCGGGGTGGCGGGCGAGGTACTCGCAGATGGCGTACTCGGTGGGCGTGAGCGGCACGGCCTCGCCGCCCACGGCGAGGCCGCGCGCCCCGAGGTCGATCCGCACCTCCCCGAAGGAGAGGGCGTGCGAGCGCGGCCGGCGCTCACGGCGCAGATGGGCCGCGACCTTGGCGCGCAGCTCCGCGGCCCCGAAGGGCTTGCGGACGTAGTCGTCGGCGCCCAGGCCCGTAGCCGGCCACGGCGTCCTCCTCGGCCACGCGCGCGGTCAGGAAGATGATGGGCCCGTCGAAGTCCGGGCGGATCTGCCGCACGAGCTCGAAGCCGTCGAGCCCCGGCATCATGACGTCGCAGAGCACGAGGTCGAAGCGCGAGAGGTCCATCCCCGGGACCGCCGTCGGGTCTGATGCCTTAACGACCTCATGGCCGTCGCGGCCGAGGACGCGCGCGAGCGCGTCGAGGATCGCCCGTTCATCATCCACTGCCAGTATCCTCGCCATGTTCGACCTCCTGAAACTCTCGTCGGAATTGTACTAACGCCGCGCTCAGCGGTCCAGAGCCCTGCGCGCAGCCACGGGTGTCTCGGCCGCGTCGCACGCGCGGTAGCGCACGCCCGAGCCGCCGCGCGCCTCGATCTCGAGCCAGCCCTCGCCGTCCGACTCCCGCCCGAAGAAGATGAGCTGGAGCTCTCGGACATTGCCTCTGTCGTCCGCCGCGTCCACCAGGTAGACGTAGTTTGCCCCCGCCCCGGTGGCGTCGGCGTAGGAGCTCGCGTGGCTGCCGGGCTCGGGCGCGGGCGCCCACATGGCGATCTCAGGGTTAGGCAGCACGCGGTCGGCGATCGAGCGCAGCGCCGACCCCCAGCCGGCGTCGAGCAGGGCATTCCCGCCCAGGACGAGCGCTGCGGAGAGGAGGACGAACATGGCGGCGAGCGGCTTCCTACGCATCTACCCTCCCGTCCTCGAAGCGGCAGAACCAGGCAAGAAGGACGGCGTCGGCTGCCAGGGTGAGAACGAGGCCAGCGAGCGCAGTCGTGAGGAGAGGGCCCGCCGCGCGTGCGGCGTCGATGAAGGCCTCCACCCCGAGCGACCCCAGGCGCGCGGGCCAGGCGAGCGGCACCCAGCTCAGGGGCGTCGCCAGAGCGCCGGTGAGCTCGCCGGTCATGAGGCCGTGCGCAAGTCCGCCCACCGAGAAGAACGCGAGGAGCACCCCCGCCGCGCCGGCGCCGATGGCGGCGTTGCGGCCGAGGCGCAGGGCCACGCCGAGCCCCAGCGCGTAGAGGGGCAAGCTGCCCAGCACGATGCCCGCCCAGGCGGCCGCAAGCGGAGCGGGCCCGAGCGGCAGGCGCCCGGCGACGGCGAGCACGGCCCCGAACACGCCGAGCGCCACGGCCAGCGCGCCCGCGCCGAGCGCCGCAAGGGCGAGCAGCTTCGCCGCGACGGCGCGCCCGCGCGAGGGGACCGCCGTGAGGTTGGCGAGGCGCCCGGCAGCGCGCTCCTCGTCCACGGCGAGCCCGCAGACGATGGCGGACATGAGCGGCATGAGGGCGCCGAGGAACTGGGCGTAGGCGTCCGCGTCCAGCGCCGGGTCCCATCGGGTTACGGAGAAGTACTCGCCGCAGGCAAGACCGGCTGCCAGGCCGCAGACGAGGTGCACC
>ENA-OQKI01000185-OQKI01000185.1-human-gut-metagenome-genome-assembly--contig:-NODE-185-length-14332-cov-2.800704_pt1 | contig 14332 bp, 12 predicted proteins | sample MGYA00242778_ERZ504798 | MGnify/ENA primary metagenome ERZ504798 (study PRJEB26092, sample SAMD00036414) | human gut metagenome | host: Homo sapiens | study: EMG produced TPA metagenomics assembly of... | reverse complement strand
TGGGCATCCTCTCCGCCAACCCCGCTGATCTCGACGACCGATTCCTGCTCGTCGAGCACCGGGATGGCGGCATGGCCGCCATGCAATGGTTCTACGACTACTGTGTGGCCAACAATTATGTCAAGCGTGCCCAGCTCGACCGGAACCCGCGCTTCGACTCGCACGGGCTGACGGTGACCATCAACCTCGCCAAACCCGAATTCAAGAACATGAAGAAGGCGGCGGCCGGCAACGCCGTGGCCGGCGGCTACCCGAAGTGCACGATCTGCCATGAGAACGAGGGCTTCGCCGGACGTGACAAGCGCACGCTGCGCACCTTGCCGGTCACGCTCGGCGGCGAGTCATGGTTCTGGCAGTTCTCGCCCTACGGCTACTTCGACCAGCACGGCATCTGCGTGAACACCGACCACACGCCGATGCATGTGGACCGCGACACCTTCGGCCATCTGCTCGACTTCGTGGACCGTTTCCCCGGATACTTCCTCGGATGCAACGCCGCGCTGCCTCGCATCGGCGGCTCGGTGCTCGCCCATGACCATTACCAGGGCGGCGGCGAACTGCTGCCGATGCACAAGGCCGCCACTTGGGCCGCCTTCACACTTGCCGACTATCCGGACGCCGTGGTTGAAATCCTTGACTGGCCCGGCACCGCCGTGCGCGTGGTGTCGAAGAGTCGCCAGAGCATCATCGACGTATCCGACATCATCCGCGAGGCATGGGTCGGTTATGACGACGCGGCGAACGGCATCGCCAGCCATGACGCGGATGGCAACCGCCAATCCGCCCTCTCGCCCAGCGCGATCATCACCGAACGCGGCTATGAGATGAGTCTCATCTTCCGCAACAATGCGATCAGCGACGAGTACCCGGAAGGTATTTTCCATGCACACCCCGAATACTGGCCGGTCAAGCAGGAGCCGATCGGACTGATCGAGGCCCAAGGCTTGTTCATTCTGCCCGGACGGCTCGTCGACCAGCTCGGCATTGTCGAAGAGGCGCTCGCCGAAGGCCGCGATTTGCCCGATGAAGTCAGCGAATTCAGTCTCGAATGGGGCGAACTCGCTGAAACGTTGGCCGGAAACCACGACCGCGAGGCCATCCGCCAAGCCGTACACGACGAGCTCGGCAGCGTCTGCTACCGCATCCTCGGCAACACGGCCGTCTTCAAGCAGAAAGCCACCACGCAAACATTCCTCGAAAGCCTTGGTTTTGCCGCTAGGTGAAACAGGTCAAGTGAAGTAAGCTCAATACTGAAGGAAAAACCGAAGGCAAGTCCTTCCAAAGGAGGGAATATGACTACTGTTCTGGTTACGGGCGGTGCTGGATTCATCGCCACCCACACCGACATCGAACTGCTCAACAAGGGCTACGACGTTATTTCCGTAGATAACTACGGCAACTCGTCGCCCGTGGCGCTTGAGCGCGTCGAGCAAATCACCGGCAAGCCGGTCAAGCGTTACGACGGCGACGTGCGCGATGAGGCGCTTATGGAACGCGTCTTTACCGAAAACAACATCGACTGGGTCATTCACTTCGCCGGTCTCAAGGCCGTGGGCGAGTCCGTGGCCAAGCCGATCGAATACTACGACAACAACCTGTACTCCACGCTTGTGCTGCTCAAGGTGATGAAGAAGCACAACGTCAAGAAGATCATCTTCTCCTCCTCCGCCACCGTGTACGGCACGCCGAAGGAACTGCCGATCACCGAGGAGACGCCGACCGGCGGCACCACCAACCCGTACGGCACCTCCAAGCTGTTCCAGGAGCAGATTCTGCGCGACGTGCATGTGGCCGATCCGTCCTGGACCATCGTGCTGCTGCGCTACTTCAACCCGGTCGGCGCGCACGAGTCCGGCCTGCTGGGCGAAGACCCGAAGGGTATTCCGGCGAACCTCACCCCGTACGTGGCCAAGGTCGCGGTCGGCGAGCTCAAGGAAGTCCAGGTCTACGGCGACGACTACGACACGCCCGACGGCACTGGTGTGCGTGACTACATCCACGTGGTCGACCTGGCCAAGGGCCACGTGGCCGTTATTGACCACATCGACAAGGAAGGCGTGTTCGTCTACAACCTGGGTACTGGCCACGGCTACTCCGTGCTTGAGGTTATCAAGGCTTACGAGAAGGCCGCCGGTCATCCGATTCCGTACGCGATCAAGCCGCGTCGCCCCGGTGACATCGCCGCCTGCTACGCCGACGCTTCCAAGGCGGAGAAGGAGCTTGGCTGGAAGGCCGAGCTGACCATCGACGACATGGCCGCCTCCTCCCTCAACTGGCAGACCAAGAACCCCAACGGTTTCCGCGACGCGGAGTGATATGAGCAGATGAGCTCCCTCTGATGAGGGAGCTCATCTGTCGTTTATCACACAATGCGCCTATCGGCGGCCCAACGGGTGAGCTCGGTGCGATTCGAAAGCTGAAGCTTTCGCAGCACCGAGCTCACGTGCGTTTCGACCGTCTTGATCGAAATGAACAGTTCGGCCGCCACCTCTTTATACGTGTAACCACGCGCGATCAGCCGCATGACCTCCTGCTCGCGGGCGGACAGCCGGTCCAGCTCCTCATCATGAGCCCGTGCCGCACCATCAGCGCCGCCATCAGACCCCGCCGCCGGCACACCCTGGAAGGCCGAAAGTACAAAACCGGCCAGTTTTGGCGAGAACACGGCATAGCCCTCATGCACCTGCTTGATGGATGAAATCAAATCAGCGCCGGTAATCGTCTTGGTCACATAGCCCTGGGCGCCGGCGCGAATCCACCGACCCCACATCCTGCGGCGCATCCGAAACCGACAATGCCAGAAACACGGTAGTGGGGGAGTAGGGCCGCGATTTGGCGAGGATCTCGGCACCGCCGCCACCCGTCGCCGCCGGGCACATGCACATCCAGCAACACCACCTGCGGCTTGGTCTGTGCGATCATCGCCACCGAACCGGGCACGTCCGCCGCTTGGCCGACGATATCGAAGGAATCACGCAACGTGGCGATTACGCCCGCACGGAACATCTCATGGTCATCGACCACGGCCACACGAATCTTGGCTGTCTCATTCTCGCTCATCGATGTTCTCCCTGCGCCGCTTTCAGCGCGATCGGCATATGCATTCTGACCTCGGTGCCCCAGCCGGCCCTGGACACTATCTCCACTGTACCGCCGCGCCGTTTGATGCGGCCGATAATCGATTCGCGGATGCCCAGCCGGTCGGGCGGAATGGCGTCCATATCGAAGCCTTCGCCATGGTCGCGCACGAACACTTCAACCATCGTGTCGCTGGCCTCGCAATACAAAGACACCGGCTCGCCGCCATGCGTGACCGCATTGACCAACGCCTGACGGGTGGCGTCCAGCAGCGCATCGGTCTGGGCACTCGGCCGCGCGTCGCCCACGGTGACCACCTCAATCGGCTTGCCGTGCTCGTCCTCCACCTCGGCGGCGATCTGCTTCAATCCGGCTCCCACCGAACGATCCGATGTGGAACGTTCCTGATACAGCCATTCGCGCAGCTCGCGCTCTTGGCTACGCGCCAGGGCGAATACGGTGGTCGGTTCCTCGGAGTTCAGCTGAATCAGCGCCAACGTTTGCAGCACGCCATCATGCAGATGGGCGGTCATGTCCGCGCGCTCCTCTTCGCGCTCCTTCAATGCCTGCTCGTGGGTGAGTCGTTGCAGCATCGCGTTCGCCCACGGCATCACCGCCACCACGATACCGACGATCATCACGAATCCGCTGGCAACAATGCGTCGAGGAGAGGTGCCCCACCCAGGAATGCTGACATTATGCACATACAATGCCCATCCCATGAAAATCAGTGCGATGCCGCCCAACATAGACAACAGCTGCGTGCCTCGCGGACTAAGATTCATCCATGCCAGTGCGATGCCGCCCAACCCTACCAGCAGCGGAAACACAATCTGGACATCCGCACCGGTGCTGGTGAACAACAGTCCAGTGGCCATCAACGCGAAACCGGCCAATGCCACGACGGCCGGTTTCGGAGCACGTTGGATGGCCTCGGACAATGATTCCGGTGCGGCAGCCGATTCGTCGTCATGAGCGGCAAGTGGCTGATTGCCTCGCGCAAGCGGCGCCTGATCAACGGGCACTGTGCGAGCCGCAGCCGCCACCGGGTCTCCGGCAGGCATGAACACCCACAGGAATACATAAGCGATGATGCCTGCGCCGTAGAGGACGGTCAGTGCGATGAACGCAATCCGAACCCATGCCACGCCGATGCCCAAGTGCAGGGCGATGCCCTTGCACACGCCGGTGAGCCCAACGGGCCCTGCCCGGGGGCGCATCAACGGCATGCGCGCGGGCAGCAATGGTTCGGGAGATGACGTCATACTCCTATTGTGCCGCGCTCAGGGCGTTGCGGCCGGGGTTTTACCCGGTGTTCAGGGAACAATCAGGGTGTTCCCCGAGCGTTGTGGCAGTGGTCGGGCGGTGTAATGGAATCATGAGCAATCCAAACGCGAATCCATATCAGCCACAGCCGCAGCCTGGTCCGCAAAAAAACAAGACATCGCGACGCTTCTTCACTTGGGTGCGATCCAGTGGACTGGTTCGCGGCGACGACCGGTGGATCGGCGGCGTATGCAGCGGCATCGCTTTACGGCTTGGCTGGAGCCCACATTAGTACGTGCGTTGGTGATTGTATGTACATTGTTCTTCGGTTTTGGCGCAGCTCTGTACGCACTCGGCTGGTTTCTGATGCCGGATGTACGCGATGGGCACATCTTGGCCGAGGACCTCATTGCCGGCCAATGGGACTGGAATTGTCTGGGATGCTTCCTGTTCCTCGCCGTGGCAATCGTGATTCCAGGTGCGGGGTGGGGTTGTATTGCGCTCGCCGCCTTAGCGCTATGGCTGTTGGCCAAAAGCGGCATTCGCCAGCAGGAAGGGTACGGATTCGGGGCATCTGCGCCGCGACCGGTTTCACAGCCTGTGTCATATCCAGCTCCACAGCCTGCCTCATATCCAGCCGCGCAACCAGTACCTCAATCTCCTTTGTATTCAGCTCCGCAACCTTTTCCACAACCTGTTTCACAACCTGTTTCACGGACCGCACCTAGTGTTTCACAACCTGTTTCACAGCCTGTCTATCAGTCGATGCCCAGCGTGATGCCGGGCACAGTGCCCAGCGCGATGCCCGGCACAGTGCCCAACGGGCCGTTTGCCCCCGACCGTATGAATGCGACGGCCTATGCCCCCACCGAGTCCAAGCGCCGCAAGCCGGCGGGCCCAATCGTGGTCTTGAGCATACTGGGCCTTACCTTCCTCTCCTTTGCCGGTCTGATGGGACTGATTTGGGTAAACGACATGGGCATTATCGGCATTATGCGTCTGAGCACCATCTGGATTGCCGCAGTATGCATAGTGATGGGGCTGGTGGTCATCATTCTCGGATTCAGAGGACGGCGTACCGGTGGTCTGATTCCTCTCGGACTGGTTGCCGGTGGATGCGCGCTCTGCATGACCATCGTTTCAGGCACGTATGGCGTGTACTACCGTGATCTTGGTGCCAGCGGCATCAATACTGTTGTTTCACTGAGCCAATCTGTCAGTGCGAGAAACAGCGACGGCATGAAACGATGTGCAAAAGGATGGCATCTTCGTTGCCGATGCCAGCGATGCCACGTTTGAAACATTGCAGCAAGGTGTGGCGTTCAGCGGTGAAAACTACAACACCGATCAGGCAATCATTGATTGGTCCGATTGGGACAAGACACATGGACCGCACACGGTGAAGATGCTGGATGGCAAAACTTCCATCAGTAATTGCCCGGTCGGTACCATCACCATAGCCGCAACACAGGCGCAAGTGCATATCGTTCTGCCGGATTCCTGCACTTACGCCTTCGGCACCGCCGACTCCTACTCCACTTCGAGTGACGTTGGCGGCAAATACGAGATGGTATACAACAACTACATGGGTCCAAGCTTTGTTTTCTTCGAAGCTGAAAGTGCCACCAATGGGCCTGATCACGAATGGTTGTATAAGGAATCCGCCATGCCGGACAACGGCCCAGAATTAAAAATCAATATTCCCTATGTGGTGGAAGCACGTGTCAACGTGGTGTACGCCTCCGATTGGGAAGGCTCTACGTTCCAGCCGCTTGCCGATATATACGACGGCAACAGTACAAGCAAGAACACAACCGAACAATCGGAATGATCAAGCCGTTGCAACCAGGAGATGGAATCATGACTGATGAAACCAAGGAATTCGCCTCCATCGAGGATGCGACACCGACCACGGCCATACCTTCCGAAACCGACGCGACCACCGCGACCACAACCATGGTGACCGTCGATGACCGAACCGATACCACGGTGCTGCCATCCGCAGCGGATGATGACGAAACGGCTGTGCTGCCCGTCCCCGACAATCATGCGGATGCGTCGGTCTCGGATGTGGATACTGCCTCTCCATCGCCCATCGAACCAACCACAGATCGGATTGCCCTGGAAACAGTTGCCGATGCCGTGGAGGGAGATGGTGGGCCGATTCCATCTGCCGATGATGTGCCGATGTACGCAGCATCTTCAGCACGACCTCCCTATGGGCAGTCTCAGACCGCCGGCAAACCATGCCAGGCCTGGGGGGAGCGCCAAGAACGTCCAGAGCGCCAAGAACGTCCAGAATGCTAAGGATGTCAAGAGTGCCAAGAACATCCAGAAACAGAGCACCAGCGCGCCTACTGTGGTATTCGGACTATTAGGCGTGATTATCGGCGTGATCGCGCTGGTTTTCGGGTACATATCTCCGGATCGGATGATTTCGTTGTTCTCGCCGAATCCGCAATTGCTGACGGCTATTATTTGCGCCGTAGTGGGACTGATTCTGGTAATAGTGGCCGTTGTATGGGCCATAGTCGGTGCCGTCAAGAAGAGAAAATAGCGTTACAAACCATTGCATTACGGTCCCAGTAGAAGCACATTATGACGGGAGCCGACCGATAAGAGCCGACCGTTCTATGCTGATGGGGGGGAGGCATAGTAACTATGAAGCGGATTTCGGTGCGGCGGGTAGCGAGCGTCATCGTCACCGCGATGGCGATGACGCTGGTATTCGCCACACTTGGCTGGGCGATGATGCCGCAATGGAACACACGGCCCTACACCAAGCACATCGTTATCGCTTCTGCCGACACCACCATCACCCCTGCCCATGCGAACATTCCCCACGAGGGGCGATATCGTACGCGTGAAACCCGACTATCCATCAAGACCGGCGACGGCGTCACGCTACCCGCCGTACTACGTGAACCGGTCGGCGCTCCCGGGCCACGCCCGGCTTGTCTGTTCATTCACGGGTCCGGTACCAGTGGTGCCGAGGATTTCGGCGATATCGCCAACGCCATGGCCTCTGCCGGTATCGTGACCTTGGTGCCGGCCAAGCGCAACGACAACTACACCGTGCTGCATCGCGACTACCCGCGTTTTGCTCGCGAATACGGGCGTTCGCTCGACGTGTTGCGTGGCAGAATCGGCGTGGACCCCGCCAAAACCGGCATCTACGCCGAATCCGAAGGCACCTGGATCGCCACGATTCTAACCTCGAAACGGCAAGACATTGCCTTTGCCGTACTTACATCCGCACCGGTGTTCAATGGACGTGAGCAAATGGCCATGGCTGTCAGCGCCTATACGCATGAGGCCGGCGCGCCCAAGCCCGTGGTCAAAGACATGGCCAAATTGATGTCGCTGGACTACGCGCCATTTGATCTAGCCTATGCCGACTTTGATGCCGACCGGTATCTGAAATCCCTCACCATGCCGGTGCTGGTGAACTACGGCACCTACGATACGGCCATGCCCATCGAACAGGGGGCGCAGCGGATCATCGCTACGGCCAACAAGTCCGGCAACGAGAACGTCACCGTACGCTATTTTGCCGGCAACCATCAGATGCGGGCTGGTGAGGGCTTATTCACCCCGAACCTGCCATTGGCCGAAGGCTATACGCAAGCGCTGGAAAATTGGGTGAACGGTGTGACTGCCGGAACCAAAGCCGATGGATGGGCAACGCCTCAAGTCGCCGGTGCAACACCTCACCAGCGCTTCGCCGCGTCGCAACGTACCAGATCCGGTATCGTCGGCTCGCTTGGCGTGCTGGCCGGTCTGATGGTGGCAGGGCCCGTGCTGATCGTGATGGCGGCGATATTAGGTATTGGCTTGACTGTGTTTTCTTGGCTACAGACGTTGCTGGCCGGGCGACGTAGTGTGGCGACTGTGCGGGCCGTGCATGCGACGCCGAGTGAGCTGGGGGCCGCCCAGCGGCGCATGTTGCACGGCATTGCCGGCTTATCTGCCGGTATCGGCACAGCGGTGATGGTGATTACTGGGCTGTTGTACGGCTATATGAGCGCCGTAGGCGTATCGGCTGTATTGGTTATGCCTCAACCGCGGCTGTTTGCCGTCGGATGGGTGGTGCTGCGAATAGCGACCATGCTGTTGGTGGTGCTGTTTGCTTGGGAAATGGAGCGTGTCTGGTATTGCCGCGCCGATATCGTCGGTGTGCGGCGCGTCATATGCGTGATGGTAGCGCTCGGCACTCTCGCCACACTGATGACACTGGCATTTTGGGGCCTATTCTCGCTGTAATTCTGCCGATGTGCGCTGGTAAATGGGGCCTGGCGGGCAGGCTGCGTTGGTGGTCTGGGTGTGGGGCGATCGGCAGATTGCGTTGGCCTGGGTATGGCCGGCCGACGTACATCAGTCGGGGTGTCCGATACACAGTGAATGGCTGAGTATTACGCTTGGGAGGCTTCGGCCTCCTCTAAGGTGTCGAAACCGCCGAGCTGGACTGTGTGCAACAAGGTTTCCTCAGTGATATTGCGTTGCGGGCTGGCTGCGGCGCGCTCGCCAATCATCGCTTCGTAACGTTCGAAGGTCTGGTCGGAATACGTACCAAGCTCGCCGCGCAGATAGGTTTCGAATGAGGTGGCAGATGGTGTGTCTTCGGTGGTGGTGAGTGCGCGCATCGCCTCGCCGAGCTTGGGGTAGCGCTCGCGGAAATCCTTGGCCCAGGCGACCTGCTGGGCGATGACCTGTTCCTGATGGGCCGCGCGCTCTTCAGAGAGACGCGGAATATACGGCTCTATGTTCTTCGTGAAATTTTCCGGTGCGGTGGAGGCCATCATGCGGCCGTATTTTTCGGTTACGAGGTTGCGGCCCACGTGGTCGGCCGCGTCAAGATCAGCGGCATAGCTGGTGAGTAATGGCCGCTCCCATGTGAGGAACTGGGCCAACCGCATCTGGTGGAACACCGGCCAGTTGCCTTGGCATGCCGCGCGTCCACCCTCATTGTTGGTGCGCTGGAACTGATCCCATTCATGACGCACAATAGCCTCGCGCAGTTCATCATCAGTCAGTTCGTTGGTCATCGACGTTCCTTTCACTGATACCTCCCTCTGATGAGGGAGGTGGCACGGCGAAGCCGTGGCAGAGGGAGCTTGAATCTACAAACTTTTAAGCACCGGATCATCAGAGGCGATGTGGTCCTCGACATACGGGCGCTGCCATTCGAGGAAGGTCTCGCCGGACGTGGTCAGGTGTTCGCGTTTGAGTTCCTTGACGATATCCACCGCAATCTGCTCCACAATATCGTTGATTTTCTCGATTGCTGGAGCCGCGCCCTTGCCGCCTTCGCCAAATCCGGCCCCGCCATAGCAGGCTGCCGAACTCAATCGCATCACGGTTTCCAACTGTTCGCCCACGTTCGGCAACAGCGCGAACATCGAGCCAGACAGCTTGCGCAATGCTGCGAACTGCCACTTGTAATACGGCATATAGCCCACCACCATCGGCACGTTAACCAGGAACACCAACGAGGCGGTGGCCTGCACGAACTCGTGGATGGACAGCCATGCGGCCGCGCCGTCGCCGCGCTTCAACGAACGCGGCAGATTATATTGACCGGCCTGGGCGATCATGCCGAGTCGCTTGGAGATCAGCGCGAGCCGCACATCGTCGGGCATGTTCTTGAACCCTTGGCGCGTCTTGGAAAACAGACCGGTGGGATCGGCGAACACCTCGCCATTGGTGGCGGCGGCCAAGGTCGATTCCTGAAGCATTAGCCACTCATGCGGCGCGGTCTGCGCCGGCGCAGTGTGATACCCGGTGATCGACTCAAAGAAGTCACCGATGCGGAACACGCCGTCACGGCGATTCGCGCCCTGTGCGCGCGGCGTGACGGGGGAGAGCGGTGCATCAATCGGAGTCGTCATCGCTTCCGCCACATCAGAGGACGCCGCGCCTGACTCGGCAGTGGCGGTATCGTGCGTAGCGGTGCCGGGGGTGGGTGCGTTTGCCGCATCGGGTATGACGGTGGAGCCTGCACCTGCGGAGGGGAATGCTCCGGAAGCATCGGACCTGGCATGCGCCTCGAACGTCACGCGGCCTTGCGCATCCACGCTGAACTTGCGCGGCAGTGCCTCGTAATCGACCTCAAGTTGCTCGCCGATCGCCGCGTAATCCTCATCCGTAAGCCACAGGCAGAAGCGCGGGCCGAAATCGTGGTCCTGCGAATACGCATCATCGAATCCGTAGCATTCCGAGCCATGACCCACCAGACCGGCGGCGATACGCCCGGCATACTGCGGATACTTCGCCGCAATCATCGGCTTGCCCATCTGCGTCCAGAACGCGCGGGCCAGCTTCAGTCCGGACACCGGGCATGCGGAAACGGCCTCGGCCGCGCCCGCAGAACCGGTCGACACCGAAACGGTGGATGGGGAAGATGCCGCGTTCGCACCGGTCTTGCCCTGTGCCGGGCTGTTCGGCAGCCGCGAGCCGGACTGGGGCAGCGCGCCTGCATCGCCGGCAACACCTGCATTGTCAACCGTCACCCCGGCCTGCGCCGCCGCTTCCTCGGCCTGCCGCAGATTGTCGGCGGTGATACGCCAGTAATCGGTGTCCTTGCCGTAACATTCCTCGATCACGGCCAGCGCATGCCGGTATCCAGTAACCGCATCCGCATACCGTCTCTCGGCAAAGCACACCTGCGCGAAGCCCGCCAGTGCGGAGGCATAATGCGCGGAATGTTCCAGATGGCCGGTGCGATAGATTTCCAGCGCCTTGGCTGCATGCCAATGCGCGTCCTCCAACTTGTGTTCGGTCAGCAGGGTCAACGCCAGATTCGTGTGCGAGCTGGACACGTCGATATCCGCGTCCGGGTTCACGCTCGAGGCTTCGATAATGCGCAGCGCTTCACGCAACTCCAGTTCCGCCTTGTCGGGCCGATTCGTCTCGCTGTAGAGCATCGACAGATTGTTGTGCAGTGCTGCGAGTCTACGGTCGGTGGGCGCCAGCGAATGCCGGCAGACACTCTGCGCCTGATGGTACAATCCTCGGCCTGATCGTATTGTTTGGCCGCGCGCATCGAGGTGGCGCAATTGATTAGCGTGGTGGCCCACGCCTCGGATGTGCCGGTGGTCAAGCCCATACGAGCGGCCAGTTCCAGCGCTCGCTGCACAATCCACTGATTCTCCTTGTGCCGACCTTGCGAGCGATAGAAGCCCATCGTTTCGTTGAGCACGGTGAGCAGTCCGGCCTCGTCGCCGGCGTTTTCCGCGTCCACCATCGCCTGTTCCAAGTACGGGCCGGCTTCGGTGGCGGCCGTGTGGCGATCGAAAATCGCGTCCAGTCCGTTCAGGAATTGTTGGGTATCAAAGGTTGCGGGCGATTGATCGGCATCGTCCGCAACCTGGTTCGCCGTGGAATCGGCACCTTGTGCTGCGGCCGCCGCATCGGTGTCGTCGGCATCGTCTGGACCATGCGCGAATTGCGCGGCGAATTGTTTGAGCAGTGCTTCCTCATCCATACCGCCAGACCTCCCTGAATCGTGTCTGATTTCAGTCTATTAATACTGTGAACAAACACGTCAGGGAGTTTGCTGTGAGCTTGGTCTCAGTCCACCTTGGTTTCGCGCAAGCGGTGAATGGCGTCGGTATCGGTTTCGCAGCGCCACGAGTAGAAGGCCAGCAGCCCTACGGCAAGCAGAGCCAGCGGCATACCGCCCAGGCCGGTATAGCGATAGTTCATCGAGAAGGTGGTGAGCATCGCGCCGCCGACAATCGAGCCGATGGCATTGCCGAAGTTAAACGCCACCTGTACAGCCGCGCCGGCGATCAGCTCGCCGCCGCCCTGGCCGGCTTCGGTCATCAGCAATTGCTGTGGAGCGGAAGTAAAGAACAATCCGATGGCGATCCAGAACGTCAGTACAGCGGTCATCGGCTGATTACCCGGAGTGATAAGCACCAGCAACAAGCCGAGGCAGGAGATGGACTGACCTATTGCGGCCGCGCCGGCATGCCTCCAATGGTCGGTCAGACGACCTCCAAGCAGACCGCCGATGACCATACCAAAGCCGGCAAGCATCATCAGCATCGGCACCAGGGAAGACGACCATCCGCCGGTTTTCTGCAGCCAAGGGGAGACGTAGCTCCACCAGCAGAACACACCGGCATTGCCGGTGAACACGGCGGCCAAAATCACCCACGGGCCACGGCGGGTGAGGAACTTGAACTGACCGGCGATGCCTGCGTCCTTGATCGGTGCAACGTACGGAATCCACGCCGACGCCAGCACAATCGTCATTGCCGCCCAAGCGGCCAAAATGCCGAAGGCAAGACGCCAGGAAAGGAACTCGGCCATCAAGGTGCCCGCCGGTACGCCGAGCATATTGGCCACGGTCTGTCCGGTGACCATCACGGATACGGCCTGCGCCTCCTTGCCTTCCTCCGCCAGAGTCTTGGCGATGAGTGTGGCTGTGCCGAAGAATGCGCCGTGCGGCAGACCGGCGACGAATCGTGCGACGACCAGCATGGCGGCATTGACAGAGAATGCGGAAGCCAGATTGCCCACCAAGGCAATCACCATAAACAATATGATGAGGCTCTTCGGCGGCACCTTGCGGCCGAATACCAGAATCAGTGTGCCGAAGCACACGCCGATCGCATACGCGGAAATGTAATGGCCTGCGGTGGGGATGTCCACGCCGGTGGCGGCCGCGGCCTGCGGCAGAATGCCCATCATCACGAACTCGGCGGCACCGAGAATGAACGCGCCCGAAGCCAGTGCAAGCAGACTCTTCTTCATGGTTCCTCTAATTACTTCAGTATTACTTACAAAAACAGTGCGGCAATCGATTGATTCGAGCGATATATTACGGTGGTCTGCCAACAAATACGGGGGCTTGCCGTGATGTGGTTTGTCGCTGTGTGCGGCGGGTTGTTTACCGCTGTTCGATCGCTTGGTTTGATTGTTGGGACAGGAAACGAAAAACCGGATTGCTGATTCCTCAACAATCCGGTCCAGTTGTCGGGCTGGCGGGATTTGAACCCGCGGCCTCTTCGTCCCGAACGAAGCGCGCTACCAAGCTGCGCTACAGCCCGTTTGGCAACAGACGTAGATATTACATTGTGGTGGTGGACAATGCAAATCGGCATGTCGCGAGTGTTGCGTGATGGTGGATTCGCCATGTGTACAGGTCTCTCAAGCCTTGTGCAGAGCCGGTTTTGCGTCATGTGAGCGGGTGTTCGGATGGCCGTGCGGTCTGCCGGGCTCATAATCGCCGGCCTTGCGTACACTGATGAATCATGGCTGAAGTTGTCGAAAATACCGAAAACACTGAGAATGAAACCCCGGCCGTCCCGCAGATGAGCACCGTCGAACGTGCGGAAATGCTGCTCAAGCAGGACGCCACCATCCGCGAGAAGATCAAGTCCGGTGCCACGCTGGACGAAGCCGTGGACCCCTCCAACAAGGAGTTCGGCCCGCTGGCTCACCCCGAGCAGGTGCAGATGCGCGTGGCCAAGCGCGCGATGATGCTTGAGGCCGGCATTGCCCCCTACCCGGTGCACTTGGACGTCACCGACACCATCGAGGCGGTCCGCGCCAAGTATGACGGCAAGCTCGAGGCTGGCGAAGAGACCGAAGACATGGTCGGCATTGCTGGCCGCGTGCTGTTCCTGCGCAACGCGGGCGGCCTGTGCTTCGTGCAGCTGTCCGCCGGCGATGGCACCAAGATCCAGGGCATGATCTCCAAGAAGGAGATTGGCGCCGATTCGCTCAAGCAGTTCAAGCAGCTCGTCGACCTTGGCGATCACTTGTACCTCAAGGGCCGCGTCATCGCCTCCAAGACCGGCGAGCTGTCCGTATTCGCCACTGAGTGGGCTATCGCCTCTAAGGCCCTGCAGCCGCTGCCGGCCCTGCACAAGGACCTGAACGAAGACACCCGCACCCGCAAGCCGTACATCGGCATGATCGCGGACGAGAACATCCGCAACATGGTGCGCAACCGCTCCAAGGCCGTGGCCTCCCTGCG
>ENA-OQKI01000182-OQKI01000182.1-human-gut-metagenome-genome-assembly--contig:-NODE-182-length-14628-cov-3.912351_pt1 | contig 14628 bp, 15 predicted proteins | sample MGYA00242778_ERZ504798 | MGnify/ENA primary metagenome ERZ504798 (study PRJEB26092, sample SAMD00036414) | human gut metagenome | host: Homo sapiens | study: EMG produced TPA metagenomics assembly of... | reverse complement strand
GTCACTCTTTCTTATGCAGGACAGAATGTAGATGTGTTTTTTCTGAGACAACTTTTACGAATGACAGACAGAAAGCAGAAGTAGTTGTGACAAAGCAGGATAAGGATACAGAAAATCCTCTGGATGGAGGAATTTTTGGACTTTATGCAGCCAGTGACATTAAAAATGCAGATGGGACGGTTGTCGTAAAGAAAGGCACTCTGATTGAGAAAGTGACAACTGGAAATGATGGAACAGCGAAATTTACCGCAGACCTGCCGCTGGGATTTTCTTATGATGTAAAAGAAGTACAGGCTCCGGAAGGCTATCTGAGAAATGCAGATGATGTATATACGTTTGCGTTTTCTTATACAAACGATAAGGAAGCAAAACTGACATTTAAGCATACCTTCAAAAACGAGCGTGTGACAGCAAAGATTTCTTTACAGAAGCAGGACAAAGAAACAAAGAAGGCAGTTCCACAGGGAGATGCTACTTTAGAAAAGGCAGTTTATGGTCTGTATGCCCGTGAGGATATTGTTCATCCGGATGGAGCAACTGGCGTGATCTACAAAGCAGGAGAGCAGGTTGCCACTCTTACAACAGATAAGAATGGACAGGCTTCCGTAGATGGATTATACCTTGGTAATTACTATGTAAAAGAGATTACTCCTCCAACGGGTTACCTGGCAGATGAAGAAGAACATGATTTGGTCTGCAATTACGAGGGTGATCTTGTAGCGGAAGTGAAGCGTGACTGTCTGTCTCTGGAACAGGTGATGAAGCAGCCATTTGAGATTATCAAGGCAGCGAACAACGGAAAGACAGATGCCGATTTACTGAAAGGTGCAGGATTTACCGCTTATCTGGTATCATCCCTGACAGTAAAAGAAGATGGCAGCTATGACTTTGATTCTGTCAAGCCGGTAGTGATAGGGGAAAATGGTGCAACAGAGATCTTTACGGATGAGAAAGGGTATGCCCGCAGTATTGCACTTCCTTATGGAACTTACATCGTCCGTGAAACAACCACGCCACATAATTACACTCCGGTCAATGATTTCATCGTGCAGATTACGGAAAATCATCCGACTACACCGCAGGTATGGAGAGTGCTGCTTGACAAAGAGTTTGAAGCAAAGCTGAAGATCATCAAACAGGACGATGAGACAAAGAAAGCAGTGCTTCAGAAGAATACAGAGTTTAAGATTTTTAACCTGGATACAGAAAAGTATGTGGAACAGGTAACAACCTATCCGACGACGGTAAAACACAAATCTTATTTTACAGATGAGCAGGGATACTTAATCCTTCCACAGAATCTGAAAATTGGACATTACCGTATTGAGGAAGTGAACGCACCTTATGGATATACGCTCAATGAGAATTACTATGAGGTGAATGTAGATTCCAATACAGCATATCAGATGGACGGAACTTCCGGCGATGTGATCATCGAGATTGCATACGAGAATCATCCGGTTAAGGGAGAACTGAACATCGTAAAACAGGGTAAGGTCTTAAATGGTTATAAAGATGACTTTACTTATCAGAAAGAAACTCTGGAGGGAGCAGTCTTTAGAGATGTATGCTGCAGAAGATATTTATACAGCAGACTTCCAGAAAGATGATAACGGAAACCGTATCCTGGAGTATGCTTCCGGGGAACTGGTAGGAACTGTTACCACGGATAAGGATGGAAAGGCACAGATCACCGACCTTCCACTTGGAACCTATAAGATTGTTGAAAAGACAGCACCAGAGGGCTTTGTGTTAAACGAAGAAGCACAGACAGTAACATTTGAATACAAAGACCAGAAAACACCAGTCATCGAGCAGACAGCAACTTTTGAGAATGACCGTCAGAAAGTGGAAGTGTCCGTAGTAAAACAGGATGCAGAGACAGAAACGGTTGTGGCAGGTGCAGAGTTTGGCATCTATGCAAAAGAAGATATTCTGACACATGAAGAAGTGATTGTGAAGGCAGATACCTTACTTGGAAAAGCAGTCAGTGGGGAAGATGGAAGGGCAGTATTTGACGTTGACCTTCCATTTGGTACTTACTATATCAAAGAACTTGCAGCTCCGGCAGGGTATGTCTCTTCTTTTGAGACTTTGGAAGTGACTGCCAAATATCAGGGACAGGATGTGAAAGTGGTAGAGCTGGAATCTGTATTTAAGAACCAGCCGACAAAAGTAACCTTTACGAAGTCCGATATTACGACAGGCGTGGAACTTTCAGGGGCAACGCTTACGGTGCTTGATAAGGATGGAAATGTGGTAGATACATGGAAGTCTGTAAAGGGTGAGGAACATCTGATTGAAAGACTCACAGCCGGGGAGACGTATACCCTTCGTGTAAGAAATGGCTCCTTATGGCTATCTGATGGCGGAAGAAGTTTCTTTTACTGTGGACGATACTGCCGAGATCCAGAAGGTAGAGATGAAAGATGCAGTGCCAACCGGAACACTTATCATCAATAAAAAAGGTGAGTTCCTGGAGAAAGTATCTGCACTGGATTCCATTGGCGGATGGATGAAGCATCTGTTTGAATATCTTTCCGGTTCCCTGAAAGAGGTTACTTTTGAGGTTTATGCCTTAGAAGATATAAAAGCAGCGGATGGCGAGAGTGAAGATTACTACAAGAAAGATGCACTGGTAGCAACGATCACGACGGATGAAACAGGCGTGGCAAAACTGACAGACCTTCCTCTTGGCAAATACTATGTCAAAGAGAAAGAGACAGCAAGTGGATATGTCTTGGATGGAGAAACCCGTGAAGTGGATCTGACTTATCGTGACCAGAATACCGCAGTTGTTACTTATTCCGCTGACTGGCAGAACAAACGCCAGAGGGCAGAAGTAAACGTGTTAAAGAAAGAAAAAGATTCCGACCGTGTGCTGGAAGGGGCTGTATTTGCCCTGTGCAATAAAGAAGATATTGTCAATGCAAAAGGCGATGTGATCCTGAAAGCAAATACGGTTATTGAGGAGCAGGCTACGGATAAGGAAGGAAAACTGACCTTTACGGCAGATCTGCCACTTGGCTATACCTACTATGTGAAAGAAACTTCCCCGGCACCGGGATTTGCGACAACAGACCAGGTACAGGAATTTACTTTTGAATATGGTGGGGCAGATAAGGAAACACTGTCTTATGTGTTCACTTTTGAAGATGAGCCGACAACCGTAGAGTTTACCAAAACATCCCTGACAGACGGAAAGGAGATTGAGGGAGCAAAACTAAAAGTCACAGATGAGAGTGGAAACACTGTGGATGAATGGACTTCCGGTAAAGAAGCACATATCATCAAAGAACTGACCGCTGGCAAGAAGTACACCATGACAGAAACACTTCCTGCGGACGGTTATGTGACAGCAGAGAGCATCACTTTTACGGTGGAAGATACCAGTGAAGTACAGAAAGTGGAAATGAAGGATGATGTGACAAAGTAGCAGATTTCCAAGACCGATATTTCCGGTAAGGAGACTGCCAGGAGCGAAACTGACGATCCTTGATAAAGATGGAAAGACCGTAGAAAGCTGGACATCTGAGAAAAAACCACACTACATTGAGATGCTTCCAATCGGGAAATATACCCTCCGTGAAGAAACTGCACCAGACGGTTATCTGGTTGCAGAAGATGTGAAGTTTACGGTCAAAGATACTGGAGAAATCCAGAAGGTTGTGATGAAGGATGAGGCGAAACCGGAGGAAACTCCAACAGAGACACCGACGGAAACACCAGAAACCACACCAACGCCGGAGACGAAAACCACAGAAGAAACAAAGAAATCGACTTCACCAAAGACAGGAGATAATACTCCGATTCTGTTCTGGATTCTGCTTGCAGGGGCTGGAATGGCTGGTCTTGGTGGCACAGTGATTCTTCGCAAAAAGAAAAAATAAGAGATTATAGGATTTTTCAGTAATGGATGAGGGCATTTATGGACACAGGATTCATAGATGCCCTTTTGAAAAATTTCAAGAGATGTGAAGGGAGAAAAGAAGATGACAAAAACAGTATTGATCGTTGCTGCGGCTGCAGTATTTCTGGTATATGGATTTGTCCTTTGGTGCTGTATCAAAGTGGGGGCGGAATCAGAAAAAGAATATATGAAACTGGCAGAAAAGAGAGGAAAGGAGCAGCAATGTGATAAATGAGGATAAGACAGCAGTGAGAGAAGAAAGGGCGTGGTGTGATTGCAGGATGAAGTGAATGAGAAAACAGTCTCACTTTGTATCCGCTGTGGCAAGGTCACTGCCAACTTGCTGAAAGCTGCCATGGTAAAGGCTCTTGCAAAGATGGAGCAGGAGAAAAAACAGACAGGGACAGAAAACAAACCAGAAGCAGCCCCAGAAGGAAAAGGAGGATAAGACCTACAAGGGAAAACAGAGCCTTGATAAGCTGATGAAGCAGAATGTACAGCTGTCCAACATTGAGATCACAGATGGAAACATCAAGTCTTTTGAACGGGTAGCAAAGAAGTACAGCATTGATTTCAGCCTGAAAAAAGATGTGACTGCGGACCCGCCAAGATACTATGTGTTCTTTAAGGCAAGGGATGCTGATGTGATGACTGCCGCTTTTAAGGAATACACGGGCAAGTCTCTGAATAAGGACAAAAAACCATCTGTGAGGAAGAAGTTACAGCAGGCAATCACCAAATCGCTTGCAAAGCACAGGGAACTGGAGAAAACAAAAGGAAAGGAGAAGGAGCCGTCATTATGAGCAGATTACAGAAGTTGCTTGGTGTAGGAAAAGGATACCTGGAGAGATTACCGCCGGTGGATGTACATAAGCTGCTTCGGATTGTTCTGATGAATCTTCCATATATCGTGATCTTTTATGTGGGAAATAAGCTGGCATGGTTATATCAATACTGTGTAGGTGATTCCATGATAGAAAGACTGATGGTACTGATCTTAAATTTCCAGATGGCATTTAGCAGGATTCTCCCAAGTATGCATAAAAATGAATTGCTGGTTGGGATTACTGGAGCCGTGGCAGTGAAGCTCATGGTCTACATGAAAGGAAAAAATGCCAAAAAGTTCCGGCAGGGAGTGGAGTATGGTTCGGCAAGATGGGGGACGGCAAAAGACATTGCACCCTTTATCGACCCGGTATTTGAAAACAATATCCTGCTGACCATGACGGAACGGCTGACCATGAATGGCAGACCAAAGAATCCGAAATTTGCGAGGAACAAGAACGTGATCGTGATTGGCGGATCTGGCTCAGGAAAGACACGTTTTTATGTAAAACCCAACTTGATGCAGATGGGAAAATACATCAGTTATGTGGTCACGGACCCGAAAGGGACGATCATCATTGAGTGCGGAAAGATGCTGGTACGGCATGGATATAAAGTGAAAGTATTGAATACGATCAATTTTTCCAAGAGTATGCATTATAACCGTGCGACTTGTTCGTCGCTGAAAAGGCGGCGCACAGCGCTGTTTCAATCAGTTCTGTGAACTGATAATTCGAGAGGTGGAATGAAGGGGTAACGCCCTGAAACGCCTCCCCTGATACTCCGGCATGCAGAGGCCAAACTCTGTGTGAAGCCCGGTAAAGTCGGCAGAGAGATGCCGCAACAGGTTAAGCTGACGAAAGCTGTCCAGAGGTGGACGGTGCATCCTATATGCCGGGGATCTATAAGATACCCATGGTGAGAATGACAGAGATGTCTGACGAAGCTCCCGAATGTAAAGGTCTAAAAGTGCCACACTCAGAAATGGGTGTGTGGGTTAAAGCCCAGGCAGTACGGTTTAGTAGAAATGGTTGTTACGAAACGCCGTGGCACGTTACAGGCGTGTCCAAGCTGTCAGGCCCAGAGGGAACACCTAAAGGTATGTATGTACAGATAGGATTATCGGAACAAGGAAAGGCAGGAAGTCTACTGGATAATCCGGCGAAGAATAATAAGCGGATGAATTCCTGCTGAAAAGCAGTGGTCGAACCGATGATATCGTCTGCGAAAAAGAGGACGGTTAGGAATGGCCACAAGTCAGGCAAAACGTCAGCAGTACACAACCACTATTCATGCAGTCGAGTAAGAAAAAGAAATTGTCGCTCGGTTTCATAGAAATGGGGTGATGTACATGGCACAAAAAGCTAAGAAGAAAAGCAAGTTGCGCCATGCGGAATACTATGACATGCAGAAAACCTTTGACAGTCTGTATGCCGACAGCAAAAGTGGTGAAGTCTTTGGACATCTGATGGATATCATCAGTGCCCCAAGCAACATCAAGCTGGCATTCAGAAATATTAAAGGCAATGATGGCAGTCATACCGCAGGCACGGATGGGCGGACAATAGAATCATTGGCAGTCATGCCAGAGGATAAGTTTGTAAAGCTCATCCAGAAACAGTTCAGGAGGTATGAACCAAAAGCAGTAAAAAGAGTAGAAATACCAAAGCCAAACGGAAAGATGAGGCCTCTGGGAATACCGTGTATTATTGACCGAATAGTACAGCAATGTATTTTGCAGGTCATGGAGCCAATCTGCGAAGCAAAGTTCTATGAGCACTCTTATGGGTTCAGACCGTGTCGGAGCGCAGAAAATGCGATTTCCTATGCGTATGGACTCGCCCAAAGGAACAAGCTTCACTATGTAGTAGATGTGGACGTTAAAGGATTCTTCGATAACGTCGACCACAGAAAGCTGCTAAAACAGATCTGGACTTTAGGTATACGGGACACCAAGTTGATTCAGATCATCAAGGCCATGCTGAAAGCGCCAATCGAAATGCCTGATGGAGAAAACGTCCTCCCATCCAAGGGAACGCCGCAAGGTGGTATCCTTTCACCATTGCTGGCAAACATTGTCCTCAATGAACTGGACTGGTGGATTGCCTCTCAGTGGGATGAAATGGTGAGGCACATGAAACATCCGTGTAAAGTGACCTACTATCCCAACGGCGCAGAGAAAAAGTGCAACAGCTATACAGCCTTGAAGAAAAGCAACCTCAAGGAGATGCGGATTGTCCGTTATGCGGATGATTTCAAGATATTTTGCAGAACCAAAGAGGATGCAGAGAAAACCTATTATGCAGTCAAAGACTGGCTATGGAAACGGCTAAAACTGGAAGTGTCTGATGAAAAGTCAAAAGTGACTAATCTCAGGAAACGTGACAGTGAGTTTCTGGGTTTTCGCATAAGACTGCGGCGCAAAAGTAACTCGTGGGTGATAACTTCAAATGTCTGCGATAAAGCCATACACAGAATCAGCAAGGAAATGGCTGACAGTGTCAAGGCAATACAAAGTAGTAAGACGGCTGAAGAAATAAGCCTGAATGTGGGGGACTATAATGCCAAGGTTATCGGAGTGCAGGACTATTACTGCATTGCGACAAGGGTCAACTTGAATTTCAGCGATATCGCCCGTCCAATCAATGGACAGCTTCTCCATCGTATTGACGGAATCAAGAAGCAGGGCGAAATCAAAAACAGATATCTAAGGAAACGGTATGGAAAATCGAAGCAAATGCGATGGATTGGAGAAACGCCACTGGTTCCATTAGCCTACGTGCAATTCAAGATTCCAATGCGGAAAAGCCGAAAAATCAATCCGTATACGTCCGAAGGTAGAGCAGAGATACACGACAATCTCAGGGTTGACGTAAATTCAATGCTCTGGCTGATGAGGCATCCGATATCGACCGAATCAATAAGATACAACGACAACCGGGTCTCCCTCTATGCAGGGCAAGACGGTAAATGTGCAATCACCGGGAAGAAACTGGATGTTCAAACCTGTATCTGTTACAGGAAAACAAACGACTGTAAGAAGGGCAATGACAGCTACCAGAACCTGTTGCTTCTTTCTTTGCAGGGGTTGGCAATAGTCAGCTCGGAAGACATGATGTCTGTAGTGGCGTTGGTGAAGGAATACTCTCTGAATGCCAAAGTTATTACCAAAGTGAACAAACTGCGTGCTACCGCAGGACTGCCGCTACTGGCAGCAAAGTAGCAAACTTAGCCAATGTGAAAGAGTGATTGTGTATCACTGCTGAAACTATGCTTGATGGAACGCCGGATGCGGTGAAAGTCGCATGTCCGGTGTGAAGTGGGGGAAAACCCGGAGATAATTTCAAAGGGTTACCTATCACTATCCTTCCACTATATCCATTCGGAAAAGGATATTTTGAAACTGGTAAATACGATCATGGTGAACACGAAAGGGGAAGGCGAGAAGTCCAGTGAGGATTTCTGGACGAAAGCAGAGAGGCTTCTGTACTGTGCCCTGATCGGCTATATCTGGTATGAAGCACCGGAAGAAGAACAGAACTTTGCGACCCTGCTTGAGTTTATCAACGCTTCGGAAACAAGGGAAGATGATGAGACATTTAAAAATGCAGTAGATATGCTGTTTGAGGAACTGGAAAAGGAAGAACCGGAGCATTTTGCAGTGCGTCAGTATAAGAAATATAAACTGGCGGCAGGAAAAACAGCAAAGAGTATTTTGATTTCCTGTGGTGCAAGGCTTGCACCGTTTGACATTGCAGAGCTTCGTGAGATCATGAGCTATGATGAGATGGAATTGGATATGGTAGGTGACCAGAGGACAGCACTGTTTATTATCATTTCTGATACGGATGATACCTTTAACTTTGTTGTGGCGATGATGTACAGCCAGTTATTCAACCTGTTATGTGACAGAGCGGACGATGTACATCATGGAAGATTGCCATATCATGTCAGAATCCTCTGTGACGAGTTCGCAAATATCGGTCAGATTCCAAAGTTTGACAAGCTGATCGCCACCATCCGTAGCAGGGAAATCTCTGCATCCATTATCCTCCAGTCGCAGTCCCAGTTAAAGACGATCTACAAAGATGCAGCTGAGACAATCTTAGGTAACTGCGACACGATGTTATTCCTTGGCGGTAAGGAAAGTTCGACCTTAAAGGAGATTTCCGAGACGCTGGGAAAAGAAACGATTGATTTATATAACACTTCGGACACCCGTGGACAGAGCCGTTCTTACGGGATGAACTATCAAAAAACAGGAAAGGAATTGATGAGCCGGGACGAACTTGCGGTCATGGATGGCAGCAAATGTATCTTGCAGCTTCGAGGTGTAAGACCATTTTTCAGTGACAAGTTCGATATTACCAAACACAAACGGTATAAGGAGCTGTCAGACTACGATAAGAAAAATGAGTTTGATGTGGAAGCGTATATGCGGCATCGGATGGAAGTGAAACTGACGAGGACACAGGAATTTGACCTGTATGAGTTTTCGGAAGAGAGTCTGGCAAAAGAATTAAATACAGAAAACAAGGAAGCAGAGCATGTGAAAGATTCGGACACATAGCTCTTTTTTCTTTGCCCTTTTGGGAGGTGATGGATTTGAGAGATCATGAAAGGCCGCCCGTAAGGGCAGAGCCGGAAAAGACTTCTTAAAGATAGAAACCAAAGAAATACAGAGATTTGAAAGGAGACAACGAATATGGCGTTTTTTAATCAGGCAATCAATATTTTACAGACACTAGTGGTGGCAATCGGAGCAGGACTTGCAGTATGGGGTGTTATTAACCTGTTAGAAGGATATGGAAACGACAACCCAGGTGCAAAGTCCCAGGGGATCAAGCAGCTGATGGCAGGAGGCGGTGTCGTTCTGATTGGCACCCAGCTGGTACCGTTACTGTCCGGATTGTTCAGCTGAGAGAAGCAGGAGGGAGATGACTCATGGATCGGATATTTGAAGCGATTGAAGAATGGATGAGGAATCTTCTGACAGGCATGGTAAGTTCCAACCTGACAACAATGTATACCGATGTCAATGAAAAGACCGGTCAGATTGCTGCTCAGGTTGGGCAGACACCGCAGGGCTGGAATGGCAGCATTTACAGCATGATACAGAATCTTTCCGAGTCGGTCATTGTACCGATTGCCGGTATGATTATCACATTTGTACTTTGTTATGAGCTGATCTCCATGTTGACGGAAAAGAACAACATGCACGACATCGACACCTGGATGTTCTTTAAATACTTTTTCAAGATGTGGGTGGCAGTCTGGATCGTCAGCCATACCTTTACGATCACGATGGCGGTATTTGATGTCGGGCAGTCCGTAGTCAGCCGGGCAGCTGGAGTTATCAGTTCTGATACAGCGATCAATATAGATACGATGATCTCTACAATGGAAACGGCGATGGAATCTATGGAGATTGGTGAACTTGTCATACTGGCACTGGAAACGATGCTTGTAAGCCTGTGTATGAAGATTATCTCAGTCTTTATTACAGTGATTTTGTATGGACGTATGATTGAGATTTATCTCTATTCGTCCGTTGGAGCGATCCCGTTCGCAACCATGTCCAACCGGGAATGGGGGCAGATCGGGAACAACTATCTTCGTGGATTGTTTGCACTGGCATTCCAGGGATTTTTTATGATGGTCTGCGTGGGAATCTATGCGGTCCTGGTCGCAAACATCCAAATGTCAGATAACATACATTCTGCATTGTTCGGCGTGATGGCATACACGGTGATCCTGTGTTTCAGTCTGATGAAAACAGGAAACTTCGCCCGCAGTATCTTTAACGCCCATTAAGAAAGGAGGAATTGGCAATGGCATTTGTATCTGTGCCTAAAGACTTAACCAAGGTCAAGAATAAGATCATTTTCAATCTGACGAAACGGCAGCTGATCTGCTTTGGGATTGCGGCGGCGGTAGGGCTTCCGTTTTATTTCTTAAGCAGGGGAATTATTGGTTCCAGTAACGCAACGACCGGGATGTGCCTTCTGATGCTTCCGGCATTTTTGTTTGCCATGTATGAGAAGGATGGGCTTCCGTTAGAAAAGGTCTTAAAAAATATGATCACCGTAAAATTTATCCGTCCTCCGGTACGCAAGTACCAGATGGAAAATATGTACGAGAAAAAATATACCGTGGTCAGAAAGAAGAAAGGGGGAACGAAGAGTGTTAAAAAGAAAAAACGATAGACAGCCGCCACAGAGCTTAGATGAATTATATCCGGATGATTACTGGCTGGATGAGGAGGATGGAGAAGAAGAACTTCCAGACCCCGCAATGAAAAAGAAATCAGTAAGCGGCAGACTGCACGATGAGCCAATGGTGACAGGGTATGAAGCACTGGAACGCCAAAGAGGTGTCCGCAGACCGAACCGGAAACTGACACGCAGGGAAAAGAAAGCCCTCAAAAGGGCACAGAAATATGAAGAAAAACTGCATAAGGAACATGAAAAAGCGGATAAGAAAAATGCGAAAAAGGAAGCAAAACTGGCAGCCAAAGCAGAAAAGCAGGCAGTGCGTGACGCAAAGAAAAATGCGAAGAAGAAAAAGAACAGACCTGCCGCAGCACCGCCGGGGCAGCGTCCGGCAGGAAAAGCGGTTTCTGGAACGAAAAGCAGTGGAACAGGAAAGAAAACATCGGATAGTGCCAGGGATAAGAGGATCACTGCACAGCAGTCGATTCCATACCATGAGATGGGAAGGGACGGTATCTGTCGGGTGCAGGACAAGTTTTATTCCAAGACGATCCGTTTTTATGACATCAACTATCAGCTGGCACAGAATGAAGATAAGAACGCCATCTTTGAAAACTGGTGTGATTTCCTGAATTACTTTGACAGCACAATTCATTTTCAGCTGTCCTTTATCAACCAGCACAGCAACATGGCAGAGTATGAGAAAGTCATCCATATCAATCCGCAGGAAGATGAATTTGATGACCTGCGTATGGAGTTTGCCCAGATGCTTAATAATCAGTTGGCAAAAGGAAATAACGGGCTGATGCGTACCAAATATATCACATTTGGGATTGAAGCGGAGAATATCCGGGAAGCACGACCAAAACTGGAACGTATCGAGTCGGATATTCTGAACAATTTTAAGATTCTTGGGGTATCTGCTTATCCGCTGAATGGGGAGGAACGGTTACAGATCATGTATGAAACCTTTAACCAGGACAGCAAAGTTCCGTTCCATTTCTCTTATGATGATGTGCTTCGGACAGGGCTTAGTACCAAGGATTATGTCGCACCGACCAGTTTTGTATTTAAGAGTGGAAAAGATTTTGAGATGGGCGGCACGATGGGAGCTGTTTCCTATTTACAGATCCTTGCACCGGAACTTACCGACAAGATGCTGGCAGAGTTTTTGGAGATGGACAGCAACCTGATGGTGAATTTCCATATCCAGTCCATCGACCAGATGAAGGCAATCAAGCTGGTAAAAAGCAAGGTGACGGATATTAACCGTATGAAGATCGAGGAACAGAAAAAAGCAGTCCGGGCAGGCTATGACATGGACATTATCCCTTCGGACTTAAATACATACGGTGGGGAAGCAAAAAGGCTTCTGGAAGATCTACAGTCCAGAAATGAGCGAATGTTCCTTGTAACAGCATTGTTCTTAAATACTGCACCGACCAGACAGGAACTGGAAAATGTGGTGTTCCAGACTGCCGGTATCGCACAGAAATATAACTGTGCATTGAAACGGCTGGATTACCAGCAGGAGACGGGACTGATGAGCTGCCTGCCGCTTGCGGTGAATTTTGTACCGATCAAACGGGCACTGACAACGACATCCACGGCAATTTTTGTCCCATTTACCACACAGGAATTATTTATGGCTGGGGAATCTATTTATTATGGATTAAATGCCCTGTCCAATAACCTTATCATGGCAGACAGGAAGAAACTGAAGAACCCGAACGGACTGATTCTTGGTACACCGGGTTCCGGTAAGTCGTTTGCGGCAAAACGAGAGATTGCAAATGCATTTATCGTGACGAAAGATGACATTATCGTCTGTGACCCGGAGGGGGAGTATTATCCGTTAGTCCGGGCATTTCATGGACAGGTGATCCGTATTTCCCCGACCAGCCACGATTATATCAATCCGATGGATATTAACCTGGATTACGCTGACGATGATGACCCGCTTTCCTTAAAATCGGACTTCATCCTGTCTCTTTGTGAGCTGGTAGTAGGCGGAAAGAACGGACTGGAGCCGGTTGAAAAGACCGTCATTGACCGATGCGTAAGGCTGGTCTATCAGGATTTCCTTTCTGACCCGGTACCGGAAAAAATGCCGATCTTAGAGGATTTATATAATCTTCTCCGTAATCAGAAAGAGCAGGAAGCACAGCGTCTGGCAACGGCACTGGAGATTTATGTCAATGGTTCCTTAAAAGTGTTTAACCATAGAACCAACGTGGAACTGAGTAACCGTATCGTATGTTTTGACATTAAGGATCTGGGAAAACAGCTGAAAAAACTGGGTATGCTGATCGTGCAGGACCAGGTGTGGAACAGGGTAACGGTCAACCGTTCTGCGAATAAGAGTACCAGATATTACATTGATGAGTTCCATCTGCTCTTAAAAGAGGAGCAGACGGCAGCATACAGTGTGGAGATCTGGAAGCGTTTCCGTAAATGGGGTGGTATCCCTACGGGTATCACACAGAACGTAAAAGACCTGTTAGCCAGCCGGGAGATTGAGAACATCTTTGAAAACTCGGACTTTATCCTGATGCTCAACCAGGCATCTGGTGACAGACAGATCCTTGCAAAACAGCTCAACATTTCCCCTCACCAGCTTTCTTATGTAACGAACAGCGGGGAAGGTGAGGGACTGGTCTTTTATGGCAGCACCATTATCCCGTTCAAGGATAAGTTTGATAATTCCCTGATGCTGTATGCCCTGATGACTTCTAAGCCGGATGAGGTGGAAAAGCGTAAGAAACTTGGTATAGGAGAACGGGACGATTAAAGAAATAAACGAAACAAAATAAAACAGAGTAGAGGATGAGCCGGAGGAATACTTCCGGCAATTTTTCTGCCCGGAAATCATGGAGGATTACAAGATGAAAGATTACAGAAACATGGAGAGATGCAGCGGTGAACCTTGCTGCATATTTGCAGAAAGAATCTGTGCAGACAATGAAAAGGAGATTTTGAAAATGGAAAAGGACACAAAGGAAAAAGTAACGGCTGATGAAATGATGGATGATCTTATTTATCTGGCGGAACTGATTGATTTCATGGGAATTACATCTTGGCTGGCTGTAAGGGGAACTTTAAGTGAGCGAATGACAGACAAGCTGACGGATTCCATTGCAGGGATGGCAGATGAAGTGTTGGAGAAATGGGAGGACTATCAGGATAAGACAGAATAACCGGGACAAAGCAGTAAAGGGGATGGTCAAAGTTGCAGGAGCATGAGTATAAGGCGAGAGATAAAACCGTCCAGAAAATGAGCCGGGATGGACTGCGGGAAGAAAACCTCCGGAACAAGGAAGAAAAAGGATCACCGGGCGGGATACGGATACCGAGATTTCCCGCAGTGAGAAGAAAGAGGAACTAGATTTTAGTAAACGCAGACATGAACGGCTGAAAGAAGAACGGGAGATGGAACAGCCGGAGCAGAGTTCCAGAAAACCCAGATATAGTAGGGAACATGCAGATATATTGGATGATGAACAAGATATAGCAACTGATGCGGATGTAGAAGAGGGGCTTACAGACGATAGCAGCGAGAACCCCAAATCTGCCTTTCGTACAGAGAGTATCCGTGGACAGCCAAGAGGGGAACGGGCATATCTGGAGACAGTTGCAGACAGCCGGGATCTTCGGAAGAAAAAGATGGTCAGGGATTATGCT
>ENA-OQKI01000178-OQKI01000178.1-human-gut-metagenome-genome-assembly--contig:-NODE-178-length-14694-cov-2.443331_pt1 | contig 14694 bp, 11 predicted proteins | sample MGYA00242778_ERZ504798 | MGnify/ENA primary metagenome ERZ504798 (study PRJEB26092, sample SAMD00036414) | human gut metagenome | host: Homo sapiens | study: EMG produced TPA metagenomics assembly of... | reverse complement strand
AGCAACTTATGGAAGACCCTGCGCGCATCTGCATATGGTCGCTGTGTTTTCTGCCGTGCCTGATCTACCACAAAAAGCGTTCGTCGTATCGCGTTGCCGCCGAACACACCGTGCTGCCACCGTTGACCGTCATACTGCTGGTAACCGGCTATTTTCCCGACGTGGCCATGTTCCTGATCATCGTTACCATCATCACGTCGATCATCACCGCACGCAGTCTGAAAATCGGCATTCTTCGCGCCGGAACCACGCTTGCGCCAATCCCACTGATCAAAATATTATTTGCGAACACTTCTCACGTACTGTCAATTATCATCAGCCAGAATTCCGTCAATGCTGCGATTAATCCTTATCAATTCCAGCATTGGTTGCTGCCATTACTGATTATGACTGTTGCAGTGCCGATTATTCGATTGATTTGTGATATTGTAACGTTCTTTTTTGTACAAATTCCGATTCGTAAAGCCATGCGCGAGTATTCGCTGTCTCACATTCTTGCCATGGCTTTGGCTGATTTGATGGCGATTGTGTGGATTCCTGAAATTCTGGAGTTCGCCAATATTGGCTCGGATACTGCCACCGTGCTTTCCGTGTTCATGCTGGCACTGATCGCCTACTCGCTGTTGCTGATGACGGTCGATACGATGAGCCGGCTCACGCGATCCCGAAGTGCGTTGAAATGCATAGCGAATGTGAGCGACGCGCTGCCGTTGCCGAATCAAGTGCCGGAAGAGACCGTCGTAAGACGCATCAATCGTGGCCTCACCCGCATGCGCTGTTTCATCAGCAATGCAAACAATCTTGATAAAAGAGGGTATTCCTACCGCTATTCCGCGCCTATTTCCACCGGCTCGCGACAGTATTATCTCGCGATGGAACGCAGTATTTGGAATCGTCCGTTCATGTCGACCGACGAGACGATATTGCTCACCTGCGGCGAAGTGCTTACCGAATCGTTACGCGTGAACAAGGAAGTGACGCTGCTACGCACCGAATCGGAAACGGATACGCTGACCGGCGCACTCACGTATCGTGCGTTCATCGGGCATTTGAAGAGTCTGCAGACCGAGAATGTGCATAATCTGGTTGCCGTGGTGTATTTCGGCGTGGAGCACTTGCGCACCGTCAACGAACATTATGGACGCAAAATCGGCAATGCCGTGCTGCGATCCGTGGGCATGCGTTTAAGCCAGCTGCTGCCGGGAAACGCCACGCTTTCGCGCGTGAACGGCGCGGAATTCGCCATGATCGTAACCGATGTGACGTCAACCAGCGATGTGGAGGAGTTGGCCACGCGCATGCGCAATCTTGCCGTCATGCCGGTATACACCGAAGAAGGCGAGGTTTCCGTGGACGTATCGAGCAGCATTTCGTTCTCGAATGCGACAGACGGCTTCTCCGTGCTCCTCGCCGATGCGAGCGCGCACATCTACGAGTCGGAGAGCTCCAATCTGCCCGTGGTCGACGGCATGACGTCCACGCTCGCCGCGCAGAATGGTTCGGGAGACTATTTCAACGCTTCCGACGTGCTTCGCCATGCGATCGAAGACAATACGATTTCCGTGCTCTACCAGCCGATTTTCGATGTGAATACGAAACGTATCACTTCGCTGGATACGATTGTGCGCGTGCATGACGCGAAGGGCCGTACGCTGGCACCGTATTTCGTAACGGCTGAAGCGCATCGTCTCAACATGAGCGTGCAGCTGACGCTCGACGTGCTGGAAACCTGCGTGAAAGACATGACCGCATTCCGCAAGGTGGCACCCGAATTGGATATTGTGGACATTTGCATGAATGGTTCGGAATTAGGCGCGTCCATCTTCCACGAGCGCTTGGAGCAGTTGACTCATGAGCAGCCACAGCTGCGTTTCGGCCTGCAGTTGGGATCGCATGCCATTCATGTGGTGCATGATGAAGTTGATGATGAGGTTGCCGCTCTTGCCGCTTTGCCGAACGTCGAGTTGGGTTTGACCAATGCTGGCACCACGTATTCGGAGGTTGCCGCGTTCGCGCATCTGCCATTGGATTTCGCACGATTCGACAAGACGGTGGTTCGCGATTTCCGTACGCCTCGCGCAAAGCAGATCATGCAGCGCACGCTCGAGATTTCGCGCGATAACGATGCGTTCCATGTGGTGTTCGATGGCGTGGAGTCCCTGGACCAGGTTGAGTTCATCCGTTCCATCGGAGGCACGCTCGCCGAGGGCACGCTGTTGAGCAACGCCATGAGCGCCAACGAGTTCCTCATGCGCCTCGAAACCATGGGCACTTCATTGCCCGAAGCCGCCCCGAGGCAAGCTGAGTAAAGAGGAGTCTCGTTTGTCGCACGATTGCTTCATCTCGTGAAACGCTTGGAGGAAATATGGCGAGATGGGAGCATGTGTGCTAAATTAATTAGTAAACGTGTTTAGCCAACGATGGCTTTGAGGAGGATTCACATGGCCACTATCAGAGAGATAGCGAAACGGGTAGGTTTCTCCCAAGCCACTGTTTCCAGGGTTTTGAAGGACGATCCCACTTTTTCGGTGAAGGATTCCACCCGCGAGAAGATTCTAAACGCCAGTCTGGAAATGGGATACAAGAACGTACCGCAATACCAGCGCATCACCATTCCGCAGGATGTTGCGATTCTCGACAATGTCGTACCCGACAAGGGCTTGCAGGACGCGTATTTCGACGAGCTGCGCGAAGTGCTCGTCAAGCATGCCGAAGAGCAGCGTATGAACGTGACCATGCACGAGGACGTGGATTCGCTGATCGCCGATGCCGATAAATACGCGGGATTTATTTCGATCGGCCCGTCCCCACTAAATCACAAGACGCTTCACCGCTTGCATAAGAAGCTCTCCCACGGCGTATTCATCGACATCAATCCTGCGCCGGCATTGTTCGATTCGGTACAGCCGGATTTGGAACAAACCATATTGGATGCGATCGACGCGCTTATGGGGTCGGGTTGCTCTCGGATCGGCTTCATTGGCGGCTTGGGCAACATTATGGGCAAGCATGAATATCCGGAAGATATTCGTACGTTCGCATTCCGCAATTGGGCGTTGCGCTTGGGATTGGATGCGCAAGGATTGGTGTATGCGGACGGCCCGTTCACTGTGGAAAACGGCCGTTTGCAGGGGCGTCAGTTGGTGCAGGATCATGCGGACGATCTGCCCGACGCGGTAATCGTCGCAGCCGATCCGTTGGCGGTTGGCGTGCTGCAGGCATTTGCCACCGAAAATGTGATGGTGCCGCGAGATATCAAAGTGATCAGCATCAACAAGTCAGGAGATCGCAAAATACACGTCTCCCGCATTGTCGTCGTACGACATTAGCCAGGACGAGCTTGCGAAAGCCGCGGTGCTTATGCTTGCCGAAGCGCTGACCGCCGACCGCAAAATCAGCCAGCATATGCGAATCTCCACCAGTCTCGTCGCACGCGACAGCTTCACCCCGCAAGACTAAATATAAAAACTTGAGATACGGCAAGGGCCGGCATCCTATTGCGGAGCCGGCCCTGCAATTGTGCTTCAGTAATCTCGCTTCAGTAATCTCGCCTTAGCGGAGAGGGCGAGCGTCACACCAGACGTGGGTGACGGACCAGGTGGCGGGATCGAGCAGAAGCACGTCGGCAGCGTAGCCGGGAGCAAGCAGACCGAGAGGTTGCTTGGTGACCGGGTTCGCGCGGTCGAAACCGAATGCTTTGGCCGGAGTCAACGTGGCGGCCTCCACCGCGTCGGCGGGCGTGAATCCCAATTCGAGCACCGCACGCTGAACAGCCTTTTCCAACGTCAGCGTGGAACCGGCAATCGCACCATTCGACACGAGCCGAGCGTGACCATCGATCACATCCACATCCAACGCACCCAGCAGATAATGACCGTCCGGGCAGTCGGTAGCAGCCATGGCATCAGTCACGAATGCCGTGCGATGCGGTGCGAAACCAAATCCCAAACGCACCATCGGATTCTGCACATGAAAACCATCATTGATCAACTCGATAGTGACGCGTGGATCCTCAACAGCAGCCGGAATTGGACCAGGCTCGCGATGATGCAAGCCATTCATCGCATTGAACATGTGCGTCATAATGCCCGCGCCCGCGTCGAAACCCTTGCGAGCGGTCGCATAATCGGCATCGCAATGTCCTACCGCAGGAACCACTCCGGCCGCCGCGAAGCGACGAATCGCATCAATGCCGTGCGGCAATTCGGGGGCGATGGTGATCTGACGCAGACAGCCGCCTGCCGCTTGCAAAAGCCGATCAACATATTCGGGAACCGGATCCTTCAAACATTCCGGATCATGCGCACCCTTGCGAGACAGCGCAAGGAACGGTCCTTCCAGATGCGCGCCGAGAATGTCAGGGCGGGCGCTCATCATGCCGTGCACGGTTTCGAGATTGGCGCACATCACGTCAAGCGGATTGGTGATCAAACTGAGTACTTGGCGGGTGGTGCCGTGCATCATGTGACCCGCGCGAGCCAAACGTATGCCCTGCACGCCATCATCGAAGGAACTGCCCCACGAACCGTGCGCATGAATGTCAACATAACCGGGAGTCATCATGCGACCTGCAGCGTCGGTTACGGAACCGGCCGAACCGGTCATGGCATTGCCGGAATCAGCCGAACTGACCGAATCGGAATCAGTATCGGCATCCAAACCGACGCTTGCGCAAGCCGCAGCAAAATCAGCGTCCCGATCTCCGACCGCAACAATCGCATCGCCATCGGAAACCAGCCAATAATGCTCCGCAACACCTCGCGCATCGACTTTGCGCGCATTGCGAATCGCAAACGGACTGGCCGACTGCGCTAACGCAACGTCCACATCATTCGCAAACCGCTCACGAGACTGTTCCATCTTCATACCTTCCAATTCACTCACAGCCATATTCCTCAATTAGCATCCAATTCTTCCAGTCAGTGGAAGAATTACCCCGCTGACAAGCCCATCAGCAACCCAATCCTTCCAGTCAGTGGAGAAATCCTCCCGCTAACAGCCACCTCAGAGTCCCAATTCCTCCAGTCAGTGGAGGAATCTGGACTGCCAAATACCCCCGTACTGCCCAAAACCTTCCAGCGAGTGGAGGAATCCTCCCGCTGGAAGGCCGAAAAACGTCCAGAATGTTCCAGCGAGTGGAAGAATCCGGACGCTAGCGGACACCGACTGCGGAGCAGCAATCAGATGCGCTGCCAGGCGGGCTTGTGGGCGTAGGCGTAACGGTAGTAGTCCTTGTGGCGTAGGCGGCTCGCGGCCTCCTCGTCCACAATGATGGTGGCGTGCGGATGCATTTGCAGCGCGGATGCCGGGCAGAACGCGCTCACACCGCCCTCCACCGTTTCGGCCACAGCCTCGGCCTTGCCCGAACCGAAGGCAAGCAGCACCAAGTGGCGGGCTTTGAGAATCGTGCCGATACCCTGCGTGATGCAATGCGTAGGCACCTTGTCGATGTCGTCGTCAAAGAATCGGGCGTTATCGATGCGCGTCTGCTCAACCAACGTTTTGACGCGCGTGCCGGAAGCAAGCGACGATCCCGGCTCATTGAAGCCCACATGCCCATCCGTGCCAATGCCCAGAATCTGCACATCTATGCCACCGGCCTCTTCGATTGCCCTGTCGTAGGCAGGGCCGGCAGCCGCAATGCGTTCGCCGTCGCTCAGCGGCGCCCCGTCGAGCACGTCACCAGGCACGTGCACCAAATCAGGGTTCAGTCCAAGCGGTTCCACAACCGTGCGGTGAATGGTGGAATGATATGACTGCGGGTGATCAAGCGGCAATCCCAAATATTCGTCCAATGCGAAACCACGCACCTGCGATACGTCAATATGCTCGCTGTGCACAATGCGTGCGAGCGACTGGTATGCGGCGAGCGGACTGGATCCGGTTGCCAGTCCCAGCACCGCATTCGGCTTGGTTTTGATGAGATCGGCGACCGAACGGCCGTAAATATCGCCCGCTTCGCGCTCGTTTTTCACGATGATGACTTCGGTCATGATGTTCCTTTCATTGGCATTGGATTGACGTTTCTCGTTTTGCTGATTTCTTGCTGATTACTTGAGGATTTGTTTGATGATTTATTTGCTGATTCGCCGCAACTCGTCAGCTGCTTTCCACACGGTTTCCTGAATGCGATGCAGTTCCGACGGTTGGCTCGTCGCGTTCCATTCCTTCGCATAGGCCTCGCACCAGCATTCGAGCTCGCGTGCCAGCGCACGATAATCGGAAGGCCGCCAATCGCCAGCGTCATGCGCATCACGCACGTCATGCGCTTCGGCGAGCGCGAACCCCACTCGATTGAGCAACAGCTGACCTTCCATGGCGATACGCACGGCAGCTGCAATGCTTGACTTTCCCGTATGCGCCATAATCGGCGCGATATCAACCATGCATTGCTGCAACTTACGATTGGCTTGCGGAATTCGTTCGATTGTCGTTGCCATATTGCGCATCATGCAATCGCGTGCTTCGCGCACAGTCATTGCGTTTCCACAGTCAGATAAATGATCAACCAAGCGATCGGCCAGGCAGGGAATGGTTTGCGCAACATCGGTATTGCAGTTTCCCGTGCCGTCATCCAATTCGAGATATTCCACAAGCTCACGCCAAGTGAATACGGCTTGCGCGGAAGCGTTACGAAGCAATGCAACGAATCGTGCGCTGCAATCGCCATATTCGACGCGAGAAATACGCTCAAGCAAATCATTTTCGGCAGTATCTCCGGAACTATCTCCGGCAGGATTCCATGCATATTGCGCACCGAATATCATGCCGGGCACGGCCATGCGCGGATCGTTGACATGCCCAAAATCGCCCCAATCGGTGACGAGCATGCCTTCCGCACCGCAGTCGAGGCCGTAGCGTGCGATGCGTGCGATGTTGTTCCACGCATCGTCGATGCGCGGCAGCAGCGCATTCCACCCCCGATACGGCCGGGCATACGATTTGTTTGGCTCCGGCTTGCGTCACGAGTTGGATTTTCTCATCGGTCGCTTCCGGTTCGTACTGCCAGTTCAGCAGGGTGACATTGTTCGGCAGGGTTTCGAGGATTTCCGGCATTTCGATGGCGATATCTCCCCAGAACATGGGTTCGCGGCCCTGCTTAGACAGGTGTTCGCAGAGTTTGCCCACGTATGTTGCGTACAGCGCTGCGACGCCCACGCGTTGCGCTTCCTGCTTCGACTTGCCTTTGCCGAGGTCGAAGGTTTCGTCGGCGCAGATGTTGAATCGCTTCGAACGGAAAAGTTGCAGATACGAGTCGACCAGTTGCGCAGAGAATGCGAAGGCTCGATCGTCGGCGACGTTGAGTGTGTGGTGCCTCATGCGTTCGATGAAGCTGAACGGCCGGTCTGCGTCTTCGGGGAATTCGCCGAGTTCGCGCAGTTCCTGCGTGCGCATCGCCACATATTGGTGTCCGAATGTGGAGACTGACGGCACGAGTTCGATGCCAAGGTTCGCGCAGTATTGGTCGAATTCGAGTGTGTCTGCCGGCGTGAGCGGGCTCGATCCGCGCCATGTTTCGCTCATACCGTCGAATGCGAACGTATGCTCGATGTACAGCTGCAGTTGGTTGTATTTGTAGAGGCAGAGTTTGTCTGCCCACTGTTTGAGCCATGCGAGCGTTGGCACGCGACCGCGCGTCGCATCCAAGTAATATCCCCTGATCCGATATGCGGGAGCATCTTCGATCTGAAGCACTGGTAGCACGGCACCGTTTTGCCGTATGAGTTGGCGCAGGGTCTGCACGCCGTTGCGCACGCCCTCGAAATCGCAACCGGTAATCGTAATGCCGTCAGTGTTGATAGTCAGCGTGTATGCGCCGGCGGTACCGCCATCCTGCGAATCGAAATCCCACGAATCCGCAATACGCAATCTGATGAACGCCCGACCACATACTCGCCCGTCGCAATATCCCAATCAGTGCCTGTCGCGGAACGTATGTCGGCAACAAGCTGATGCGCAAGCAGGAAATCGCCATCGCCAATCGCAATGGATTCGTTCACGCGCCCCGCATAGGGCAACAGCACCGTGCCTTCGCCGACCGTCATGCTGTTCGGTTCGGGAATGATCGCCCATTTGCGGATGTTCTCGCTTGCCATCGATTCGCCTTTCGATTGTCGATTATCGATTTCAATTCTCGATTGTGATTCTCGGATTGCCGGGATTGCCGGATCTGGATTTCCGGAATTGTTGCGCTTGTTCCAGTCTGCCTGAAGTATCACGCATTCACGATTGCGGTTGCGCTCGTTTTGCCGCGAGCGCCGCGCCGATTGCGCCGATTGGTTGGTCAATGGCTGCGATTCTGATGTTCGATGCGATGTCGAGTGTGGTCAGGAATCGGCATCCTTCGGCTCTGCGGCTCAGTTCGGCTTGGATGACTTCGATGAGTGCGTCACCGGTTTTCGCCATGCCTCGCCAATGATGATGCGTTGCGGATCGTAGGCTTGCGCGACGATTTGGATGGTGTCGCCCATGGCGTGGGCCACCATGGCGAGCACGTCGTTGGCATGCCCGTCTCCTTGCCGCGCTTTGCGGATGAGATCAGGCATGGGCGGGTTTGCGGAGGGCCAAAGTTTTGCCACGGCCCCGCCGGATGCCACGGTTTCCAAGCATCCACGCTGCCCGCATGGGCATTCGAATCCGTTGGGGTCGATGGGTAGGTGCCCGATTTCGCCGATGGATCCGCTGTACCCGTGTTCGGCTTGCCCGCCGCGCACGAGTCCTGCGGCCAGTCCCGTGCCAAAGTTGAGGAATACGACGGTTGCGTTGCCGTCGACGTGTTCCACGAATTCCGCGGCTCCGACCGCAGCCGCGTTCACATCGTTTTCCACGTGCACCGGAGCATGCATGATTGCGCTGACGCGTTCGCCAAGTTCCAACGTTTCAATATCAAGATTGACGACGTTGCTCACTTGCCCGGTTGCGCAGTTCACCTGCCCTGGAATGCCAATGCCGATGGGCAGCGCTTCGTTGGACAGTATGCGGGCGACGCGCACGATGTCGGTTACGACATTGCTTTCACCGGAGTGCGATGGCATACGGCAGACGTCGATGACGCGGTCTGTTGCGTCGAGCAGCACGCCTTCGATTTTCGTTCCGCCGATGTCGATGCCGACGCATCCTTGCGAACGGCCGTTATGGTGCAGTCTTGCGTTCATTGCATGTACCTGCCTGAAATAGTGGGGCCCGGATTACGGTTGTTCTGTTGATCCAACTCCATGCGTGGCGTTTGCATGCCACGCATGGAGTTGGATGGATGCCCGTCAACCCTTGACCGCGCCTGCCGCAAGACCTGCCTGCCAGTAGCGCTGCAGGCCGAGGAAGAGCACGATCACCGGCAGTACGCCGAGCAGTGCGCCCATCATCAGCGATCCGCGATCGTTGAAGGTTGCGAGCGATACCATGCCATACAGGCCGAGCGTGACCGGCTTGAGGGTGTCGGAGGAAACCATCATCAACGGCAGCAGGAAGTTGTTCCACGTTCCTACGAAGAGGAACAGGAAGATGGTCACCATGGCTGGTGCGAGCAGTCGGAGCACGATGGTGAAGAAGATTCTCGCTTCACCGGCGCCGTCGATGCGGGCCGCTTCCAGCAATTCGTTCGGCACGGAGGTTTGCGCGTACACGCGTCCGAGGAAGAAGCCGAATGGCGAAACGCAGCACGGGATGATGATCGCCAGCATGGTGTTGGTCAGGTGCAGTGCGTGGAAGATGGAGTACTGCGGAATGGTGAGCAGTGCGACCGGCATCAGCATGCATCCCATGACCACGCCGATGGCGATGGCCTTGCCACGGAAGTTGAATTTTGCGGTGGCATAGCCTGCCATCACCGAAATGATGGTGCCGATCAGTCGCGGAAACCCCGGAGTAGATCAGGGAATTCAGCACCCAACGCCAGAATTGGCCACGGGTCCACCCCATAAGCTTCGAATAGTTGGTTGCGATGGCGTCGGGAATCTGGTCAAGTCCGACGGCGAACCACAATCCGTTGCTGCTGGTCAGCTGCGATGGTGTTTTGGTGGATGCGATGATGGCCCAATAGATTGGGAAGAGGAAGTAGATCAGCGCTACGACGAGCACGATTACGGTAATGGTTTTGGTGATCGGCGATGGGCGCATGGAACGCGGCAGATCGTGTTCGGCCGCTTCGCGTTGCTTTTCCATCATGCGTTCCGCTTTTCTGCGGCGCGTTCGTCTTTTCTTGCTGCGACTGCGTTGCTCATTGTTCGTTCGCCTTCCTCTCGACCAGTGCGTAGATCATGGCGAGAACGCCTGCGATCAGTGCCATGACGATGGCGACCGCCGATGCGGGTCCGTCACCGCCCGGAGTCAACGTGCCTTGGGAAGTGTTCATGGCCATCATCATTGGCGTATAGGTTTTGGAGATGCCCGGATCGGCGGTCTGCATGATCTGCGGTTCGTTGAATAGCTGGATCGTGCCGACGATGGACAGCAACATGGACAGCAGCGCCGCGGAACGCACGTTCGGCAGTTTGATGCGCATGGAGATCTGCCATCCACTTGCGCCATCAATGCGTGCGGCTTCGTACAGTTCGTGCGGAATCGCCTGCAGTGCGGCCAAGAAAATCAGCATGTTGTAGCCGGTGAACGTCCATGTGGTGATGTTTGCCATGGAAGCGAGCACAACGTTCTTGCCGAAGAAATCAACGTTTATTCCGATGGCCGCAAGACCTTTGACGATCGGCGAAATCTGACCGTTATACAGGTACACCCAAATGATGGATGCGACCACACCTGGAATGGCGTACGGCAGGAAGTAGCCGAGACGGAAACCCGTGATGTGCTTGACCACGAACGAATCGATGACCATCGCCAAAGCCAACGCGATGATGATCATCAGCGGCACCTGAATGAGGTGTAAATCAGCACCCTGCCCACACCGGACCAGAAATTGCCGGACGTAAGCACGTACTCGAAATTCTGGAATCCTACGAATTTATTCACCAATTCGCCACCGCCGTACGCACCGCCGCCCTCGGTGACCTGACGGAAGAAGCTGGAATAGATGGCATAGAAAATCGGGATGATGAATACGATGGCGAACAGTATGCCGAATGGCGCCATGAACGCCCATCCTGTTCGATTCTCGCGGCGTTGCGCATCAGTGCGCTTTGGTTTCGCCGCATGCGTTGTTGCAGTCATGATGTACCTATCTTTCGCATCGGATGCCATTCATCGTTGATGGCATCTTTCACAGTTCGAATCGCCGTATCCAAATCGTCATCACGGGAGAGGAGTGCCGGTTTCAGCCGCTCCGTCGAATCAGCTAGATCGATTCATAGGGAATATTCACAAGGAATATTTTCATAAGGAACGGTGTGGAGCCGTGTGTTGCGTTGGCTCCACACCGTCGTTGGAGGGGTTATGGAATCAGAGCGGGTGATCCCTGGTTCCATACGTTGATCACTTCGCTACGGACAGGCCGTAGTTCTTGAGGGTGTCGATGGAGGTCTGCTGTGCCACAGGGAACACGTCCGCCACCTTGCCGGAACCGTCGGCTGCCTTGTCGGCGGCTTCCTGCATAGCTGCGGAGACCGCGGAGTAGCCCGGCATGTAGTTGAATGCGACCATGTTGTCGTTGGCAGTAGCGAATTCCTTCATCACGTCTTGGCCGCCGTAGAATTCGTTCCAGGATTCAGGGGTCTTCGCGGTTTCGGTGCTGGCGGCCACAATCAGACCTTGGGAGGTCAGATCCTCAACCTGAGTGTTGAACCAGTCGAGGAATTCCATGGCTTCGGCCTTGTGCTCACAACCCTTGAGCACTGCGACGCCGGAACCACCGTCAGGGCCGGTGCTGGTGCCATTGCCGAACCAGTCACCGATCTGGGTGACACGCCAGTCACCCTTGCCGGTGTCTCCTGCGGAGTCCTTGAATAGCGGAGCCTCCCAAGCGGCGCCGATGTTGCCGATCAGCGTGCCATCCTGCAGGGATGCGTCGAACGACGGCACCCAACGCGGGTTGGTCAGCGTGGCCTTGTTGTCGATCAGTTCCTGGAAGGTTTCAGCAAAAGCCTGCGAACCGCTGCCGTTGGTGTTGACCACCCAAGCGTCATTCTTGACGGTGTACCACGGGTCGGAAGCATTTGCCAAACCTGCGAAGATGTTGCCGGCCTCATCGGCTTCGTAATCCATGATGTACTTGCCGGACGCGGCCGCGGTCTTTGCCGCTTCGATCAGCTCATCCTTGGTTTTGGGAACCTTGATGCCCAGCTCATCGAAAGCCTTCTGGTTGTAGAAGTACACAAGCGGGCCGGTATCTTGCGGCAGGCCGTAGGTCTTGCCATCAACCTGCATCATGGAATATGGGCCTTCGGCGAAGTCGCTTTTGTACTTCGCGGCCTCTTCGGTCACGTCTTCGAGCAAGCCCTTGGTGAACACCTCAGGCACTTCGGCGTAGCCGACCTGTGCAAGATCCGGAGCATTGCCGGCCTTGACGTCGGTTTCCAGCTTCTTGATCATATCTTGTGCGGCACCATCGAACTTGGTGGCCTTGACCTGAATGTTCAGATGATCCTTGTTCCACTTGGCCACAATGTCGTTGACCAAGGTCATGCCTTCGGAATCCGGAAGACGGTGCATGTACGTGAGGTTGACGACCTCCCCGGAATCCCCGCCGGTGCTGGCCGTATTGGAACCGCATCCTGCAAGACAGCCGCGAAAGAAGCTGCGCAAACCATCAAACGCTGAGTGTGGGATCGCATATCTCTCTCCTTCGTGAGATTATTCCGGCACCTCCTTGCACCGGATAGTCACAGCATACCTACGTAATTCTTTTTTGTCAAGTTTCCTTACATTTAAATCCGGCACGCGATTGCTATTCCACAAAAAAGCTGAAATTCCGCCATTTAGCGACAATCATAAAGCAATCGCAATTCGAGGAAAAATGCCGTATACTCTTGTTTAGTAATCTTTATTGCCAATAAAAATTACATAACGCACTTGTATCGCCACACACTACAATATGTATCGGCTCCACACAAGAAAGCGAGGACATCGTGAGCGGTACCCAAGCAAAGGCATCACCTTCCGACATTCGAATCAGCAATATCACCGCCGCATTCGAGCAGCTTTTCCCCGCAACGCAAATGTCGAGAGCCAATATCGGCAAACTCATCGGACTTTCGCGCTTCACCACCAGCGAAGTGACCGGCGAAATGGTCGACAATCGCATTCTGCGCGAACTCGGCCCCGACAATCGCGAAGGGCGCGGTTAAACGTTCACAAGTGCTCGCCATCGACACCGATTTCTGGCGAATCGTCTCCGTCGACCTGTCGAATCCGATGCTCGTTCAAAGGAGCGCTGGCGGATCTTTCCGGCAGAATCGTGGACCGCACCGAACTTCCCGTCGACCATGGCTGCAGCGTCGATGACGTGATCGACCTCTGCAGGCAGCTCATCAGCTCAACGCCACTGCCGATCCTTGGCATCGGCATCGCGGTGACCGGCATTGTGGAACCCAACGGCGTGGTGCGCAAATCCGTGCACTTGGGGTGGAGCGAACTGCCGCTGAAAACCGAAGTGGAAAACGCCACCGGAGTGCCCGTGATCGTAGGCAACGACACCAATGCGGCACTTGTGGCGGAACGATTCTTCGGCGACTGCTCCCCCAATTCCATGCTCATCTCCATCGGGCGGGGCGTCGGCGCGGCATTATGCCTCAACGACGTCATCATCGAAGGAAGTTCCTTCACTGCCGGAGAAATCGCACACGTGGTGGTCGACCCGAACGGGCCAATCTGCGAATGCGGCAAACAGGGATGTCTCGAATCATTCGTTTCCGGCGACAGGTTGCAGCAACGCATCTCGCAGGATCCCGCCGCGCGTACGCATATTCTCACCGAAGCGGGCGCGTTGCTCGGGCGCGTCATGGCCATACCGGCAGGATTGTTGGATCTGCGCGACATTTCGGTATATGGTGCGCCGGAAATCGTCAATACTCAATTCATCGACGCGATGGAAAACGAAATCAGCCGCACCGTGACCACGGATTATCAGGAGGCGCCGCAAATTCACCGTTGCAGGCAAGGCGAGGATCTCACCCTGCGCGGGCAGGCCACCATCGTGATCCGCACACTGGTGCCGACGATCCACGAACGCGGCTCCCTCATCGGCGAAGCATAGCTCCGGACGCCTTAGCGACCCAAAACCTCCAGTCGGTGGAGGAAGCTACCCGCTAACAGACCTGCTAACGTCCAAAAACCTCCAGCCACCGGAAGAATCGCCCCGTCTGCAACTCTCCAAGCATCCATATCCCTCCAGTCGCTGGAAGAATCCGAACCGCAAAATACCCCCGTACTGTCCAAAAACCTCCAGTGAGCGGAGGAATCCTCCCGCTGACAGGCCTTTTATCGTCCAGATTGTTCCAGTGAGTGGAGGAACCCGGACGGGATGAGAGGCATGGAGACGAAAAGAATGAAAGGCCGCCTGCAGCGGATGGAGTGCTTCAGGCGGCCCTGGGTTGTCGGAAAGGAAGGGGAATTTCAGTTATCGGGATTCAGGTTGGCCCGCCGGAGTCGCGGTTCCAGCAGTTCCAGCGGTTTCAGCCACGGCAACCGCCTCGACGGCTTCCACGGTCTGAGCGTCGTCGGCTTCCGATCTCACCGTTGGCGAGCTTCACTTCCGAGTCTCCTTGACGATCTCATCGTGCATCTCTCAGTGATCTTCACCTTGAACAG
>ENA-OQKI01000176-OQKI01000176.1-human-gut-metagenome-genome-assembly--contig:-NODE-176-length-14912-cov-2.970511_pt1 | contig 14912 bp, 10 predicted proteins | sample MGYA00242778_ERZ504798 | MGnify/ENA primary metagenome ERZ504798 (study PRJEB26092, sample SAMD00036414) | human gut metagenome | host: Homo sapiens | study: EMG produced TPA metagenomics assembly of... | reverse complement strand
TATTCGATGACCATCAGGAATCCGATGATGAGCAGCACCCACGATGATCCAGGTGGCAAGCACTACGCTCTTCTCGCCGTTGGTGAAGGAGAAAATCAGCACCAGAATCACCGGCACAATGAAACCGGCGATGAGCGCGCCACGCTTGAACTTCGGATACAGTTCAGCGAAACGGCTTGCGCGTTCCTCGATCGCCTCACGGTAGCCGCCCTTGTCGGCAAGCACCTGAATGGCTTGGGATACGTTGTATCCGCGTTCCGGAAGCTGCACTTCCTCGCCGATGATCATGTCGCTTTCCTTGATCTGACGGGCGAACAGGCGGTTAAGATTGACCAGCAGCGGGCGAATCGCAAGTCCAATGAAGAACGCGGCCACGGCGAACAGCAGCAGCGTGCCAATCGACTTGAGCCAATGCCCGTCGTAGAAGCCGGCAATCGTCTCGCGGAACGCGTCAATCGAATAACTGAATGGCACGAACGGGTAGACCATGCGGAAGAATTTCGGCATCATCTCAATCGGATACAGGCCGGAAGCGCCCGGAATCTGCACGATAATCAACGCGACGCACAATCCCTTGCCGATATGCATGAACGTGGTCGATAGTGCGAATGTGATGCTCAGATACACCAGCGATGTGATGACGCCGGTAAGTATGTACAGCGGCGCGTTCACCGTCTGCACGCCGATGATGAGGTTGCCGATGGTGGTGATCGCGCCTTGGATGGCGCCCATGATGCCGAGCAGCATGTAGCGGGCGTAAATATTTTTCGGAAGTGGTCAAGTCGAGGTCTTCGAGGCCTTCATCGTCGACCTCCACCTTGAAGATCACCACGAAGGCGAACGCGCCCACCCACAGGGCCAGGTTGGTCATGAGCGGAGCCATACCGGAACCGTAGGAGTTCATCGGATACACGTTTTTCGTGTCGATCACCGTGGGGGACTGCATGAACGAGGCGATTTTCTCCGTGTTGAGGGAGCTGTCGCCGGTCAGGCTTTTCAGCATGTCAACGCTGCCGAGCGCTTTCAGGTCGGTGCTGACGGTGATGAGCTTGTTCTCCACCTGCTCGAGCTGCTTGTCGGTGTTCTGCAGCGTGGTGCGGGTGTCGTTCGCCACCTGGTCGAGTTGGTCGAGCACGGCGGAGGTCTGGTTGACCACGGTGGTCTGGCTGGTTACGGTGCCGGACAGTGTGCCGGCGGTCATGGCGAGCGAGCTCAGACCGGAGTTGAGCTGGGGGAGCGCACCGGAATTCAACGTGTTGCGGGCATCTCCCATGCTTTTCAGCGAATTTTGCGTGCTGGTGTTGAAGTCGGTGGCGAGTTTGGACACGCTGTCGGACGTGGATTGTGTGTTCTCGCTCAACGTTTTGAGGTCGTTGAGCGTGCCGGCGGCCGTGTTGTTGGTGTCTTCGAGCTTCTTGATGATGTCTTGGTACTGTGCGTTGTCGCTGACGTTCTTGAGCTTCTCGATGAGCCGGGCGTTGCTGTCGGTCACGCTTTGCATGTTGCTGACGGCCTGCTGTGCGGTGCCGCTTGCGGACGAGACGGCCGTGGTCACCTTGTTGATGCTGGTGGTGGTGTCGCTGGCGGCCTGCGAAATCAGGCCGGAACCGTTTTCCAAAGCGGTGTTGGCGTTGGACGTGAAGGTATTGAGGCCGTTTTGTGCGGTGCCGATGGCGGTGGCGGTGTTCGCCAGTCCCTTGCCCGCGCTTGCTGCGGCCAGCTGCACGTCGTTCATTGCCTGACGGGCGGATTGCGTTTGTTGCGGCACGTTGGCGAGCTGTGCGTCAAGATCTTCGATGGTGGAGCGGATGAGGCTTACGTTCTTCTGGGTTTTGTCGAGTTCTGCTGTGGTTTCGTTGACGAAGGAGTTGGTTTTGCCGTTGATGGTGTCATTCGCGGAGTTCACGGCTTTAGTGAGTACTTCGCTGACGGTGGAGACGAAGGTGTTGTTGACGGTACGATCAACGGTGGTCGCGCCTTGGTCGGTGATTTTCGGGGAGATCGGGCTCGATTTTTCGTTGACATAGTATTCCAGCGTCGGCCGGTTCTTGCTGTCGGTCACGACGTTGGCGAGATCCTCGCTGAAATCGGAGGGGATGATGATCGCCGCATAGCAGTCGCCGGACTGTACCGCTTCCATCGCTTCGGCCTTGCCCATGAATTCCCAGCCAAGCTGGTCGTTGTCTTTCAGCGTGTCTTCGATCTGGTCGCCGAGGTTCATTTTGCCGAGCAGGGCGTTGTCGGTGCCTTTGTCGACGTTGGCCACGGCAACTTTGATGCCTTGGGTATTGCCATACGGATTCCAGAATCCGTAGATGTTGAACCATGCGTACAGCGGCGGAATGATGGTTATACCGATCATGATGACCCAAGCGGCAGGTACGGTGACGAGTCGTTTGAGGTCACGACGCAGAATCTGCAGTACGTTGCGCATTGTCTCCCCAGTCCAATGGATGTTCGACCGTGTTCGCGCGTAGCGATACGTTATTCGTAGCGCTACGCCTCCCGTATCGTAATACCCGCTCTCGGACAAATTTGGGCACAGGCGTAAATGCGCTCCGTCCATGACTGAAATAAACACGACAAACCGCGGCAGGACTGTGAATCTTGCTGTTGGAGACCGCGCAACTTGCCTTCTGTGTCTGCGCAAGTCGAGTCTGCTGTCTGCGCATCTTGTGATTGCGGGATGACATGTGACTTGCGCAGGCAGAAATCGCAGGTTGTGCGCGTTGCGCGCAAACAATCATCTCGTGTAGCGCACTGCGATCGGGTTTTGGTAGCGTTGTTCTGGGAAGGACGAACAAGCATGAGCAAGATTGAAGATGTGAGCGAGGCCATCGCCGACGAAACCGAAATCGCAGCAATCGAAGAGGCCGGCATCATTGCGCAATCGCAATCGGCGGAAGATGACGGCAATCCTGCTGACCGCAGGCTGCCGCTGATTGCACGTATTTACGGCATCGTCATGTTGATCGAAGGCGTGGTGACGTTGCCGATCATCGTGATTTCCTGCCTGTATGCAGTCCACGCCGCGCTTTCCGGCAAACTGGCGTTTGGCGCGCTGAATCTCACCACTATTCTGTCGGTTATTCATGCTGCAGTGCTGCTGGTCTCCACCGCATGCCTTGCGATTTTCGGCATGCTGCTGATTCTCAACAAGCGTCGGCATATCGCGCAATGGACGTATCTGATGATTCCGCTCACGCTTGCGGAAGGCCTATTGTCGTTGTCGTTGCAGGGTTTGGGTGTGAATCTGATCAGTCCGACCGTGCAGCTGCTTGTATTGGTTGCGTTGCATATCACGGCTGATCCGTCGCTGCGCGAGGAGCGACGTTTGCAGTTCGCGCTTCGTCGTTTGGATGCGCGCAGCGAGTATGAGACGGCTGTTTCGAAGGGTATGGCCGGTCGTGATCTGACCGGCAAGGGCTATATTTCGCTTGATTTCTTCAACCTGTTTTGGCTGTTTGTGGTCGGATGCGTGTTCGGTCTGGTAGTGGAGACGCTATACCACTATGTGCTGTTCGGCGAATGGCAGGATCGCGCCGGATTTTTGTGGGGGCCGTTCTCGCCGATCTACGGCTTTGGCGCGGTGATCCTGACGGTATTGCTCAACCACTTGTGGCGGTCGAATTGGATGCTGATCTTCTGCGCCAGCGCGGTGATTGGCGGCGCGTTCGAATATTTCACCAGCTGGTTCATGGAGGTTGCGTTCGGTATTCGCGCGTGGGATTACACGGGTCAATGGCTGTCGATTGATGGGCGCACATCCGGCAAATACATGTTTTTCTGGGGAATACTCGGCTTGGTGTGGGTGAAGCTGATTCTGCCGCATTTGCTTGCGATGATTCAGCGTATTCCGTGGAAGATTCGCTATACGTTGACGGCGGTGTGTTTCGCGCTGATTTTCGTTGACGGCGTGATGACGTTGATGGCGCTGGATTCCTGGTATTCGCGTATGGCGGGTATTGCGCAGGATTCGCCCGTTTCGCAATTCTTCGCCACGTATTTCGACGACGACTTCATGGCCAATCGGTTCCAGACCATGACGCTCGACCCGTCCACGGCCAGCCGCATGTAGTGTCTGACTGTTTTATGGATGACTGCTTTATGGGCTAGATGGCGAAGCTTTGTGGAAGAACGTGTATGGTGCGTCCGCTATTGGTTGCGCCGTGCACGGCTGCATGTGACCTGTGCCCGCACTGCCTTTGTGGACTCGGTGCCCTGCGACTTCTACGCGCTTAGGCGGCGAAGCTTTGCGCGAGCTGGCGGATGAGATCCGGCCTATGTCCACTCCATGAGGAGTTCGGTGAGATGACGACCGGAATCTGCTTGAAGCCAGCGTTTTTGATCTGTTCGAAGGTGGACGGGTTCTTCGTCAGATCAACGGTGTCGTAACGCGCGCCCAGCTTTGCGAGCTCTTGTTCGGTGGCTTCGCATTGCGGGTTGCTCGGATTGGTGAAGACGGTCACGGTCATTCGATTTCCTCCCTATGCAAAAATGGCTTCCGTCGTTTGCGAAAGCCGTGTCGGCCACGTTCTTCGGTTATGCTCGCTTACGCAAGCCACTATCTAGCATACACACTACCGGTAGTGGTGTGTCGTGAGTTTCCTCACTGTATATAGTGGGGAATTCCCCAAAATTCCCCAAAATACGAACGTTTGTTCGAATATGTCTAGTGTACCCCAAACCACGGAATTCACGTCCAAGCGCATGTCGAAACTGCTTCTAGTGCTGTTTCTAATGCTGTTGGATGGGCGCAAGATGCGTTTCGGGAGGTCGTGAAATGACATCGAGTCTGCGATGCCTGTAGCGGTGAATGTGTTGAATAAATGTTGAATCGGACCATTTGATCCATTAGACTGCAAAAACAAGAAAGTCTCGGAAACCGTTGAAAACATTGACTTCCGAGACTTTTCGCATGTGCCCCCCGTGGGATTCGAACCCACAACCCACGACTTAAAAGGACGCTGCTCTAACCGTTGAGCTAGAGGGGCAACAGTGAGACAGTATACAGCATATTTACGCAAAACGCCACACGAATCAGCTGTAAAGTAACAAAAAACGTGGATTATCACCAAATCATCGCCGAATCATCATCGAATTCTCGCGAATCGCAGCGTCATTTCTGCATATCTGCTCGTACAGTGGAACGCATGTCATGTACCACGATTCTTGTAGGCAAGAAAGCCAGCTACGACGGCTCCACCATCATCGCACGCGACGATGATTCCGGTTCCGGCCGTTACGACCCCAAGAAATTCATTGCGGTCGCACCGCAAGACCAACCGAGGCATTACCGCAGTGTGCTCAGTCATGTCGAAATCGACCTTCCCGACAATCCATGCCGATACAGCATTGTGCCGAACGTGCTGCCGAATCGCGGAATTCTCGCGGAAGCGGGCGTCAACGAGCGCAATGTGGCGATGAGCGCCACCGAAACCATCGCGGTCAACGAGCGCGTGCTAGCCGCTGATCCGCTTGTTGAACTGCAACCGGCGAACGAAGCCGCTAATACCCCCGAAGTTCCGGGCGGAATCGGAGAAGAAGACGTCATCACCCTTGTGCTGCCTTACGTAACCACGGCACGCGAAGGCGTCGCACGTCTCGCCGAACTGCTTGAAACATACGGCACCTACGAATCGAACGGCATCATCATTTCCGACGTAAACGAAATCTGGTATGTCGAAACGATCGGCGGGCACCATTGGATCGCCCGCCGCGTGCCGGACGACTGCTATGCGACCATCCCCAACCAGCTCGGCATCGACGATTTCGACTTCGACGACGCCTTCAACGCCCAACGCGAATTCATGTGCAGTGCCGATTTGCGCGAATTCATGGACGCGCACCACCTTGACCGCACTATGAGCGCGGCCGCAAGTAGCGGCTTCGGATTCCAGTCGACGAGCGCTTTCGGAAACGGCGGCATGAATGGTGGCGGCAATAGCAGTAGCGGCGCGGCGCTGGGTCACAACCATTTCAATCCGCGCACGGCTTTCGGCACCGCCACCACCAAAGACCATATCTACAACACGCCGCGTGCCTGGTACATGCAGCGCCACCTCAATCCAAGCGAGGACTGGGATTCGCCGGCCGCCCGCTACACGCCCGCATCCGACGATATTCCGTGGTGCCGCGTGCCGGAGAACGCTGTGACGCTCGAAGACGTCGACTTCCTGATGAGTGCACACTTCGAGGGCACTCCTTACGATCCGTACGGCACGCTCGGAACGCCGGAAAGCCGCCATCGTTACCGTCCGATCGGCATCAACCGCACCGGGCACATGGTGGCCATGCAAATCCGCCCGTACGCGCCGGAGACAAGCCGTTCGATCATGTGGATCTCATACGGTTCCGGCCCCTTCACCGCGGCCACGCCATTCTATGCGAACGTCAACGATACGCCCGCCTACCTGCGCGACACCACGCCGGAAGTCTCGACCGACAATCTGTACTGGGCAAACCGTTTGATCGCCGCGCTCGCCGACGCGCATTTCTACGAAACCAGCAATGCGATCGAAGAATTTGCGGAATCGGCCCGGGCTTACGGCCATCGTCTGGTGGAACGTACTGATGCCGAATTGCGTGAGATGTCCGCGCAAACGAGCGCGTCCGAATCGCAAGAGCGTGCAGGGGCCGCGGAGATTACGGAAAACGCAAGTATTGCAACCATCGCCAGACTGCAGCAGTCCAACGAAGAAATGGCGGAATACTTGCGCACTCACGTCACGAAACTGCTCAACGACGTGCTCTACACGTCCAGCAATCTCATGCACAACAGTTTCGCCATGTCCGACCGCTGGAACTAAGCATAAAGCCCTGAAATTCGGCAAAACCCGTCCCAATGAGCCAAGGTTTCCGCGCTCGGAGCATTCCGCATGAACGCAGGCTGTTGGAAGCGTCAGTGCTGCTCCCAACAGCCTCACGACTGCATCCGCATCCTCGTACGTCAGTTTTTGCCCATATCTCGCTTATATATGGCAGATTTCAAGAGCTGACACGAGGCATTTCGTTTACATATGGCACTCGTGCTTGGTAGCAAGGCGACTTCGGGGGTAAAAATATACCCTCTAATTCACCTTGCTATCAAGGGCATCTGCCATATATAAGCGAGATATCAGTTGACGGACCCGCGAATCTGCCATATATAAGGCAGATGGCGCCGATCAGTTGAACCCGACGACGTGTTCCGCCACGAAATATCCCTTGCGAATCACGAAACGACCGATCGACCCGCACAAATTCAACGCACGAGACATGGCCTTCTTGCGCACATCCTTGTAAATAGTGGGGGAGTACGCCTTAATGTCGTCCCACATATCCTTTTTCTTCTCATAATTTTCCGGATCGCGAGACAAAATCATGAACACACTTGCCACGGAACTTTCAATCGCCAGGAAGTGGATCATATAACGGTATAGACCGTCCGGCACCGTATCGCGTTCCGGAGTTGCACGCACCATGCACTGGTTGACGAGGCGCAGCTGGTCGACGCGGCGGATCATCACGTCGGTCTGCACGCTCTGGCCGTCGCGACCGATGAAATAGTGGTAGAACGGCGTATCCAAATACTTCATGGTCTTCACCCACGGGAACGGCTGGTACGCGTAGATGAAGTCCACGTAGAACGTGTGCTCCGGCAGCTGCATGCCGGACTCTCGCACCACGGCGGTGCGGTACGTCAGCGCGTGCATGAGAATGTATTCAGCCAAGCCGAAATGCCCAAGATCGTTCCAGGTCAGGCGCTCGCCGGCCTTCATGGCATGGCGGAAGTTCACCACATGCTTGTTGCGTTTGCCAACCTTGTCATACACATAATTAGTGACGAGCATGTCGATCGGCTCGGTGGAATCGGCCTCTTCGCGCAGCACGGCCATGACCTGTTCGAGCGATTCGGGGCCAACCCAATCGTCGGCGTCAACAACCTTCACGTACATGCCGCTTGCCGCCGCGATGCCGGTGTTGACGGCTCCGCCATGCCCCTTGTTCTCTTGGTGGATGGCGCGCACGATGCCTGGATAGCGGGCTTCGAATTTCTGTGCCATTTCCAGCGTGCCGTCGGACGAGCCGTCATCCACGATCAGCACTTCGATGTCGTCGTTGCGCTTCGCTGCGATTAACGACATGACGCATCGTTCCAAATATTCGGTCATGTTGTACGCGGGCACCACGAAGGTGAGCGTCTTCTTCTCCTGCATAGTCTTCCTTGGTAGGACGAGGTGACCTGCCGCGCGCGGCGCGTGGTCACTGCGTAACGAAACTAACGTAGCACCTTGTTCGCTTCAGGGGAACGGTTTGTATGCAATAGGCACCCTGAATAGCGCAATCTGCACCTGAAATTTCCCTTAAGGGTACCGTTGTTGACAATTTGTAAGTTTTCGTCGATGCTTGTTGGCTTGTGCGATGCTTGCGATTCCCCTGTTGCTGGTACTGTTCGATTCTTGCGTCTGGCGCCTGTTGGCGTTGGCTGCGATGCTTACGATGACTGGGGGCGGCTGGGTTTTACGACTGCTGTTCGGCTTGCGTGCCTTGGCTTCCGGCTGCGCCTTGTTCGGTATTCTGTTCAGCGTTCTGCTCGGCTGGGCTTTCCGTATTGTTTTGTGATTGTGCCTCTTTTGCGGCCTTGCGCTCGCGTTTTGCGATTTCCTTGATTTCGCGCCTTTCCTGCTTTTCCGCCTCTTTTGTGGCTTTGTCGCTTTCGAAACGCAGTTCCGGCTTGGCTTCCATGCGGCTCAAGCCATGCCAGGCCAGATTCACGATGTGCGCGGCAATCTGCTCTTTACTGAGTTTGCGCTGGTCCGCCCAATACTGGCAGGTATATACGGTCATGCCGATGAGCATCTGCGCGTAGTATGGCACGCCCTTGGCCGGCAGGTGCTGGCGTTTGAACGCTTCGGCGAGAATGTCTTCCACGCGCAGGGCGATGTCTCCCAAAAGCGAATTGAACGAGCTGGCCGGATCGGTTTTCGGCGAATCGCGGGTGAGCACTCGGAATCCTTCAGTCATTCTCCTCAACATAGGTGAGCAGTGCCAGCGCCGTGCGTTCCACGATTTGACGGGGGTGCGCTTGTGGGTCGGAGAGCGCGTTGACGAGCGTGTCGGTAAGGGCGCGCATTTCGCGGTCCACCACCACAGCGTACAGGCCCTCTTTGCCTCCGAAATGCTCGTACACAATGGGTTTCGACACTTTCGCGGTGGCGGCGATCTCCTCCACGCTCACTGCTTCGAACCCCTTCGACGCGAACAGCGAACGACCGATTTCGATGAGCTGCTCGCGCCGCTGATACGACGTCATTCTGGATGTATTGGCCATGCCGTCCAGTTTTTCATGCCCCGTGGATAGTCTGTCCGATTCTGGTGAATCGGACAACTGTGGTGCGTATGGCGTTGTCTACTTGTCCGATTCTCCCGAATCGGACACTTGGGCTCGGTATTTGGACGGTTCGTTGTCCGATTCTGCAGAATCGGACATTCGTGGTGCGTCCGCGGGGCGGAGTCGGTGTGTCCGTTGCGCTTTTTAGGCTGGAGTCATGGATACGAATGTGATTATTGCGATTGTCGCCGTTGCCGTCATCGCGGCAATTCTGGTGATTGGCGGTTGGTGGCTCGGTAAGACCCGCAAGAACGCCGTCGATAAGTCCACGGAGGATGCGAAAGCCAAGGCTGACGCCCGTCTTGCTGCGGAAGCAAAGTCGGCTGCGGCTGATTCTTCCACGGTGAAGCCGTCCGTTGATTCCAATGTTGATGCAGCTGAAAAAGCTCCGGCTGAAAGTCAGCAGAAGTCCTCGGCTCAAGCTTCCTCTTCCGAAACGGCAGCTCCTGCACCAGCCACCAAAGCCAAGCCCGAACCGGTTCATGAAACCCCCGAATCCGCCGGCACGCGCATGCAGCGTCTTAAGGCGCGCCTGTCGAAATCCGGCAATCCGTTCGGCAAGGCTCTGTTCAACATTCTTGCGAAGGATCAGCTTTCCGAAGCCGACTGGGAAGACGTCGAAGACACCCTCCTGCTTGCCGACGTGGGCGCGGAAGCCAGCGAACAGCTCGTCGAGGAACTACGCAACGACGCCCGAATCGCAGGCCAGTCCGATCCGGCCGAAGTGCGTGCCGCGCTGAAGGACAAGCTGTTGAAGCTCGTAGGCACTGACACGGATCGCCGTCTCAATGCCAATAAGGAGGGTGCCAACAAGCCAAGCGTCATCATCATGGTCGGTGTGAACGGCACGGGCAAAACCACCACTGCGGGCAAGCTTTCCCGCCTGCTTGTTTCCGAAGGCAAGCAGGTCATGTTGGGCGCTGCCGATACCTTCCGCGCGGCGGCCGCCGACCAGTTGGAAACTTGGGGTGCCAAGGTCGGCGTCCCGGTCGTGCGTTCCGACAAGGACGGCGCCGATCCGGCGTCCGTCGCATTCGAGGCCAGTGCCAAGGCCAAGGAAGAGAACGCCGACGTGCTCATCATCGACACTGCGGGCCGCCTGCAGAACAAGGCGAACCTCATGGACGAGCTCGGCAAGATCCGCCGCGTTACCGAAAAGAACCTTCCGGTCGACGAGGTGCTGCTCGTGCTCGACGCCACCACCGGCCAGAATGGCATGACCCAGGCCAAGGTGTTCGCCGAAGCCATCGGCATTACCGGTGTGGTGCTCTCCAAGCTCGACGGCTCCGCAAAGGGTGGCATCGTGATTTCCGTGCAGAAGGAGCTTGGCGTGCCCGTCAAGCTCGTCGGCCTCGGCGAAGGCCCGGACGACCTCGCCCCGTTCGATCCGGAAGGCTTCGTCGACGGCATCCTCGCCTGAGCTGATTGTGCTCCCGAGAAAGCCTCCCCGCGCGGGGAGGCTTTCTTTTTACCCCCGACCAGTCCTATTTCGCTTATATATGGCAGATTTGCCGGTTCGTCCGCTGGTTTCTCGCTTATATATGGCAGATGCTTTTGGAGAAAGCCGACTTCGGGGGTATATGTTTACCCCTGAAAGCACCTGTCTTGTGAGCGAGAGTGCCATATATAGGCGAAATGCCTCGCGTCAGTCCTCCAAATCTGCCATATATAGGCGAGATGCTTCCTGACAGACCCGCAAATCTGCCATACATAGGCGAGTTATGAGCAAAATGGGGTCCGATGACGTCCGAGTTCACACAAACGTAGGGGTCGGACCCCAAAGGTCGGCGGCTGAATACGTGTGCTTGATCGTAGGCTTGGCCACTGAGCCGTGAAGAGGAAAGCCCAGTGGGTTTTCCTCAGGCGAAGTGAGCGGCTTGCCGCGAAGACCGCGTAACGGTACCTTGAGTGCGTCAAGCACACATATTCAGTCCAGAGACCGAGGCTGAGAACTTACCACTTTTATATTGGATTCAGTTACGCAGCTTGCCCCGCTTGGCTACGAAGATGCAGCACCCCGCCGTGGCCAGCACCGTCATGGCAATGACGATTGCCGTAGTAGCGACGCCTGTAGAGCTTAGCTTCTTCTTACGTTGAGACTGAGATTGCTGCGATGATTGCGGTTTCGCAGAAGGCTTGGCATTATTACCGTCCTGCTTGCCGTTGTTATCGATATCCGGAGTCGGCTTTGGAGTTGGCGTTGGTTCCGGCTCGGGCTCAGGCGTCGGATCGGGGGTCGGGTCCGGAGTCGGTTCAGGTGCATGAACCTGCCATTCGGCGGCAGCCGGCGATGCACTGCCGGATTGAATCACCATGCGCAGCTTAGTGGTCTTCACCGCGTCAGTCCAGGTTGCCTCGCTCCATCCGCCGTTATCGGTACCGTAAGCGCCGGGAGCATTGGTGACCAATGTATATGTGGCATCGGGAATATCCACAAACGCATTCGTTCCAGCATCCCAATACTGCAGTTTCCACGACGCCGGCATTCCCAAGCCCCCTCCATCGGAGGTGAATTGCACACGGCTGGAATCGATGGTGACTTCGCGATCCCATTCGTAGTCGAGCTTCATTTCACCGGTATTCGGCCACGTACCCCAAATGCAGGCGTTATCAACCGTGCAATCGCCCGGAATGGTTTTGCCGTCGTTAAGCGCGGCAACACCAGCTGTCCAAGAAGACGCTTTTTTGTCCACGTCAGTGGCAACGGCATCTTGCTCGATATAGCCGGCCAACGGCGCCGACGTATCGGATGGAATATCTTTGACGCCCGCAGCCGACATATTGCCAGCAATGTCCGAAGCCCGATAGCTCACCGTTTCGCGCTTCGACGAAGAAGCAGTAATCGCCGCGCCTTCTTCATATTGCTGCCATTCGCCGTTTCCAACCCGGTATTCCACCGTTTTCACACCGGATCCAGCACCATCTGAGGCGGTCAATGCCATAGTGCGGGAAACCGTATCTACCGAGGCGGTTACCGTAGGAGCCGTAGCATCCACACGCGCTTCCGCAGCAGCGATTTCGCTCACATTGCCGGCCGCATCAGTGGCACGCGCACGCACACTCACTATACCCTCGCCAGTCACAGCCTTTACCGCAGTGTTCACATTCGTTCCGACGGTCACCCATGCGCCATCCCCGACCGCAAGTTCGAGTTTTGCGATCGGCGCAGCCGCATTGTCGGAAGCCGTAATAAGAGCGATCGGTGAAGTGACCAGCCAACCATCATTGCCAGCCGTGCCAGCCAATGCCACACGCACGGCAGGAGCAATGGTATCAGCCGGTTTTACGTAATCGTCGGAAACATGTACGGTCACGGCTACGTTGCCGGCTGTCAGATCATCAGCCTGCTGCTTGGTTTCAATGCCAGCAACCACACCTTGCACGGTGAACTCACCCGCCTGCGCATACGAAGAAGCAGACACCGTGCGCCACAAAACCGGAGTTTCCACTATTTCCGAGCCGTACGCGACTTTCACCGTGTTCGACAATTCCGGCGCGTCTCCGGTCTTGGCGTAGACGTCGGCTGGCTGTTCAGCCACAACTGCTCCCTGTTGCGCATATACTTCCCATTCAGGAACGCCAACGGAAGCATAGCCCCCGTCAACGGCTTGCGCGGTCATGTCAAGTTTGAGCGCAGTGGTGGTCACTGCGTCGAATGTCACTGCATTAGGCGCGTTCTTGCCTGTATCCACGCCGTATTCGCTGGAATTGGGCACGTCTTTCCAGGAACCGTCTGCGTCAAGATATTGCAGTTTCCATGAGGCAGGGGCACGCAATGCGTTCGCATCGGTATCGAACCAGACTTTCGATCCATTCACACGTACAGCGCCATTCCACTGGTAGATCAGTGAATCGGAGGATTGTGTTTGTGGCATCTTTCGATAGTTCGTCCAATGGTTCGGCGGTACTACAGCAGTTTCCAGCACTCGCCCGTCGTTCACGGAACCCTTGTAGGCGGGTGTTTCGGTGTAGGTCGCGTCCACTGACGCATAGGGGGCCACGTTGCGTGAGGGTTGCAACCGTTCGGCTTTGGTCGGATGCGAAACGGCGTTTATGCGCCCGCCATTCCACGTCACTTCATCGATGCAGACTGCACGGCGGAAGTCAGTACCACCAGTCTTGTCTCCAGTGTGGTAGGTGACCCACCATTTGCCGCCGAATCGTTGAATCGACGGATGCATGGTGGTGGACGATCCCGATTCGACGATTACGCCTTGGTACGTCCACGGCCCAAGAGGGCTTGCCGACGTGGAGTATTGCACGCACGCCTGATAGTTGGATTCCACGCAGGTCGCCACTCCCGACCCGGGTTTGCCACCGTCGTACACGTTGTAGTAGGTGTCTCCTTCACGGAACACCCATGCCGCCTCAAAGAAGCCTTTGGGCCCGTTGGCATAAGCGCCGCCGTTGTTGCCCAAGGTCAGCGACGCGTTCACTTGGTTCGCATAGTCGCTGCCAAGCACGTCTTTGCTGGCATCGTAGTCGGGTATGTTGGCGAGCGCGTCGGCGTCACGCATATTGTAGATTTTCGGCGCTCCGTCCGCCGTTCCGTCCATGGTTTCCACGGCAACATATGAGGTGCGGCCAGTGTTGGCGTCCCGCTGCATTTTTACGGCGAGTTCGCTGCTGAAGGTGCCGAAGTGCAGATATCCGGTACCGTCATTGTCCACGAAGAATGCGGGATCGATGGTTTCGATTTGCGTCTGCGTGGTAGTCAGCAACGGCGCTCCGATGGCGTCGACCCATGGTCCGAGGGGGCTTTTTGATTTGGCCACGCCGATGGAGAACGGGTCGGCTCCCGCGGCTGCGTTCTTGTCTTTGACTGGAACGTAGTAGTAAAACCAGTCGTCGGCCGTGTCTGCGGTGCCAGCATCGTCGACTACTACTTGTCCTGCGTAGGCTCCGTCGCCGGTTGCCCAGTCGAACAGGTCGGCTTTGGCGATGGTCTTGTAGTGCGTCCATTTGCCGGATTCCGGATTGTCGGTTACGTAGACGCCCCAGTCTTTCATATTGAAGGACCCGTAGGTTGGTTCGGCCTCGTCGTGTCCTGTGAATACGAAGAGTTTGCCATCGTATTCAAGGGTGGATGCGTCTGCGGAATAGTAGTTTTGCGACAGGTCGTTGGGGGTATTGGTTCCTTCGTTCTGCCCGATGGGGTTGCGAAGGGTTGCCGGCAACGCACTGTTGTCGATTTGTGTGACGGTGACGTCGGGATTGCCGACCGGCAGATCGTTGTAGGCGTGTCCGGCGACGCTGGGCGCGGTACTTGCGTCGGCCGCGTTGGCTGTCTGCATGGTTGCGATTGCTCCCGTGCATAAGGTGGCTGCGGCTGCGATGCCTGCCACCAGCGTCTTCATCGACGCATGTGAGATGTGCGAAAAGCTCATGAATATTCCTGTTTTCACGATTGGATATTGAAAAGTCCTCTTACGGATTGCTTAGGTTACGTTGGTATTCCTCGTGCGATCCGTAAGAGGACTTGAGCAATTGCTAGCGCTAGTCGCGGTTGCGGCGCGTCAGCATGATGGCGGCTCCCGTC
>ENA-OQKI01000173-OQKI01000173.1-human-gut-metagenome-genome-assembly--contig:-NODE-173-length-15039-cov-2.157859_pt1 | contig 15039 bp, 17 predicted proteins | sample MGYA00242778_ERZ504798 | MGnify/ENA primary metagenome ERZ504798 (study PRJEB26092, sample SAMD00036414) | human gut metagenome | host: Homo sapiens | study: EMG produced TPA metagenomics assembly of... | reverse complement strand
CTTCCTGTTCGGTATGCGACAGATACACACGCAGCAGATACGAAGTCGAATAGCCGCTGCTGGCAGAAGACGTGATGATCTTATCCCCGAAATCGCACTTCACATTAGTCAGACTGGGATTGTCAACCAGCAGGTCATCGTAATAGTCCTGGCCGAATCGCAGTCCCGGGATGATGGCCTCCTGCAGGGGAGCCGCCGCGCCGACGGTCAGGAAGTCGTGTACCTTCTTGGCGCGCTCAATGATGGGCGCGGGCGCAATGACGTAGCCCAGCCGCCAGCCCGTGACCGAGTAGGTCTTGGACAGCGACGAGCAGGAGATCGTCCGCTCCCGACATATCGGGCAGCGCGGCAAAAATAGGTGTGGGTGTGTCGGCGCGTAGACGATGTGCTCGTACACCTCGTCGGTGAGTAACATAGACATCATACGTTTTTGGCAAGGCCCGACAACTCAGCTCCAGCTCGTCCCGGGTGGAACACCTTGCCGCATGGGTTCGAGGGGTTGGCACAGGATCAGCGCCTTCGGGTGTTGGCGGAAGGCATTCTCCAGTACCTCGGGGTCAAAGGTAAATTACCGGCGGCGTCAGCGGCACATAAATTGGCTCTGCCCCGGTCAGGATCGTGTCCGCGCCGTAGTTCTCGTAAAATGGCGAGAAGATAACGACCTTGTCCCCCGGGTTCGTCATGGTCATCATGGCGGTCATCATCGCCTCGGTGCTGCCGCAGGTCACAACGATCTCACTGTTGGGGTCAATTGTCCGGCCCATATAGCGGGTCTGCTTGGCGGCCAGCGCCTCGCGGAAGTTCTGCGCGCCCCAGGTGATGGAGTACTGGTGGTAGTCCTCGTGCGCGACCTCTGCCAGACGGTCCAGAATTGCTTTGGGCGGGTCAAAATCCGGGAAACCCTGGGAAAGGTTCACCGCGCCGTATTGGTTGGAGATACGGGTCATGCTGCGGATGACGGAATCGGTAAAGCCTGCGGTACGGTCAGAAAGCGGCTGCATTGGTAGATCACCCCTGTTGTTTATTCCTATCTGTTTGCTTGGTTACTTTGCATTGTACCGCGGCAGCACGGGTTCGTCAATGCCGTTCCGCGGAAATTTTGCATTTTGGAAAATCGCTGGTATAATAAAGGCAATACCGCATAATTCTAAGTGCCGCAGCCGCCGGAGCGGTGCTTAAGCCGTTAGGCGGGAATTGTGCGGTATCGCCTAAAGGAAACAGACAAATCGTAAATCGGAAAGGATGTTCCCGATGCCGCAAGATAAATCCTTACAGATGAACCAAACCATCGAAACTGCCATTTTGCAGCTGCAGCAGTCCCCTACCCCGGAGCAGCTGGCCCACACACTGACCGTTGTCCGCCGCTGTATGCAGGCAGGCGGGCAGTGGATTGTGGCCGTCGAGCCTGTCCCCGGTGGCGGGCAGGTGCAGCCCCGGGTCGTGACAACGGCGGACGGCGCAAGCTGGTGGTACGCCTTCACCTCGTTTGAGGAGCAGATGAAAAGCCCTGATACGGTGAAATCGACCTTCCTCGCAGACATTGACAAGCTGTTTGCCGCAGCGCTCTCCGCACCGGAAATCGCGGGCATTATTGTAAATCCGTGGCACTGCACCCTGCAGCTGGATAAGGAGCTGATCCGCATCATCCAGCCGGGCCGTGCCGGCTGACGGGAGGATGTAGACGATGAAAATTCAATCTGTTGCTATTTTGGGGGCCGGAGCCGTCGGCTGCTATGTGCTGTGGGGCCTGGCCGACAAGGCCGCTGCCAACGCCCTGCAGCTTGGCGTCGTGGCGGAGGGTTCCCGCGCCGAGCGGCTGCGGCAAAACGGCTGCACGATCAACGGGCAGGTCTATCACCCGCAGGTCTGGACCCTGCAGCAGGCCCACGGCGTCGATCTGCTGATCGTCGCGCTGAAATACGGCGCACTGCCCGGCGCACTGGACAGCATCCGCACCATTGTGAGCGAACGCACCGTTGTCATGAGCCTGATGAACGGCGTTGACAGCGAGGATCTCATCGCCGCACAGGTCGGCGCAGCTCATGTGCTGCCCGCGCTCATCAAGGTGGCTTCCCACCGCACCGGGGACGGTGTGCGGTTTGACCCGGAAACGACCATCGGCATCATCTACGGGGAGCTGACCGCACCGTTTGACAGTGACCGGGTGCAGGCAGTGCGGGCGCTGTTTGCGGACACGGGCATTCATTTCCGTGTGACCGAGCATATCCGCGAGGAGATCTGGTCCAAGTTCCGGCTGAACGTCTGCAACAATCTGCCGCAGGCGATCCTCGGCGCGGGCGTCGGCTGCTACAGCGACAGTGCCCATATAAAGGCCATCAGCGACGGCCTGCGCCGCGAGCTGGAGGCCATTGCCGCCGCCAAGGGGATCGACCTCTCCAAGGCAGCTGCGGCCTCCACCCACGGCAGCACCGTGCCGCCAACCGCGCGCTACTCCACCCTGCAGGACCTCGACGCCGGGCGGCACACAGAAATCGATATGTTCTCCGGTGCGCTCATGCGCATGGGGCGCGAGTTAGGCATCCCGACGCCCTACAACGAATACACCTACCACATGATCAAGGCTCTGGAGGAGAAAAACGACGGCCTGTTTGACTATACGGCAACAGATGCTGTGACCTGCTCCCGATAATAAGGGGGTGCAGACGGCCCTTGCGGGCGGCTGCATTTTTCTGAATTTTCTTTATTTTTTGCAGAAAAAAACTCTCAATAGTCCCACCGCGGGCGTCTATTGAGAGTTTTTTTCTGCATTTTATAATTACCTGCGGCTCTGCGTCTCCTTTTGGCAGTCTGCATTTTGGAAAAGCTGTGTTTCTCCTGCCGGCCCTCTCCCCTTCCCTGCCGGTTTCCCCGGATGCGCATAATTTTGTTTGCCGTTTTGTATATTATATATAAATTATTACGCTTTGTTTCTTTTGTGCTACTTTTTCAGTGGAGAAGATTTCTCGCAATACTTTATGCTTTTTTCGTATACTTTTACGTACTATCGAAGATTCTTAGAGAATTTTTTGTTCAGAATAAAACTCTCAATACAAAAAGGAGAATTTTTCTGTTTTTTTCTTCTGTTGTCAGAAAATTTCTCTCAATAAGCCTTTTTCCCCTCTGCCCTCTCTTTTTTGTCACTGTGCTCTCCCCTGCTCCGCCGGAAAAGCCGCGAACTGATTTTTTCACTGCGCAGCATTTTTCTCTCATCAGCACAGAAGAAAACTCGCATTTCGCTGTCTGCTTTGCCCGCAGCCGCTTGCGTACTGAGAGTTTTTTTCTGCCGAATTGAGAGTTTTATTCTGGCAAAATCAGCAGAAGAGAACTCTCAGCACAGCAGAATATTTCTCTTTTTTCGTGGGAAGAAAACTCTTTTTTCACAGGAATTTTTCTCTCAATTCAGCAGAAGAAAACTCGCAATCTACTTATTATATATAAAGAGATAAATTTGTAAAATAATAAATAATAATTATAAGAAAAAAATACAAATGGCACATTTATTTTTTATTGCGAGAAGCCGTTGACATTTTCCGCAATTGCGTGTATGCTTAATGTACTGTATTTGTGGAGGTGTAGGCCTATGTCTGAAAAGCGGAAAAATGACACCATCATTGAAGGCGAATACTATGACCCGGACCTCCCTGCGCAGGAAAACACGCCGCCACAAAAGCACCGCCGCACCCGCTCTGCAGGCAATGTACCCAAGTACAACCCGGCGTCGGAATCGATCATCACCAAGAGTAATGACCTGATCCAAAAGACAAAATATGCCCTGCCAAAGCTGGAGCAAAAGGTGCTGCTGGCAATGATGGCACAGATCAACCCCAAGGAGACCCCGGATGCGGACCGCGTTTATTCGTTGAGCTTTTCCGACTTCGGGCGGCTGGCCGGGGTCAACATGCACGACAACACCTATCTGGAATACCTGAAGGACACCGTCAAAAGTTTGGAGGACCGTTCCTTCTGGAGCCTGGACCCGGCCAGCGACGGCCACCAGTACAAGGTCCTGTCCTGGCTGCAGCGCGGCTCCACCGTGAATGACCGGGACAAGCAGATCCGCGTGCGCTTCAATCCGGAGATCCTCCCCTATCTTTCCCAGCTGAAAAGCAACTATACCTCCTACAACGTGGAATATCTGCTGACGATGAACAGCACCTACTCCATGCGTTTTTACGAAATTTTGCTTTCCTATGACAACGGAGACACCGATTACGGCTACACGAACGGCCTGGTGTTTCAGCCGGTCACAAAAGAGATACTGGACCGTTTCCCGGACAAGGCGCAGGACATCCGCGGCTTCAAGTACAAGGTGTTTGATATTCAGGAGCTGAAGGAGCAGCTCTCTCCCCCGCCGGAAAAGCGCAAAAAGGACAAGGAAAAGCCGCTGACCGAAAAGTACAGCAACTTCCACGATTTTGAGCGCTACGTCCTGACCAAGGCCAGGGACGAGATCAACCAGATGACCGACCTCTGGTTTGACTATATCCCGGTCCGCATCCGCGGCGGCAGAAAATACGAGCGGCTGTACCTGTTCATCCGCTATAAATCCGCGCAGGAGATGGACGCAGTGCGCCAGCTGCACGCGCAGAAAAGCGCTCGCAATGAGGAAGTCCCGCGCCGCAGAAGGACGCGGAAAACCACCGAGCCGGAACGAAGCGCGGCAGCTGTGTCCGTGGCAGAGCCGCTGGGGGACGAGCTGTTTACTATGACGGTGACGCGGGCAGTTCGCGTGCTGGAAAGCAGGGCGCGCAGCCAGACCCTGCAGGAAAAAATTTCACCGGAGCTGTACAGTGCGGTGTCCTCTGTGCTGGTATACACGGCGCGTCTGCTGACCAACACCAACAGCGAGAAAAGGGCAAAGCAGGCGCAGGAGACCCGCGACGCGCTGAACCGCATCCTGGCCCAGCAGCACGATTTGACCTGCTGGGCGCTGGGCATGGCGCGGATGATGCTGACCAAAAAGGAAGCACGGCCAGCTCAAGTCGCCGCAGTACAACGCGACCATTGTATACAACGCGATGGAGGATATTACGATCATCCCGAGCGGCAGGGACGAGCTGCGCAGCGCTGGTGCAACGGATCATTTCAAGGCAGATCTGTCCGTCTTTGACGAATGAATTTGCCACGGAGTTATAAAACCAAAAAGCATAACAAAAAGCGTATGGATACCGGTCCGCAAAAAGCTGCGGCATGGGCGTGTCTATATGCTTTTTTCTTTATATAAAAATTTGCCACGGAGTTATAAGACTTTTCTGCCGCAGAAAAGTCCTGCCAAAACTGCAAAAGTGCTGTTGACGATGCTGGCAAATGTGGTATACTATACATAGACGAAAACGACATAAAAAACAATTTGCCACGGTGTTATAACTACATAATGAAATGGGGAACAAGCGAATGGCTGCAACAGTGATAACCATTGCGGTGGAAAAAGGCGGCTGCGGAAAAACCGTAACGACCTCTAACCTTGCCTATCTGATGGGCGACGAGGGCAAAAAGGTGCTTTGCATGGACACCGACCCGCAGGGCAACCTGACGTTTGCCCTGACAGGCGGCAACGCCATTACCAGCAAGGCCTTTGCCAACCGCAGTCTGTATGATATGATCGACGGCTTCCGCTACAACACACAGACCAGAGATTTTATCGTCGAGTCGGAATATGAAAACGTGGACCTGATCCCGGCCAACGACCAGACGCCGCGCCTGTCCAAGCGGCTGGAGGATCTGTACACGGACGCCCAGCGGGACTATGACCGCGGCGACCCGAAGTATCTGGCCAGCGATACCGACGTGCTGGACTATTTCCTGCGCCAGGTCAAAGACGAGTACGATTATATCCTGATCGACACCCAGCCAAGCCGGGACAGCCTGCTGCTCTCCAACGCAATTGCCGCGGCGGACTATGTGCTGATCCCGCTGAAGTGCGATTCCTTCTCGGAGGACTCGGCGTTCCGCACCTATGTGCTCTGCAATGAGATGCGCAAGAGCAAGACCTCCCGTATCAAGGGCGTCGGCGTGATGCTGACGATGGTGCAGAAAAGTGCAGCCTCGCAGGACATTCGCAGTGACTGCCGGGCCAAGCTCGGCGCAACGCTGTTCAACGCGGAAATCGCCTTTGGCAAGAGTGTGGATAACAGCATCAACCGCTGCGTGCCGGTCTGCTACTCGGCCCGCACGCAGCCCCCGGCCAAAAGCTATGTGGCGGCGTATGAGGAGCTGAAAAAGCGCCTGGCGGAATTGGAGGAAAAGTAAGATGGCTATGAAAAAGAAGCCCGGCAGATCCAAGGTCGAGGTGGGCATTCCGTCCACCGAGGCGGTTTTCAGCGCCGGAAACAACAACGCCTCCGGCAGCCTGATCGCCAATCTGGCCACGCAGAACCGCGCCGAGCTTGCCTATGAGCTGCGGGAAATTGCCTTGCAGGACATCGAACTGAACCCGGACAATGCGATTTTCCGTCAGCTGGACACCGACGAGGATGTGGAAACACTGGCCAACGACATTGACCGCAACGGCCTGATGCACAATCTGGTCGTATATCCGCGGACGGATGGCAAACAGACGAAGTACGTTCTGCTCTCCGGCGAGCGCCGCTATAAGGCATTGAATTATTTGCAGGCGCGCGGCGACGCAAAGTGGAACACAGTCAAAAACTGCCGTGTTGTCACAACACCGCTGAGCGACAACGAGAAAAAAGTCATGCTGCTGAGCGCCAACCTACAGGTGCGCGGCGGCTTTGCCAACGAGATGATCCGCCGCAAGGCGGTTGCCGAGCTGGTGTCCTGCCTGCAGGCAGAGCCGTACAACCTGACAGCAGCTGAGGCAAAAAAGGCCATCAAGGAGGCAACGCCCATCAACGGGCGGCAGATCGATAAGGATCTGAGCATTGAAAAAAATCTGAATGAGGGTCTCAAGGATCTGCTGGATCGTGGCTTTGTGCTGCGCAGCGAGGCGGAAAGCGTTTTTGCGGATGACGCCCGAGGAACAGAGGATCGCTGCCCAAATGCTGCAGCAGCTCTATGCTATTGCGTACAACGGCCCGGGCGGCGCAGCCATTCAGGACGAGAAAAAAGCGATTCGCGGGCGGTTCGTGGATGCACTGCGGACGGTGGCCGACACCAGCAGTATGCAGGATGCCCATGAGGCGTTGGTCGCTGCGGTGTTCACGGTCCAGAAGGAGATGGCGTGTCTGAAGGAGACCATCCGAAAGGTCAAGACCATCCCGCCGGAGCAGCCCGCCGCGCAGGTCGAGCAGACAGAGGTCATCCGGGAGGTCAGGGAAAAGACCGCCGGTGCCAAGGCACAGAGCAAAATTACGGGCAAGCTGTCCAGCCAGACAAGCCGCTTGGAAACGATGCTGCGCAGGAAAAACCCCGAGAAGCGCCTTGCAGAAAAGTATACCCACGAGGAGCGCCGGCAGGCTATGAAGGAGCTGGACGAGATGATTGCCACGGCCACGCGGCTGCGGGAAATAATTGCAAAGGTGGAGCGCAGCGCCGATGAAGCCCAGGAAGTATAGGCTGCGTATCCGCCTGCACCGCAAATTTACGACCTGTTTGAGATGGAAGCATTGTGGCAGGACAGTAAGATCGGTACGCTGGCCAACCGCATCTTGCAGGAGGAGCTGGCCAAGCTCCGGCAGGTCGGACTGGACCACTGCGTGTGCGGGGATGAGGACGCAGCATCCGCGCGGCGCATCGAGGCAGAGAAGCACCCCGAGAGCTATTACATGCTGCCGTCGTTTGACTGCCGCGAAAAGTATATGCCGACCCATGGCCGCGGCCTTGACACGAAGGGACAGGTCACGCTGCTGGTCACAGCGGAGCAGCTGCAGCTGATCGACGCGCTGTTTGATCGGGAAAGCGGCTGTGTCCGCGGGCTTTACTCGGAATCCCAGGGGCAGACGGTCAAAAGCTACCGCTATCAAATCGTGGGGCTGCTGCTGCACAATCCCTTGCTGCAGGAATTACAGAAGCAATAATTGCTACAGAAAAGGACTCGCAATGGATTTGCGGGTCGTTTTTTTATAGAAAGTTTGTGGTAGGGCAGGGGAGAGAAAGGAGTATTGCGAGAAAATTTCTTGAAAAAATGAAAAAAGTAAGAAAAAAGCACCTGCTTTGTTATAGAGAGAATGTAGGGGCGAACATTGTTCGCCCGCCAACCTGGTGCAGCAAGGCTTTTCCGGGAAGGTCTTGCACATAGCGCGCGGGCACGGGTGAGCAATGCTCGCCCCTACAGAGTTTTATAACGGCAGAATGATTTACAAACAGTAATAGTAAATTAAATGTTTCCAAATTGTACTTTTAATGCCCTGTATTGCGAGAAACTTTCTGCGTAAAAAAAGAAAAAATCAGAAAAAATCTCCGCCTTGCAACTGCGTTTTATATCTGCTACAATAGCGGTAAAAATAGGGGAGGTCTGCACATGGAACCGGAAAAGCTGTTGGAGGCGCTGCACACAGCGGAAAAGCTCAAGGACACAACGCGGCATTGCTATACATCGAAGGGACGGCATGAGAGCGTGGCCGAGCACAGCTGGCGTATTGCGCTGATGGCGTTCTGGCTGCGGGATGAATTTCCGCAGGCCGACATGGACAAGGTCATCCGCATGTGCCTGATCCACGATCTGGGCGAGTGCTTTACCGGGGACATCCCGGCGTTTGACAAGACCGCCGCCGATGAGGCCGCCGAGGAAGCACTGCTTTCCCGCTGGGTCGATTCACTGCCCGAGCCGGTCTGTACCGAGATGCGGACGCTGTACGCGGAGATGGCCGCCTTGCAGACGACGGAGGCCAAAATCTACAAGGCGCTGGATAAAATGGAGGCCATCGTCCAGCACAACGAGTCCGCGATTGCGACCTGGGAGCCGCAGGAGTATGCGCTGAACCTGACCTACGGCGTGGAGCAGTCGCAGTTCTCGCCCTATATGCAGGCGCTGCGGGAGGCCCTCCGGCAGGAAACGCTGCGCAAGATGGAGCAGGAGGGCGCGACACCGCAGCCGTGAGAACGGTATAAAAAATCCTCCTGGCGGGCAGAATAGAAGGTGATAATTCTGCTGACAGGAGGAAACCAAATGCGAGAAATGTTCTGCTTTCAGTGCCAACAAACGGCGCATAACACCGGCTGCGACGGCAAGGCCGGTGTCTGCGGCAAAAAGGCCGACACCGCCAACTATCAGGATGAGCTGATCGGGGCACTTATCGGGCTGGCGCGGGCGGCGCGGGCTGGGACACCGACACCGCACACCGATGAATTGATTTTGAAGGGCCTGTTCACGACGATCACGAACGTGAACTTCAACAACGAAACTATCCTGCAATGCAAGGCGGAAATCGAAAAGGAAAAGGCTGCCGTCGGCCCCGGGCAGCTTGACGATTACGACCTTGCCGCGCTTTGGGCGGCGGGGGAGGACGTGCGCTCGTTGAAATCGCTGATCCTCTTTGGGCTCAAAGGCATGGCGGCCTATGCGTACCATGCCCGCGCACTGGGGAGAACAGACCCCGCTGTGAACGCCTTTTTCTATGAGGCACTCGAGGCCATCGGCGCAGAGAAAACGCCTGACGAGCTGCTGGCGCTGGTGCTGAAAACCGGAGAAGTCAATCTGGCCTGTATGGCGCTGCTGGACGCAGCCAACACCGGCGCATACGGTGACCCCGTGCCGGTCACGGTGCCGCTGACGATTGAGAAGGGCCCCTTCATCGTGGTCAGCGGCCACGACCTGCACGATCTGAAGCTGCTGCTGGACCAGACCGCGGGCAGGGGCATCAACATCTACACCCACAGTGAGATGCTGCCCGCCCACGGCTACCCGGAACTGAAAAAATATCCGCACCTCAAAGGCAACTTCGGCACGGGCTGGCAGAACCAGCAGTCAGAGTTCCACAACATCCCCGCGCCCATCCTGTTCACAACGAACTGTCTGATGCCGGTGCGGCAGAGCTACAGTGACCGTGTGTTCACGACGTCGGTGGTGTCCTACCCGGAGCTGACCCACATCGGGGACGACAAGGATTTCACCCCGGTCATTGAAAAGGCGCTGGAATGCGGCGGCTACCCCGAGGATCACCCGATGACCGGGATGAACGGCGGCAGCACGGTCATGACCGGCTTTGCCCGCAATGCGGTGCTGTCCCACGCAGAGCAGATCGTCCGGCTGGTCCGGGAGGGGAAGATACGCCACTTTTTCCTGATCGGCGGCTGCGACGGTGCAGCACCGACGCGCAGCTACTACACGGACTTTGCACGGATGACGCCGCCCGACACGCTGATTCTGACGCTGGCCTGCGGCAAGTACCGGCTGAACGATATGGATCTGGGCAGCATCGAAGGCATCCCGCGCGTTCTGGATTGCGGGCAGTGCAACGACGCCTACAGCGCCATTCGCATTGCGCTGGCGCTGGCCGAGGCGTTTGGCTGCGGCGTCAACGACCTGCCGCTTACGCTGGTGCTGTCGTGGTATGAGCAGAAGGCTGTCTGCATTTTGCTGACGCTGCTGTATCTGGGGCTGCGCAATATCTACCTTGGCCCCACGCTCCCGGCGTTCGTCTCACCGAATGTACTGGACTTTCTCGTTAAGCAGTACAACCTGACGCCCACGGGCGACCCGAAAACAGACTTGGAAAAGATACTGAACCGACAATAACAACATCCGCCGTGCAGAGAGACGCCTCTCTGCACGGCGGTTGCTTTTTGCGGCTTTTGGCTTCTTCAGGCAAATGGGCGTTTACACCTTCACCAGCTCATACGCCTGCGTGCCGATGCCAAGGGTCTCGGCGGTGTCGATGGTGTGGGTGCCGTGGCGGCTGTTGACGCGCTCCATAAAGTGGTCGCGGCCCGGGTCATTGCTGTTTATGACCAGATCGATGCAGGCGCGGTCCAGCGCGACGGGGTCAAGGCTCGAGAGGATGCCCACATCGTTCATGCAGGGGTCCTCGGCCACGGCGCAGCAGTCGCAGTCAACGGAAAGGTTCTTCATGATGGCGACATAGGCAATCTTGCCCGCAAAGTGCTTTGCCACGGTGGAGGCGGCGTCTGCCATGGCTTCAAGGAAGGTGTCCTGCTCGGCGCAGTTCTCCCACAGGATGTGCTGGTCGGTGACCTTGCCGCCGGAATGGATGTACGCCTTGCCGGCGCTGGACGCGCAGCCGATGGACAGCTGCTTGAGCGCACCGCCGTAGCCGCCCATCGGGTGACCCTTGAAGTGGATGAGCACGAGCATACTGTCATAATTCTCGATGTTCTTGCCCAGATAGTTGACCTTGAGGACCTTGCCGTTCTCGACGGGCCATTCGACGTCCGGACCCTCGGCGTCCATGATGTCAACAGTCAAACAGGTCGCTCCAATGATGCTTCTTCATCAGCTCGATGTGCTTGGGCGTCTCGTTGCGCGCGCCGCCGTAGGCTGTGTTGCACTCAACAACGGTGCCGTTGACGGCGTCGATGATGGGCTTCATAAACTCGGGGTGCAGGTAGTTCTGGTTGCCATCCTCGCCGCTGTGGACCTTGACGGCCACCTTGCCGGGCAGCTCGATGCCCAGCTGGCGGTACATCTTCACAACGGCTTCGGGGGTGAGTTCGTTGGTGAAATAGACAGTAGATTTAGCCATAATAGGGGGACCTCCGTTTAAAATAGTAGCGTGATAAAAGGCTTCCCCCTCGGGGGAAGCTGTCCGCGGAGCGGACTGATGAGGGCAAAGCATGCGATTGCTGCCTGTTCACGGGTGGCCAACGGAGGGCTGCCCCTCATCCGGCCTCGGTCGGGGCCTCGGCCACCTTCCCCCTCGGGGAAGGCTATTGAAACCGCAGCGGCAGCTTCGGTTCGCACCCGCACTTTTGCCTTTCTGCTGTCTCTAGCATAGCATGAAAGCCGGGTTTAATGTCAAGTGGTTTTGCAAAAAATGAAGCAAAAGCCTTGCAAAACACGACAAACTGTGCTACTGTAAATTTGTACAAAAGGGGAGCTTGCGTAAAGCGGGCTGAGAGTGGGCTGTATCGCCCTGACCCAAGACCTGATTTGGATAATGCCAACGTAGGGAGATACCGTAGCACTGCGCTTCTTGTGAGTTTTTGTGCGGATATGTCTCTGCAGGCGTATCCGCATTTTTACTTATAAGGAGCGTTTTGTATGCTGGGAACCTGTCTTGAAAATGTGCGCAACACTGTGCCGCTGGTGCACAATATCACGAACTATGTCACGGTCAACGACGTGGCCAACATTCTGCTGGCCTGCGGCGGCAGCCCGATCATGTCCGATGAGCCGGAGGACGTCGAGGACATCACGTCGATCTGCGGCGGACCTGAACATCAAACATCGGCACGCTGAACCAGCGCAGCATCGAGGGCATGTTCCGCGCGGGCGCAAAGGCAAATGCCCTCGGCCATGTCGTGCTGCTCGACCCCGTCGGCGCGGGCGCGTCGGCCCTGCGCACAAACACCGCCGTCGAGCTGATGGAGAAGATCAAATTCACCGTCATCCGCGGCAATATCTCCGAGATCAAGACGCTGGCGCTGGGCAGCGGCACGACGAAGGGCGTTGACGCTGACGTTGCGGACGCCGTGACCGACGCAAATCTGGACAGTGCCGTCAAATTTATCAAGGACTTTGCGGCTAAAAGCGGCGCTATTGTCGCCGTCACCGGTGCCATCGACCTTGTCAGCGACGGCACGGCCTGCTATGTCATCCGCAACGGACGCCCCGAGATGGGCAAGATCACCGGCACGGGCTGCCAGCTCTCCGGCATGATGACGGCCTTCGTCGTTGCGAACCCCGACAATAAGCTCGAGGCTGCCGCCGCGGCGGTCTGCGCCATGGGTCTGGCGGGCGAGATCGGCTGGAGCCGTATGGCCGAGGGAGACGGCAACTCCACCTACCGCAACCGCATCATTGATGCCATCTACAATATGGACGGTGCAACGCTGAATGGGGGCGCCAAGTATGAACTGCGATAAAAATGATCTGCTGCTCTATGCCGTCACGGACCGCCACTGGCTGGACGGGCGCAGGCTTATCGACGTTGTGCGCGAAAGCCTTGACGGCGGTGTGACGATGGTCCAGCTGCGCGAAAAGACGCTGGAGGAGGGGAAGTTCCTCGAGGAAGCGAAGGAGCTGCAAACGCTCTGCCGCGAGCGCGGTGTGCCGTTTCTTGTGAATGACAACGTCGAGATCGCCCGCGAGATGAACGCGGACGGCGTGCATGTCGGCCAGAGCGATATGGAGGCGCAGGACGTCCGCGCGATTTTGGGCCCGGACAAGATTCTGGGCGTCTCCGCCCAGACCGTGGAGCAGGCCGTTCTGGCCGAAAAGCACGGCGCGGATTACCTCGGCGTCGGCGCGGTGTTCCCGACCGGCTCGAAGGACGACGCCGACGATGTGAGCTATGAGACGCTCAAGGCCATCTGCGGGGCCGTGTCCATCCCCGTTGTCGCCATCGGCGGCATCACGCAGGAAAATGTCGCGAAGCTCGCGGGCAGCGGCATCTGCGGCGTCGCGGTCATCAGCGCGATTTACGCGGCAAAGAACATCCAACAGGCATCCGCCGACCTGAAGGCCGCCACGGAGAAAATGCTGCATGACTAAGGCTGCTGTTTTTGTATCTGGACGGCGTGCTGCTCGACTCCATGGGCATCTGGAACGACCTTGGCGCGCGGTATCTGCGCAGCCTGGGCGTCACGCCGGAGGAGGGACTCAACGAGATTTTGTTCTCGATGAGCATGGAGCAGGGGGCGGAGTATCTGCACACGCACTATGCACTGCCGCAGTCTGCCGCCGAGGTCGGCACGGGCATTGCGGACATGCTGCGGGACTTCTAGTTTTTTATGACGGTCCCCGCCAAGGACGGTGCGGCGGCACTGCTGGCCGCCCTGACCGCCCGCGGCGTGAAGCTGGCGGCGGCCACGTCCAGCCCGCGGGAGCACGTCACGCGGGCGCTGGAACGGCTGGGGCTGCTCGGGTATTTCACCCGGCTTTTCACTACGGCAGAGGTCGGCGTCAGCAAGCATGAGCCGACAATTTACCTGCTGGCCGCCGAGGCCCTGCACGCCGCGCCGGCGGAAACGCTCGTCTTTGAGGACAGTCTCTACGCCCTGAAAACCGCGAAGGCCGCGGGTTTTTACACAATCGGCGTCTACGATGCCGACGGCGAGACCGACCAGGCCGGGCTGCAAAGGGCAGCGGATCTGTATGTGAGAGATTTGCACGAAGCCGTGTTGCTGTAGAAAAAAGCATCCCACAGCGGTACACCGGGGGCACCACCTTGTGCCGCTTTATAAAACCTTGCTGTATACAAAAAGGAAAGGAAGTTATCACCATGAGAACAGCATTGACCATTGCCGGAAGTGATTCCAGCGGAGGCGCCGGTATCCAGGCAGACATCAAGACCATGACCGCCAACGGCGTTTTTGCCCTGTGCGCAGTCACGGCCCTGACCGCCCAGAACACCACCGGCGTGACCGACATTTTTGACTCGACCCCGCATTTTCTGGCGGAGCAGCTCGACGCAGTGTTTACCGACATCTTCCCCGATGCCGTCAAGATCGGCATGGTATCCTCGGCAGAGCTGATCGAAACGATTGCGGCAAAATTGAAGGAATACGGCGCAAAGCACATCGTCGTGGACCCCGTCATGGTCGCAACATCCGGCGCAAAGCTGTTGCGTGACGACGCCGTGACCGCGCTGTGCGAAAAGCTCCTGCCGCTGGCCGAGGTCCTGACGCCGAACATCCCCGAGGCGGAGATCCTCTCCGGCATGACCATCCAAAACGCCGCCGATATGGAGCGGGCCGCACAGACCATCAGCGAAAAGTACGGCTGTGCGGTGCTCTGCAAGGGCGGGCACCAGATCAACGACGCCGACGACCTGCTTTGGCGCGACGGCGCGGGTAAGTGGTTCAAGGGACGCCGCATCGACAACCCCAACACCCACGGCACCGGCTGCACCCTGTCCAGCGCCATTGCGTCGAATCTCGCGAAGGGCTATGACCTTGACACGTCGGTTGAGCGCGCAAAGGCGTACACTCTCCGGCGCGCTGGCCGCTATGCTTCGACCT
>ENA-OQKI01000172-OQKI01000172.1-human-gut-metagenome-genome-assembly--contig:-NODE-172-length-15047-cov-2.792895_pt1 | contig 15047 bp, 17 predicted proteins | sample MGYA00242778_ERZ504798 | MGnify/ENA primary metagenome ERZ504798 (study PRJEB26092, sample SAMD00036414) | human gut metagenome | host: Homo sapiens | study: EMG produced TPA metagenomics assembly of... | reverse complement strand
AATGATCTGCCGGTATTGCGGCTTTGACCGTTTTTTACGTGATGGCTACTTGCGTGGCTGCATCATAGCCCAGCACAGCGGTCAGCTGCTTTGAAAGGAGCCAGCAAACAGCGCCCACATCCCAAAAGGGCAATTCCGGTGTACTTCATTGCAGATACCTCCCGGCTTCCGCTTCCAGTTCCTGCCATACCGGGTAGGCTGCGCCATGCTCATCGAAAATTTCCTGAGATCCCGGTTCAGTGCGCTCATTTCGTCGATGGCGTTCATTGCGTGGTCGGAGGCGCAAAGCTTGCCCAGCGAGGTGGCGCACATCAGCTTGAAAAGCGCAGGCAGGTCTTGCGGTATTTTTCCCCTTCAAAGTCTGCATCCTCCTTGGGCAGAATGGTGTGCCCGGCATCTCGGATGGCGCGGTATCCCTCGATGTTGGCATCCAGCACACGGTTCAGGTACGCGGTATCTCCCCTGAGCTTTTTCAGGTCGCCGTCTGTCTTATAGCAGGCGAAGGCCGCAGGCATCACAAACGCGGCATGGCAGAGCAGATAGTCCTCCATGTTCGGCTCGTAAACGACCTTGTATTTTGTGCCGTGGAAGATACGCCCGATCAACTGTTTATTGGGCTTTGCACCCATCAGCTGCCCGATGGTGATCTTTTTCAGGTCGATGGAAACCACCCGGTCAGCCTCCCGATGCCCCGCAGAAAGCGCAAAGGCAAACAGGACGTTCTTCCCCGGCAGCGCCGCCGCCAGCGCCCTCGCCTGCACATTGTTCCCCACAAAAACGATGTTCTTCGTCCGGTTCGCCCGCAGCGTGTCCAGAACGGAATCCAGCTGTGTATAGCGCAGGACCACAAAGATCACATCGTACATTGCATCCGGTGCAAGTTCAGTCACCACCGGAATGCGGCTGACCGAGGTGCGGAGCGAAAATTTGTCCTTGATCCGCAGGCCGTTCTGCTTGATCTCCGCAGCCCAGTTTCCCCGCGCAAGCAGAGTGACATCCTTTCCGGCGCGCAGCAGATTTCTTGCCAGATTGCACCCCAGAACGCCTGCACCATATACCAGAATTTTCATAGCTTGCCTCCAAATCCGATCTTCACGATCTGCATTTTCATCCCGTTGTCACCGACCCTTGCGAGAAACCGGAAAAAGCCGCTGACGGAAGGGTCTTTCAGGTCGCTGTAACCTTAACATATAGCCCCGACTGGATACTCGCAAACGGTTGTCCCATGGGGTAAAGATGCACCATCCCAACAGCCCCTTTGCGGATGCCCGCAGCGCAGACCAGAACCAGCAGTGCCCCCAGCCCAAGACCTTCCAGAATCACCTGTAAAAGCATTACTTATTCCTCCTGTATCCGTTTTCATCCCGGTATTCGGGATGTTCCTTTACGTATGGATCCTTATCGCCGCAGATGGTATAGTCGCATCGGCAGCCGTCCACGCAGGTGGTCGTCCGCACGAGCTTGGCATGGAGCAGTTCCATGGACGCATAGTCCACATTGCACAGGGCGGGCATAATGTCCGTAAATCCGAACCGCTTGGCAAATTCCGCCGCCGGACACGCCGTAAATTCATAATAGATGGGCTTGCTGTTTTCGTAAGGCGCAACATCCATCTCGTAATCATGCCATGTGTCACAGTGCTTTTGGGCGGTGCTGAATGCCCGATACATCAACTTCCTCCAAAACGGCTTGTTGATATCAACAAAACGCAGCTTCCGGAAGGACGGCAGGATCAGATTTTCTTCGATCTCTTCCATTTCGCGGAATGTGACCACATCCCGGCACACATCGTAAAAGCACATGATGGCGATGCAGTCGTAGGTGCCGCCTACGCCGTTGTGAAAATTCTTTTTACCGCCGAGGTCGGTGCGCCACTTGGAAAGAAGCTCTGCGTATCTCAGCTGCACCTGCTCCCAGACCGCCTCGCGCTCCACCTCCGGATAGTGCAGAGTGATTTTCGCCAGAATTTCCTTTTTGCAGGGTTTGGAATATAGCACATGGCAGCTACGGTCAATTTGTAATTCGCTGTCCTTCATCTTCCCACGCCTTTCAGAAAACCGCTCTTTGCATTTTCTTCGGTGTCGTCCGATTCGTCGTAGGCATCATAGGGTGCCGATGGGTCATGTACTCGTTTTTTGAATGGTGAACAGCTCTTGTCTTTGTGGGCAAACGCAAAGGCAAAATTGTCCGTCCATCCCGTGTGACCGGTGATGAAATATGGATGCAGCCCACGTGCGCGCAGTTTCCGCTCCAGCTCCGCCAGTGACTGCACAGCCAGCTTATTGTCCTCCGCCAGCGAGGAAATGAAGCTGTAGCCGCCGTCCGCGCCAAACCACAGCGTGTCGCCGGTAAAAAGGTACTTATCGTCAATGAGGTAGACCATATGTCCCCATGTATGACCGGGAACCAGAAAACACTCGATCCTGACGCCGTCAATATCAAAAACCTCTCCATCGTGCAGCAGCACTTTTTCATTGTTAATCGTCACCTGCGGCAATTTATAGAGATGATAGATGACTTTTCGCCGCACCTCGCCGGTGAGATACCGGTTCTCGATCTCGCCGATGTACAGCTTCGCATTCCGGAACAGCCCCGGACTGTCTGCTTCCACCGCACCCACATGGTCGGTGTCCTGATGGGTGATAAGGATATGGTGTATCGACTTCGGATCAATCCCAAGCCAGCCCATTTTTCCGGCAAGGCGGTCGTAGTTATATCCCGCATCGATCATAATGGTGGTATCGCCCTTGCGGTAGAAGAAGATATTTGCCACCCATTCGCGCACGCAGGCAACATTCTCGTCGATCCAGCCGGTGTTCAAAGGCTTGAAGATTTCCTTGCCCCGGTACATCCAGCTCATTGCTTTTCTTTGAAATTCCGTTGCCTTTTTCGACATGATCGCACCTCATTTCTGTGCTGTGATGCACAGCCAGCCCTTTTTATTTTTGTGGTTCTGGATCTTACAAAATCCTGCTTGCTCCAGATACGTTTTACCGTTCACAATGCAATGCTTTTTACCAGATGCGCCCACTGCACCGGATGACAGGCCAGCAATTCCTCGTGCTGCAAGTTCTGCTCATGGAGAACAGGATGTGCAAAATGCTGCTGATACCGGGCACGATATTTTGCGCCCATTTTCAGGGCGTAAAAAATATGGATCTCGGTACCGGGCACATGGATCTTATCCGGCAGCGGAGTGATAAGATCGGAGTAGAACTGATTTTTACAGCTCTGCATGGTCACATAAGGGCGGGCCTCACCGAACATTTTCAGAAAGGCTTTGACATAATCCCCCGACTCTCTGGCACGCTTATCCAGACGCTTTTGGAGAAATTTTGCCTTGAACTTTCCGTCCCGCACCACAGGGTAGATCAATGGCAGCAGAAAATCAGTCTGCAATCTTGCCGCCAGCGGCGATGCCTGATCCAGATCGGAGCTGCCCAGAATGCCACAGTCCATGTGGATGTTCTGCCGTGCCGCCAGCAGCCCCACAAACGAGCCGCCCAGAGAACAGCCGTAGGCCGCCCGGATGTGACCGCCGCAGTGGATCTTGAGGTAGGCCTCGATCTTTTCGGTTTCCTCCAGCATGGTGGGAAATTCGGTCTGTTCAGTCTCATCAAAGCCATCGTAGCTGACGCACAGCACCCGGAAGCTGTCAGCCAGAAGCGGGATCACGGCACCGAAATTGCTTTTCCAATGGCAACAGGTGCCCGGCAGCAGCAACAGCACCGGGGCATCCTCTGCACCAAAATGGTAGATCTTCATCCTGATACGCTCCTTCTCTATTTATTTTCCACCTGTAAATGGAAGAGATATATTTCTTCGTATAGGGCAGAGTTTTGAGTTAGCTAAAGCTAACTTTTCATTCTATAAAAAGCCGCTTCTCAGCGGTCCTTCTGCCAAAATAATACGCCCTGCCGTCTCCTCTGTCAAGAAGTTTAGGTATTTTCGGAGATTCCGAAAAAGATTTCGCTTCCGTCCCCCAACCATCACCCCCCGTGCTACGTCCAGCACCATCATCACACTGAAGCACACCGCAAAAAACACCGTGCCAACGTTGGAGTGCTGCCCCTGCGACATTTCCGGGATCAGTTCCTCCACCACCACATACAGCATGGCTCCAGCAAAAAGGTCAAGGGCTTTGCTGCACAGAGGGGGCGGATCGTTTCCTGCATCGAAAAATTAACCTCCGTAAACATCCCTGCTTTTTCTTGACAACGCCCCGTGGACGTGCTATTTTATTTTCCAGCAATTAGCTTCTTCTAACCATCTGAGGGGCCTCGCCCCGCAGGTTTTTCTTTGCGTGAAATGTTAGGCCGAGCTAACTATACGACCGCGATTTTTTGCCATTTGCGATGAAAGGAGCATTTTTCATGAAACTGAAGAAATTTCTTTCCCTGCTGCTGTCGGCGGCCATGGCGTTCAGCCTGCTGACCGCTACCGCCTTTGCAGCAGTCCCCGCCGAGGAGGAGAACGACTTTTTCGATTTTCTGCTGGGCAAAAAGTACACCTATCTCTATGCTGCCCTGACTTGGGATGAGTACTGGGCAAACGAGAAGGTCTATGCTGCCGGCAACGCTGCCGCCTCTGCACAGCTGGACAGCCACGAGGAGCACGACCTTGGCGCATTTGATGCGGTCTCCCGCGCTACCGTCAACCACGGTCTGCACCGCGGCAGCTTCCAGAGCACTGCTGTGATCTACGCCAAGGACGGCAGCAGCTACACCGTTTCCCACTGGTCGGACGATGGCAAGACCATCTATCTGGCCGATGGCTCCACCGTGGGCTGGAACCGGGGCACTATTACCAAGGCCGACGGCTCCACCGTGCAGATGGATCACTACGAGGTGCTGGGCACCAAGTATGTGCCGGTGCGCGTGGCTGACAGCGACCTTGCAGATTTCTGCTCCAAGTACACCGTGGTGGAAAACGGCGGTCAGCTGGTGGGCGGCTACTCTGAAAAGAACCTGACCGCCTATACCCTGACGGCTGCGGTGGATCAAAACACCAACGGCCTGAAGTACGCAACCAAGAGCGGCGATGGCTATACCTTCTCTGCCGCTCACACCGGCACCGGCTCCGGCGTGGCAGAATCTGCCCAGAAAGCTGCCGAAGGTCTTACCGTGAACCTGCGCAGCGGCAGTGATGTAGGCAGCTTTGGCGAGTTCATCCGTGTGGATCTAAACGGCAACTACGGCGAGCTGGGCTCCCGGATGCAGTCTGTGGTGTGGACCTACTACGGCGATGACAGCACCTACACCCACGCCAAGGCCTCCTACGGCACCAAGTTTGCAGCCGACAACTGGATGCACAAGTCCATGGGCATCCAACTGGGTCTGAGCGATTCCGCCCGCTGCCAGCTGCCGGAGGGCACCGATGGCACCGGCTACTGGACTATCACCATCCGCGCACTGGGCTACGCCGACACGGTGGTCAAGTTCCAGACCACTGCCGAGAACCTTGCCAAGCACGAGCTGGCAAGCGATGCCGACCGCGCCGCCCTGCAGGCTGTGGTCGCCGAAGCACAGAGCAAGGCAAAGGCCGCTTACACCGCCGACAGCTATGCCAATCTGGAGACTGAGCTGGCCGAGAGCGTGGAGCTTTTGAGCCGCGAGACCCTGTATAAGGCCGCTGCACTGGAGCAGGTGACCCACCTGACCGATGCCGTGCAGAACTTGAAAGCTGCCTGATCCGGCAAAAAACAGAACACCAAAAAAGCAAGGTCGCTTTATGCAGGCGGCCTTGCTTTTCCGTGTCAGGAGGAGTTGGAATGAACAAAAAACGATGCCATACACTGCTGCCGCTGGTGCAGCTGCTCCCGACGGTGGCGGCAGCGGCAGCTGTACTTTTTGCCCTGCCCCGCACCGTTCCGGTGCTGGCCGCCGTGCCGGAAAAGCTGACAACCGTGGTGGAGCAGCCTGTGGAAGCCGTTTCCTCCGAAGCGGAGGAAGAAACCCTGCCCAAGCTGCCCTATGCCGACGGCGTTTACGTCGGCTCTTCCCGGGGCTACGGCGGCGCCGTCCGAGTACAGGTCACCATGGAAAACGGCAGCATTACCGGGGTGGAGATTCTGGACGCCTCCCATGAGACCAAGCAGTTTCTGCGGCGTGCCAAGCGGCTTTTGACCACCGTAGTGGATGCCCAGAGCTGGGAGGTGGACGCCGTTTCCGAGGCCACCTACACCAGCCGGGGCATTCTGGGCGCAGTGCAGAACGCCCTGACCGGCGAGGTGGTCAACAACCCCCTGCCGCCCCAGCCAAAGCCCGCCGCACCGCTTGTGGTGGAGGAATTTACGGCGCCCTCCACCTACTTGGACGGCATCTACACCGCCGAAGCCATGGGCTTTGAGGGGCAGATCACAGTGCAAGTCACGGTGGCAGAGGATAAGATCACGGATATCACTCTCCTGAGCGCCGAGGATGAGGAGGAATATCTTTCCATGGCAAAACAGGTCATCCCCGCCATTCTGGAAGGGCAGAGCCCCAACGTGGATGCCGTTTCCGGCGCGACCTACTCCTCTACCGGCATCCTGAATGCGGTCAAGCTGGCACTGGCAAAGGCGGCTGTTGCCCCGGCAGAGGAAGCCGACCCGGAGCAGGCAGCATCGGAAGAAGCGGCAGAAGTCGCCGCCGCACCGTCTGAAGTACCGGGACCCGATGAAACGCCGGTCGCTGCGCCCACCGTGGAGGTGGTACAGCCGGAGGAAAAAAGCGCCGTTCCTGCATGGCTCAAAGAAATATGGCAGCAGCTTTTCCCGGCAGATGCTCCGGCATCCTCTGAACCGGAACCGGCATCTTCTGAGGAAGTGCTGTCGGCATCCGAAGCGGTACTGCCGCCGGAAGAGACCGAAGCCGAACCCGAAACGGAAGGAGCAGTGGAATGAAATACAAGAATTTTCTTCTCCGGGCGGTGAACCTGCTGCTGATTCTGGGGGTACTATGGCAATACCAGCAGGTGGCATTGGTCCGGGCAGCAGCGGTGAGCCAGCGCAAGCAGGAGATCGCTGAGGTGGAAGCCTACAACGCTTCCGTTTTGCAGGCGCAGAGCGCAGCACAGGCAGAGCAGAGCGGCTACCGGGACGGCATCTATGAGGGCAGCGCCTATGGTTTTGGCGATGTCATTCGGGTGTCGGTGACTATCCAGAACGGAAAAATGACCGATATTGCGGTGCTGGATGCTTCCGGCGAGGATAAGCCCTACTATAAGCAGGCGCTGCCTTTGCTGGACGAGATGCTGGCAGTGCAGTCTGCTGAGGTGGATACCGTTTCCGGCGCTACCCTCACGGCAGAAGGACTTATCGGTGCGGTAGAGAACGCACTGGGAAAGGCGGCAGGATGATGGAAAAAACACAGGCAAAGCCTTTAACAGCGGCGCAGCAGCGTCAGCGGGACAAAAAGCGCCGTACATGGCTGCGCACCGGGGTGCAGTTGTTCTTCTTTGTGTCCATGCCGGGCGCATTCGTGGCTGGGTTTTCCGGAGTAAAACAGATCTTTCTGCACATCGGTGCAGGCGAGGTGCTCTCTGTGGACAGCTTCACACTTTCCCTGCTGGGGCTGTGCGGCTTCACCCTGCTTTTCGACCGTTTTTTCTGTGGGTACGCCTGCGCCTTCGGCAGCCTGGGCGATGCCGTCTGGGCGCTTTCCGGGCTTATTCAGAAAAAGCTGCTTCACCGCAAAAAGCAGCTCCGGCTGCCGGAGCGGGCGGTGCTTTGGGGGCAGAAGGTCAAATATCTGCTGCTGGCGGGGCTGGTGGCGCTGTATGTGACCCGGCAGGAAAAGCTGCTGACCGGCGCAAGCCCGTGGGAGGTGTTTTCCCGCCTGACAGCTCTGCGTCTGCCGCCGGAGGGCTTCGGCGTGGGCATTGCGCTGTTTGTGCTCATCTTGCTGGGCATGGCGCTGCAGCCTCGGTTCTTTTGTCAGTTCCTCTGCCCTATGGGAGCGGCGTTCGCCCTTCTGCCGGTGCTGCCCTTTGCGCGGTTGCACCGGCAGAGCGATGGCTGCATACCGGGCTGCAATGCCTGCAAGCAGCAGTGCCCGGTGTGCCTGAAGCTAGAGGAAAGCAGCCTGCGCAGCGGGGAGTGCCTCGCCTGTGAAGCCTGCGTGGGCACCTGCCCTAAACAGAACATCCACCGGTGGGATAGGACATTGTGCAAGAGCCTGTGGCTGCCGGTGCTGGGTAAGGCGCTGCTCTTCTTCCTGCTGGGCTGCTGGCTGGGCTTTTGCCGGTTTATCTGAAACAAAAAGGGAGGCCGCCGCACGGTATTTGTGCAGCGGCCTCCTTTTGGCTGGGATGGATTCATAATCATTTTTACAGGGAAGGCTTCTGCTCCAACAGGTCTGTCATGCTGCGCAGACTGATGCCAAGGGTGGAAAGGTTATGCAGCATCGCACTGGTAGCAGGGGGCAGGATGCCCAGTGCGCCCAGAAGAATGAGCACTGAGTTGAAGCTGAGCACAAAGCGGTAATTGCTGCCCACCCGCTTTTGCAGGGCGTTGGCAATGGATTTTAACATTGTTAGCTGCAGCTTGATACGGAGGATCATTTCGGTCATGCTCACTTGCAGAAGTTCGCAGACGCGGCCTGTAAAGGCAGCAGAAAGATTGAATGCGTCGTACTTTTTTCGATTTTGCACAACAAATTTTTCAAAAGCCTCTTGACGCATTCCACATACAGTGGTATTTTTCTTGTAAATCCCACTGCGCTTGTGGATTGGTTACAAGCCATCCACAAGATGTGGTCGTGTTCATTTTGAACACTGCCTCACCGTGGATTATCCCTAAAAGATTAACCGCCCCGCAACACACCCGATTCATTTTGCCGCTTACTTCACCCGACAAAATCATCGCTGCGCTGCGAGGGCGGTATTTTTCTTTATGGGAGTTGTACCTTGAAAATTTCATGAGCCGACTGGACGTGATACCGACTTTCCGTCAACGCCGCTGCACAAACAGGGGCAGGAACTTCGTTCGGAGCAAACGGCGATCAACATACACGAGCAGCGGAACTCTCTACTTATTTTTGCGTCTTAACAATTCGGAAACATTTGTTGATGAAGCGTTTTGAGCGCAGCGGTAGAGGGCAAGAACCGTCCCGTGGCCACAAATTTTCAATTCTTGAAAATTTCCTGTCCATCCGGGACTTCACTTCTCAAACTCTTGCGAGTTTTCCAAGTGATCTTGTTGGGGCAGCGCGGTCCCACCCCAAACCCTGCTCATGGTTCGCACCTAACGGTGCGAACAGCAACGGCGTGTCGTGCTTTACATAACTTCACCGAGGAGTTATCGAACAGACAGGAGGTACAATGACCAAAACGAATGTTCAACCGATTCCTAGCAATTCCCAGCACCACGACACGCCGAACAACAAAACGCACGTCATCAAGTTCCGTGTGACAGCGGAGGAAAAAGCGTCACTGGAACTCACTTGCAAACTCCTGAATCTCTCCCTCTCCACTTTTATCCGCCGTGCCATCCACAACGTCAAGATCGAGAAAATAATCATCGTTGCCGGCGGCGGAGAAGAAACCCTGACCGCTGTTTCCACTTTGCTTGCCCAGTGCAGCAAGGTGGGCAGCAATCTCAACCAGCTTGCAAGGCACTTCAATTCCGGCGGTGCGGACACCGAGCAGATCCGGGCGAAACTCCGTGACGAACTTGCAGACCTGACCGCATTCCGGCTCAGCGCCGAGAAAGTTCTGGGTGAACTGTATGGCAACGCTCAAGCATATCGCCTCTAAGAATTCGGACTACACCGCCATCGAAGCGTACCTCGTTTACCAGCACGACGCGTTCACCGGAAAGCAACTTCTGGATGAGCACGGCAAGCCGAAGCTGCGGGATTCGTACCTGCTCGACACCCTTGAGTGCGGCGATTTCTCGTTCGCAACGGCCTGCCTGCTGGCAAACCGAAAGTACAACAAGAACAACCACCCCGATGATATTAAGAGCCACCAGTATATCATCAGCTTTGACCCCAGAGATGCAGCCGACAACGGCTTGACCATGGAAAAAGCACAGGCTCTCGGCCTGAACTTCTGTAAAGCAAACTTTCCCGGTCATCCTGCCATCGTCTGCACCCACCCGGATGGGCATAACCATTCGGGAAATATCCATGTCCACATCGTGATCGGCAGCATCCGCACACGAGAAGTGGAACGCAAGCCCTATATGCAGAAGCCTCGTGACTGGCGTGAGGGCATGAAGCACTCCAGCACAGCCCAGACCATGCGGCACCTGCGTGTCGCAGTCATGGAAATGTGCGAACACGCTGACCTGCATCAGATCAATCTACTGGAAGCACAAGGCGACCGTATTTCTGAACGGGAATACTGGGCACGGCGGCGCGGGCAGCAATGTCTCGACCATGCCAACGCCAGATTGCTTGCAGAAGGGAAGGCTCCCAAGCAGACTGTTTACCAGACGGAACTGGAAACTCTGCGCAGGCAAATCGACTCCGTGCTGAAGAAAGCCACCACCTTCGATGAATTTTCTGCATTGCTCTTGCAGGAACATGGCATTGCCGTGAAAGAGAGCCGAGGGCGATTGAGCTACTGCCCGCCCAATCGGGTAAAGTTCATCACCGCCCGGAAGCTGAGCAAGAAGTTTGAGAAAAAGCAGGTGCTCGCCGCACTCGCTCAGAACATCCGGCTTGCCCCGACCATCCAGCCTATCGCAACAGACAAGCCCGACAGGATTCAGAAACTGGTGGACATTCAGGCGAAGCTGAAGCAGGGCAAGAGCATTGGCTACGAGCGTTGGGCGAAGAAGCATAACCTCAAAGCCATGGCCCAGACCTTGATTCTCTTGCAGGAGAAAGGTCTGCTCAACGAGGGCGCACTTGACCAGCGCATTGATGAACTGCAAACGCAGTACGACAGTGCAAAGGAAGTCGTGCTCGACCTCGAAACCCGCATGGCAGACAATCAGAAGCTGCGCAGCTACGCTGCTGCCTACAAGCAGTATCGACCGCTTACGCAGAAACGGAACGCTGTCAAATCCCCCGCAGCCTTTGAAGATCAGTACCGTGCAGAACTGACAGCATACCGGGCGGCAGCAGCCTATCTCAAGGCAAACAACATCACCTGCCTGCCCAGCCCGAACAAGTTGGAAGCGGAATACTGCGCGCTTGCCTCCGAAAAGGCCCAGTTTTATGAGCAGTACAAGGAAGCCAAGTCCGAGCTGCTCAAACTGAAAGACGCAAAACAGAATGTTGCCCTGTTCTTCCGGGAGGAAAAACAGACGCAGCATCACGAGAGATAAGGAGTGTGCGTATGATCAATCTGAAAATCGACCCGGAGTTCCAGAATCAGATTCCGCCGCTGACGGACGATGAGTACAAGCAGCTTGAAGAAAACATCCTCAAGGAAGGCAAGCTGCTTTCTCCTTTGATCGTCTGGGGAAACACCCTCGTTGACGGCCACAACCGTTATGCCATTCTCCAGAAGCATCCTGAGATTTATTTCTCCACCATGCCGCTCCGATTTGAAAGCAGAGAAGAAGTCCTCGCATGGATCTGCAAAAATCAGTTGGGGCGGCGCAACTTGAGTCCCGAACAGAAGCGTTATCTGATTGGCAAACAGTACGAAGCCGAGAAGAAAGCTGCAAAAATCTTTCGGGGCAATCAGTACACTTTAGCAAAGAAAAGTGGTGGTGCTCACGATGATAACCACCACTCCGGGAAGAAAACCTGCGACCGGATCGCAGAGGAAAACGGTGTCAGCCGTGCCTCTGTTCTCCGTGCCAGCCACTATACACGGGGCATCGACATCGCAGATACGCTTTCTCCCGGCATCAAGCAGAAAGTCTTTTCCGGTGAAGTGAAGTTCACCAACGAAGAAATGTCCAAACTCGTGCAGGCAAGTGCCGAGCATCGTTTAGATGTTCTTGCTCAAATCCTGCATCCAGAGGCATTGGAAGTATTGGAATCTGCCAGCGCAGAATTTGAACCTGAAAAAGCGGAACCCGTTCCCATGCCCACACCACAAACAGAAGAATTCCGGTGCTATCATGTACCGGACGAGTTTATGAAGGTTTACAAGTCCTTGAGCCGCGCGACCGAAATGATGAAAAACTCATGGAAGAAAACGCTCAAAAACAATCCCAGTTATTTCACTGACCCGGAAAAGCAGAAGGTTCTCCGCTTCGCAATGCAGAGGCCTGCTAACTATCTGACTGAAATCGAAACCTATCTGGAAAAGGCTCTTGCAGAAGCCCTTGAAGAAGAAAAGACCGCATAACGGAAGGCACTTATACGTCACCAACAAATCCACCAAAAGCAAGTGCAGGGTAGAAAACTTCCGCCCCTTGCGCCTGATATAACATGTAATCCTGATTTTCCCGCCCGACTTCGCCGCAGTGGGACGATCAGAGGAGTGTGCGTTTGAACAAGAAGAAAAAATCCACAAATCTTTCCCCGTATCCCGATGAAGCCATCGAACGTCTGGCACGGGCATTCTACCCGGCAATCCTTGCCTGCTGGAACAGCGAGGAAGGTCAACGGGAGTTTGCTGCATGGCAGGCGGAACAGGCTCATATTGCAACCAAAGAAAAACAGGAAGTTCCCGTCGGGGAACTCCCTGCCTTACTTATCGTGTGTGGATTTTTCAGGGTGCGTCCGGGTGGACGCGCCCTGTTTTTGTGTTTTAGTCCTCTAATCCGTGGCTTCCCGCCACGTTCTTCAAATATTCCCCCGGTTCGCCGTTCAGAATCAGCTCAGCATACGCCAGCGGGTCATTATAGATGAGGTAGTCCAGTTCAGACCGCTGCGCAATGGTAACATCCAGCGCATCTTCGACCCCGGTGCAGTCGATGGAAATTTTTCTGCCATCCCGGAGCAGCAGCTTCACACAGCCAGTATCCATGTTGAACGAACAGGCTCTTGCATCGTACTTCATAATCGTGTCCTCCTGAAATCAGTGTTTGATTTGTTTCGGTCAATCTATGATTTCGGATTTCAGCTTCTGTCGGAAACCTCTATTGAACTTTCCGAAGAAAACAAAAATCCGACCCCATCTCCTATCGGAAACAAGTTCGGATTATTTTTGTCTGGTCGGAGTGGCGAGACTCGAACTCGCGGCCTCCTGCTCCCAAAGCAGGCGCGCTACCAACTGCGCAACACCCCGTAAAAATGAATACTACCATACTATACCCTTTTTTGTGCATTCGTCAAGTGCGCAGAATGCGAAAATCTGCCCGGGGCACCGAAAACCACCCTTACTTTGTATTTTTGCCTTGAAGCAGAGCCAAAAATGGTGTATTATAAAGTGTATTGAAAGAAAGTGTAATTCCGGGCTGCGATGCCCTGAAACCAAGGGGGAAACCACTATGGCAGATAAAAACTTTTTGACGGAGATCATCGATGCTGACCTGGCCGAGGGCAAGATCAGCGAGATCCATACCCGCTTCCCGCCGGAGCCCAACGGCTACCTGCACATCGGCAGCGCCAAGGCCATCTACATCAACTGGTCCATCGCAAACCAGTATGGCGGCAAGTTCAACCTGCGCCTGGACGACACCAACCCCGCCCGCGAGGGTGAGGAGTATGTCAACAGCATCATTGAGGATCTGCACTGGCTGGGCGCTGACCCCAACGGCGGCATCTTCTATGGCAGCGATTACTTTGACAAGTGCTACGAGTACGCCGAGAAGCTCATCCTGGAGGGCAAGGCCTACGTGGACGACCTGACCCGTGACGAGATGCGCGAGTACCGTGGTGCCGATGCCGGCAAGCCCAGCCGTCCCTCTCCGTGGCGTGACCGCACCCCGGAGAGAATCTGGACCTGTTCCGCCGGATGCGTGCCGGTGAGTTCCAGGAGGGTGAAAACGCCCTGCGTGCCAAGATCGACCTGGCCAGCCCCAACATGAACATGCGCGACCCGGCCATCTACCGCATCAAGTATGCTGAACACCACCGCCAGGGCAATAAGTGGTGCATCTACCCCATGTACGATTTTGCGCATCCCATCCAGGATGCCATTGAGGGTATCACCCACAGCATGTGCAGCCTGGAGTTCGAGAATCATCGTCCCCTGTACAATTGGGTCATCGAGAACATCTTTGGCACCGAGTTCCCCAAGCAGCGCGAGTTCGCCCGCCTGAACATGACCAACACCGTCATGAGCAAGCGCTATCTGCGTGAGCTGGTGGAGATGGGCATTGTGGACGGCTGGGATGACCCCCGGATGCCCACCCTGTGCGGCCTGCGCCGCCGCGGCTACACCGCTTCTTCTATCTTCACCTTCGTGCGGGAGCCGGCATCTCCAAGTCCGACAACCTCATTGATATCGCGCCAGCTGGAACGCCTGCATCCGCAGCGAGCTGGACCTGACCGCACAGCGCCGCATCGCCGTGCTGGACCCCGTCAAGCTGGTGGTGGACAACTACCCCGCCGACAAGACCGAGATTTCGACATCGCCAACAACCCCAACCGGGAAGCCAACGATACCACCACCCGCAAGGTCGCCTTCACCCGGGAGCTGTGGATCGAGAACGAGGACTTCGCCGAGGTGCCGCCTCCGAAGTTCAAGCGCCTGACCGTCGGCGGCGAAGTCCGTCTGATGGGCGGCTATATCGTCAAGTGCGAGAGCGTCGAGAAGAACCCCGACGGCAGCATTGCTGTCATCCACTGCACTGCCGACCTGGAGACCGGCAACGGCAGCCCTGCCGATGGCCGCAAGGTCAAGGGTACCATCCACTGGGTGAGCGCCGCCCACGCCGTGGATGCCGAGGTGCGCCTGTACGACAAGCTCTTCACCGAGGCGAACATGAATGCCATCCCCGAGGGCAGCGACTACAAGGATTATCTGAATCCCGACAGCGTTGTCGTCCGCAAGGGCTGCAAGCTGGAAGAGGCTCTGGCCGACGCAAAGCCCGGCGATAAGTTCCAGTTCGTGCGCACCGGTTTCTTCACTCCCGACTCGAAGAACCCCGGCGTGTACAATCGTGTCGTGACCCTGCGCGACAGCTTCAAGCCCGCAAAGTAACGAGCGGACCCCAAACATCGCAAAAGGAGCACTTCACAGACCATGAAAAAACACATGACCCGCAACAT
>ENA-OQKI01000170-OQKI01000170.1-human-gut-metagenome-genome-assembly--contig:-NODE-170-length-15111-cov-2.352309_pt1 | contig 15111 bp, 18 predicted proteins | sample MGYA00242778_ERZ504798 | MGnify/ENA primary metagenome ERZ504798 (study PRJEB26092, sample SAMD00036414) | human gut metagenome | host: Homo sapiens | study: EMG produced TPA metagenomics assembly of... | reverse complement strand
AAACCCCGCAGCCGACCCCCAGCACCACGCCTGCGCCGACTCCTGCACCGCAGCCGATTATTCCGCAGACCGGCGATACCTCCCGTTGGGATTGCTGCTGACCGTAGCCGGTATTTCGCTTGCCGGGCTGGCGGTATTGATTTTCAAGTGTGTCCACTGCAAATCCGTTGCCGAGCATGACGGCGAAACGAATAAGGAACACCAAAATGAACCATCCAACCACTATGGGTGACCCGCGAGGGCCACCCGTTTTTTATGAGGAAATCGAATGAAGCATATTCTGACTTGCAGCTTTGGTAAAGACAGCATCGCCACGGCGCTGCTTGCCCTGCAGCACGGCGAACCGCTGGATGAACTGGTTTATTCCGAGGTGATGTTCAGCAATACCGTATCGGGAGAGCTGCCGGAGCATAAGCGGTTCATCTATGAAACAGCAATCCCGTATTTTGAAAAGCGCGGCATTCCCACAAGGGTCCTGCGCGGGCAAAAGACATATCTGGACTGCTTTTACCACATCGTAAGCCGCGGCAACGCGGAGGGAAAGCTGGCGTCCTTTCCTCTGGCCGGACGCTGCAGTATACAAAGGGACTGCAAACTGCCGCCCATACGCACCTACCAGAAAACGCTGCCGCCGGACACGGTTTACTATCTGGGGATTGCCGCCGATGAACCGATACGACTGGCAACGGCTTAAAGGAAAAACCCAAATCTCTCTGTTAGCTAAGTACGCCCTGACCGAGAAAGACGCATGGGCAATGTGCCAAGCCAGGGGCTGCTGTCCCCGTTATATGCGTTCACAGAGCGCGGCGGCTGCTGGTTTTGCCCCAATGCGTCCATGCGGGAACTTCGGCACCTGTACAATGCACATCCTGATTTATGGCAGCTGCTACTGGAATTACAAGATGTCCCCAATAAGGCAACAGAACGGTTCAACCGCAGCTATACGCTGCACGATTTAGATTTGCGGTTCTCTCTGGAGGGGGAACAACTTAGCTTTTTACATACGGGGAGCGTTGAGCAGACGATGAAGAACTTTCTATATTCGCTTTTTATGGGGCTGTTCGGTATGACTGGTCTTACAAGCATCGCGTTCTTGTGGATGTATGCCGCACAGTCCATACAGCAGGCGCACCTTTACAGCGACCTTGCCGCCGTAAGGACGCGGGACACACAACCGGAAATTGCATTGCAATCCTCGGTACAACCAACCAGCCGAAACCTGTATTTGGAAAACGCCGATATGGTCGGCTGGATTCAAATCGAGGGCACCAGCATCGACTATCCTGTGATGCAGACACCGGCAGATCCCACCTATTACCTGAAGCACGACTTTGAAAAGAACTACACGGACTACGGCTGCCCCTTTATGCAGGCAGACTGCGATGCGCTTGCCCCGTCCGACAACCTGATTATTTACGGTCACAACATGAAGGACGGTTCGATGTTTGCAAACCTTGCCAAGTACCGCAGTAAAGATTTTTGGCAAGCACACAAAACCGTTTGGTTCGATACGGAGCTGGGCAGCAGCGCCTATGAAATTTTTGCCGTGATCCACACGACCGTGCAGGCAGATTCTGCCGATGCGTTCCCGTTCTATCGGTTTGTGAACGCAGAATTCCCGGAAGATTTTGCCGATTATGTGTCGGCCTGCAAAGCACGGGCGTTATACGATACAGACATCTCCGCCGAGTACGGCGACAAGCTGCTCACGCTTTCCACCTGCGACAACATCACCGATGACGGCAGATTGCTTGTGATCGCCAAACGAATCTAATATTGAAGGGAAACAGGAAAATTATGGAAAAAGAACTTAGTCCCTGCCGCGTATGGCTTTATGCCAGAATTCCCGGCGACTATGTGGGAACCATGGACAGCATAAAAGTTTGCGCCTTACAGGCTCATGCTGATGGCTGCACCGTTGTGGGCAGCAGTACCGATGAGCATGGCGGATGGCTGCTGCGACCCGGATACCGGAAAATGCTGCGGCATATCCGCAAAGGCGAAATCGACACTGTGTATATCTGCCGGATGCGCCATATCAGCCGCAGTGAAGGGCACCTCTTTTCGTTTTTCAGGCAGCTTATGAAGCACGGTGTAAAGGTGGTCGCCACGGAATATAACATCGAATACCGTGCGGCAAATTTCAAGCTGGGCAGAAAAATTGACACCTATGCGACACGGCACCAGTGCGCAAAGCCTTTTGGCAGACGGCGTACTGTTCCGCAGGAACAGTACGAGCAAGCACGGCATTTGGTGTACCAAACGCCCACTTGTTAGGGGAATGCCCCTAAGACCCCTGCTTCCGCTTTCTGAAATATAAATTTCCCGCTGCGAAAATATTTGCATTTCTATGAACTTTGAAAATTGGCTATTGCTATTGTTTCGGCGTACCGATATAATATAAGTAAGGAGGCGGAAACAATGGTTATAGATGATTTACTTGCCAAGCGCGGCATGACAAAGTATAAACTTGCTGTGCAAGCGGGAATTCCGCACCCGACGCTCAGTGATATTTGCAGCGGAAAAACAAAACTCGAAAAATGCTCTGCCGAAACGGTCTATAAGTTGTCGCAGGTGTTGGGAGTTTCTATGGAGCAGTTGACGGAGGACGGCATCCGCCAAACCGAACGTGAACGCGCCTACGAGTATGGCTTGCCGGACTATTTGCAGCACGACTTGGATGCGTATAAAAGCGGAATCAAAAATCACAGCAGCCTGTTGGACTGTTTATGGGGTGAACTTTATGGCAGCATCAACATGGCAGAAATCAATGAAAGAAGCATTACCCACGAACACGCAGACTACCTGCGAAAGAAATACTTGTATGGAGCAAAGCTATGACTGATTTTACAAACTGCCCCATTGTTCCCGGTAGAGCTTACAATGGAGCAAACGGCAGCAAGATTGCCGTTGAATATGGCGGCGGGATTTATATGCTGAAATTTCCCCCATCAGGGGAACGAAAGCCCACAAACTTGTCGTACACCAATAGCTGCATTAGTGAACACCTTGCAAGCAGCATCTTCAATCTAATTGGAATCAACGCGCAGAAAACCGAACTTGGAACCTTTTCTATTAAAGGCAAAACAAAAGTTGTCTGTGCCTGCAAGGACTTTGCAACAGGCAGCAAGCGCCTGTTCGACTTCTGCTCTATCAAAAACACAATTCTCGACTCTGATAGCAACGGCAGCGGCACGGAACTGGAAGATGTGATGGACACCATCGACAAGCAGCAATATGTATCGCCGGTAGAATTGCGGGAGCATTTCTGGAATGTCTTTATCGTGGATGCGCTGCTCGGAAATTTTGACCGCACAATGGAAACTGGGGATTTCTTACGACGACCAGACCCACAGAACAGAAACTTGCCCTGTTTTCGATTGCGTAGCTGCTTACTTCACAGGCAGATGAAAACGTCATGCAAGCTGTGCTTACCAATGAAGCAGAACTTCATGCACGGGTGTTCCAATTTCCTACCTCGGCTATAAAACTGAACGGACGGAAGATCAATTACTACGATTTTATCACCCGCGCGGAAAACGACGACTGCAATGCTGCATTGGAACGTGTTTTCCCAAAAATTGATATGGAAAAAATCGCAGCTTTCATTGATGGCACACCTGTAATTTCCGATTTGCAAAAGCAATTTTACTCGTGCTATTTACAAGCCCGGTACGATTTGATTCTCTCTCCGGCCTGCAAACTGGTTGAAACACAAAAGTAAATTGAATATGTGCCTAAGTGCATCGCCCAACCGCGATGCACTATTTTTGTGTCCAGATTTTATAGGGGGGATTCCTATTCGCAAAAGAAATAACCGCGTTGTTGTTCATCTGAACGATGCTGAACTTTCAAAGCTGGAGCAGGATACGGCGACAGCCGAGATGTGCCGAGAAAAGTATATCCGGCTGGCACTGATGGGCATTACGATCCACCCGCGCCCACCTGATAGCTACAAAAAGGTATTGCTACAGCTTTCGGCCTACGGCAATAACCTCAATCAGATTGCCCATGTGGTCAATGCCACCGGAAAGGTTACCACTGACCAATTAGAAAAAGCCCTGAACCTTTTGGAAAAGACATGGGATTATGTGGAGGACACGCTCTGATATGGCCTACACCAAGATAAAGCCCGTCAGGCATCATCTGCAAAGATGTTTGGACTATACCAGTAACCCCCAAAAGACGGAAACCTTCGGTGCGAACGATCTGAATCGCCTTTTATCCTACACGCAGAACCAGGACAAAACGGAGCATCAGATATATGTAACAGGCTTCAATTGTACTCCGGCTGATGCTTGCCGCAGAATGTACCGCACCAAGAAACGCCTGAATCAGCCCGTGGATGATGGCTCTATTCTGGCCTACCACATTATACAGAGCTTTTCCCCCGGTGAGGCTACACCGGAGCAGGTGCATCAAATCGGCTGCGAGTTTGCCCGCCGCTTTCTGGCAGACAGATTCGAATGCACTGTCAGTACCCATCTGGATAAGGGACATCTACATAATCATGTGGTTGTGAACTCGGTATCCTATATGGATGGCAAAATGTTCCGCAATGACTTTGCCACCTACTATCAGGGTATCCGCAAAATTTCCGATGAACTCTGCCGGGAAAACAAACTCTCCGTCATAGAAACGGACGGCAAAGGGGAAGGCTATGCCGATTGGCTCAGCGGCAAAACCGGCAAGCCGACCATCCGCAGCATGGTGCGCAAAGATGTGGAGCTTGCCATGGCCGCTGCTGACACCTTTGATGGCTTTGTTGCCGAATTGCAGGCTATGGGCTACATGGTCAAATATGGTCCGCGCGTAGAACACATGGCGGTTCGGCACCAAAGTGCGCAGCGCAGCGTGCGCATTGACCGGCTGGATGCACGGTATTCCGAATCGGCGCTGCGCGATTATTACCGGCAGCTCCGGCACCTGCCCTCGGATATGCGCCAGGAATATAAAGCGCAGCACGCCCCGGAGCCTGCCCAGTGGCTGCCCCCGGAGCTTACGCCCGTGGGCAAACGAATGCGGTGCCGCAGAAGCCTATCCAAACCGCACCGCAAGGTATCCGGGTTTATGGCTTGCTATTATCGCTACTGCGCCTTGCTGCGCAAAGCCTACAACGGCAAAGCCACGAAACGCTGTTATTTTCTGTTGCGCGAGGATTTCAAGAAATTCAACCGCTATCAGCAGCAGACACATCTTTTGTGGGAACACCGCCTGCAAACTCTTGCCGAGGTGCAGGCCCACAAGAGCGATTTAGAGAATCAAATCGAACAGCTTGCCCGCCAGCGCAAAGTTTTATATCGGCAAAAGCGTGAGCCGGAACGTGCCGCGCGGGAAGAAAAAATCAAATCACTGACCCAGCAAATGAAAGCCCTGCGCCATGAGGTTTACATCTGTTCCGACATCGAAACAGATGCCGCCGAGGTGCAGGAAAAACTACGGCAAGCAGAACTTGCCGCACAGGAAGAACGAAATGAGGTGAAACAAGATGAACAACGGAGGCGAAGCAGCCGATCAGATGGTGCGGGAAGCCTTACAGGTTACAGAGGTGGCTATTAAACTGTCTGCGCTGGGCATTAAAAACGCACTGGCCTTATCGCTGGCCTACGCCAAGGAAAATCCTAAAGTGAAAGGCAAAACCAGCCTTGACCGTCTGCTGCGGGAGGGCAAAGAATTGAAAATTATTGCCCTGCAAAGCAAAGACGTGGGACAGTTTAAGGAATTGGCCAAGCAGTACGGCGTTCTGTTTGCTGTTGTGAAAGATAAGGCACAGAACGAAAAAGTTGACGTCATGTTCAAAGCTGAAGATGTCGCTAAGCTGAACCGCATCTATGAGCAGCTTGGGTATGCCATTCCCAAGGTCACTACGGCAGACCGAAAAAAAGACCCAACCCGCCGTCAATCCGGCGACAGCTTGCTGACGCGCGGGAAGAATCCTTTGGATATTGACCCCCGGCCATCTGTGCGGGCAACCATTATGGCGCTGAAAAGCGCTGCCCGGACAGCAGCACAGGCGCAGGAAAAAGTGCAGGATATTATTGCAGAGGAGGAGCGATAAATGTACGAACAGCGATTGCCCATCGAGGAGTGGAAAGCCAAAAAGCAAGCCGAACTTAAAGAAACCATTGCGGCGCAAAAATCCGTATTGCAGGAAGTTGTGCAGGATGGCCAGCGCCTTGCTGACTATCTGTACGGCAGGGGGCGGCTTGGCAGCCATATCACATCTGGCAATGCAGCACTTGTGCTGCAAACCCTGCCGCAAGCGCGGGTCGTATTGACCTCCAGAGACTGGGATAAATTCGGGCGACGCGTAAACAAAGGGGCAAAAGGCATCCCGCAGCTTGTGCGCGTCAACGGTTATTATAATGTCGGCTCAATTTTCGATGTGTCCATGACCTACGGCAACAAGCCGTATCCGATTCCTGAAATCAAGCCGGAGCAGATGGACAAGGCCATCAAGGAACTGGAGCGCCTTTCTCCGGTCAACATCATTTTTCAAAATGAGGGCGTTGTCGGGTACGATGCCGAGCAACACGCGATTGTGTTCCCAACGGTCATGCCGCAGCGTGAAGTGCTGGCACGACTGCCCGCCGAAATCGTCATTGCAACCGCAGAGCAGCACACGCCGGGTATCTCCCAAGCGCCTTATCTGCGAAAAACAGCAATGGCCGTTTCGGTGGAGTTTTGCGGGCGGGTTTTCCCTGCCGATGCCCGATACCGCTGCCACTACGCTGGACGGGATGGGCACCCTCATTCCACCCGGCGAGGAACGCAAAACACTGGAAGAAATTCGGGAACTGTCTGTGACTATTGGAGACACTGTAGAAAGGGGACTTGGCCTGCAGCGCGGCCAGAGCGCACCGCAGCGGGATGAGGCCCGTTAATCCATGCGTCCGAATAAAGACCACCGCACAGAAATCATTCTGTATGGACTGTTGCTGATACCGCTGCTGTTTGCTGCCGCAGCACTGGCACAGGCAACTGAACAGGCACAGGGGCTGGCAGAAATCACCGCAGTGTTGTCCGAAATTCTGCACACCCCATCCCATGCTGCGCTGGTGCGCCAGCACTCCAAAATTTCTGCTGGCGGTGCTGGTGCTTTATCCGTTGGCCGTCTACTGCTATATGCTCGACCAAGCAGACCGCCACCCCGGCGCGGAACATGGCACGGCCAAGTGGGGCAGCGCCCACAGACTAAACATCAAGTACCGCAATACCAAAGACACCAAAGAAAATTACATCTTGACCGAGAATGTACGCTTCAGCACCGACAGCCATGCGCATAAACATAATCTCAACATTATCGTAATCGGCGGATCTGGCAGCGGCAAGACACGCTTTTATGTGAAGCCCAACGCGCTGCAACTGATTGGCTCATATCTATTTCTGGACCCCAAAGGGGAATTGACGCGCACCCTCGGCAGAATCATGGAAACGAAAGGTATCAGCGTGACAGTGCTTGACCTTGTGCATTTTCAAGGCCATTACAATCCGATGGCCTATCTCGAAACCGATGAGGACGCCATCAAGCTGGCGTTCGCCATTGTCAACAACACCAAACCCAAGGATGCCCCCAGCGGCGGTGATAAGTTTTGGGATGATTCTTCTGTGCTGCTGATCTCCGCACTGATTCTCTATCTCATGTACGAAGCCCCTGCCAGTGAGCAGAATTTTTCCACATTGATGTATATGATTCTGAATTGCCAAGTCAGCGAAAATGAAATGGTCGAGAACCCCTTGATGATGCTGTTTGGAGAACTGGAGCGCCGCGACCCGCAGCACCCCGCTGTCCTGCAATTCAAGTCTTTTATGTTGGGTGCGAAAAAGACGCTGCAATCCATCTTGATTTCGGCGGCGGCAAACTTGTACATGTTCAACTCCCGCAAGTTTGCGGAAATGACTTCGCGCGATGAAATGTTCCTGCCGCGTATGGGGCTGGAGCAGCGGGCATTATTTATTGTTTTGCCCGACAATGATACAACTTTTAATTTCATTGCAACGATGCTCTACACGCAGCTTTTCGACCAGCTTTTTCGTTTGGCAGATTCCACGCCAGAATACAACGGTGCGCTGCCGGTTCATGTGCGGCTGATGATGGATGAATTTGCGAATGTCGCCTTGCCCAAAAACTTCAAAAACGTTTTGGCCGTGTGCCGCAGCCGCAATATCAGCTGCGACATTATTTTGCAGAACATTGCCCAGCTAAAAAGCCTGTTCAAAGACGATTGGGAAGGCATAATCGGAAACTGTGACACCCTGCTTTACCTCGGCGGTAACGAGTACGGTACATACGAGTATCTTTCCAAAATTCTCGGCAAGGAAACCGAACGCACCAAAAGCCAAAGCATTGGCAAAGGCAGCCGGGGCAGCAGCAGCGACAGCCTGCAAACGGCGGGTCGTGAACTGTGTATGCCCGATGAAATCCGCCGTATGCGTGACGATGAGTGCCTGCTGCTGATGCGCAGCGAGGACCCGGTAATTGATCGAAAGTATAACCTATTAAAGCATCCCAATGTAAAATATACACCCGATGCAGGAGGTGAGCCTTATGTAATGCCGCCCGACTATATGGGCGACGCCGTCACTATCACGATGGACGCTGTTGCTGCCGCGACAGCACCCGAAATCACCGAAGAAATGTACGAACAACTCGACTACTTAGAAAAACACCCGGAGGAAAATTATTATGAAAATGAAGAAAACTTCTCTCAATACGACCAAGGTGACTGACCGCAAAATCAAGCGCCTTTATCTTGTGGCGGCGACGGTGGTTGCCGCTGCTTTTGTTATGGCCATGCCTGCCTTTGCAGATGATCCGCTGACGACCATCAACAATCTGAGTGACTTTGTGTTCAGCGCCATCAAAGCCATCGGCGCGATCCTGCTGGGGTTCGGCATCGTGCAAATCGGCCTTGCTCTCAAAGGCCACGATGCCAGCCAGCGGGCGCAAGGCTTTATGACGTTCTTCGGCGGCGTGGTCATTTACTTTGCAAAGGATATTCTTGATATGATTCTGTAATAGAAAAAACCGCCAGCGTGTGCTGACGGCCAATAATTAGGCATTGATAGGTTCGACGGTAAGTTTCAACCCCAAGGGCTGCATGATTTTCAGCAGCGTGTCAAGGTTGGGAGTGGTTTTGTAAGATTCAATCCGCGCCACAGAGGACTGCGGAATACCACACATAGCGGCGAGATCGCGCTGGCTGATGCCCATTGCGTTGCGTTGTTCAACCATTGCGCCGACAATCTCGGCAATTTCCTCAACCTGCTCCATGTCGCCACGAGCCTGTGCATCGACGCTCTTTACATGAGCCTTGTAATCATTCCATGTTCTCATAAGTCAGCCGTCTCCTTTCTGCGCAAGTAATCATCACGTTCGGCTTTTGCTTTCTCAATTTCACGTTTTGGTGTCTTTTGGGACTTTTTGCGGAATTGATGCAGCAGTACGAAAGTGTTTTCTTGAAAGTAAAAGTAGAATACTCGATTGTTGCCCGGACGAAGCTCCCAAATATCTTCTTCAAGATGTTTGGTAATATTATCCGGCAGCCGAGTACCTTTGCTTTGCAGCAATTCAATGTACAAGCTGATTTGCTTATATTGTATGTGGGCGTCTTTATTGTTGGCAGCTTTCTTGCGTAAATCTTCTAAAAAATCCCACAACTCAGAATTTCCGTCTGCCTTTTCGTAAAATTCAACTGTGTACATTGAACTACTCCAAATCCTTTTCTTTATGCTTATGATAGCACAAATGCTATCATAAGTCAACTACTCATCTGTTATCAAAATACGAAAGAAGGTGAAAACTTGAATCAAAACTGGATCGTCGAAAATCTGAACAACGCCTTTTCTACATGGAATGGAAAGCTGGGCGAGTTATGGGGGCTGGTGACAACCGGCCCCCAAACTTTTAAGGGCGGCGCAGTGTGGAGCGTGATGCAGACCTTGCACAATGGTATGGTTGGCATTGGCTATGCACTGGTCGTGCTGTTCTTTGCTATATCGCTATGCAAAAACACAATGAATTTTCACGAGTTAAAACGCCCCGAAGCTGCAATCCATTACTTTCTCCGCTTTGTGGCGGCAAAAGCGCTTGTGGGATACGGCATGGACATTATGCTGGATGTGTTTTCCATCTGTAACGGCATCGTCACAGATATGGCCGACAGCATGGGCGGTATCTCAGAAGCTATGGTGTCGCTGCCCGCAGAAATGCAGACCGCTATCGAAAATGTGGGATTTCTCGCCAGCATACCGCTATGGCTCGTAACGATTCTCGGCAGCTTGTTCATTACGGTGCTTTCCTTTGTAATGATTCTTACCGTGTATGGTCGCTTCTTCCGTTTGTATATGTACACAGCGCTGGCTCCGCTGCCGCTGGCGGCTTTTGCGGGGGAAAGCACACAGTCTGTGGGCATTTCTTTTGTAAAAAGCTATATCGGCGTGTGCTTGGAGGGTGCGGTCATCGTGCTGGCCTGCATCATATACTCCGCTTTTGTCAGCACACCCACGGTGACGGGCAGTGAACCCACCAGCATGGTGTGGAGCTATCTTGCCGAAACCGTATTCAATATGCTGGTTCTGGTCGGGCTGGTGAAAGGCTCTGACCGTATTATTCACGAAATGTTGGGGTTATAAAACATGCAGATACCGATCAACAAAGAAATCCGCCATTATCAGGAAGAAATTTTTATGGGCCTGACTCTGCGCCAGCTGATCTGCTCCGTCATCGCCATCGGCGCAGCCGTCTTAGTGTATCTGACGCTGGAACCGGTGTTGGGGCGGGAAACAGCAAGCTGGGTGTGCATTGTGGCTGCTGTGCCCATTGCGGCCGCGGGCTTTTTCCGCTATGACGACTTAAACTTTGAGCAGTTTCTCATCGCCGCGTTGGAAAGCACGGTTTTGGGCAGCGGTTGGCGCTTATGGACGACCGAATACAATTTTAATAGCAAGAAGAAGGTGAAAAAAATTGAGATTAAATGAATATGCCTCCACGCGCAGAACGCGCGGAAGTTATCATTTCCCGCGCTCGGTACAGAAATCTATTCCCGTTGATGAAATCTATGCTGACGGCACATGGCGGTCCGGCGATGTGTACAGCCAGATGTGGAGCGTGTCCGACATCAATTACGCCATGCAGAGCGACGAAGCCAAGCTGAGCATTCTGGAACAGATGGGCGCGATCTATGCCAATATTCCCACGGATTGCTGGGCACAGCTTTGTGTTGTCAGCCAGCGCATGGACGAGATTTCCTTTGAGCGAGATGTGCTGTACCACCGCGCCAACGATGGACTTGACGATTACCGCCGAGAGCGCAACCGGCTTATCAGAAGTTGCGCCAAAGAGATCGGCAATGTAAAACAGCAAAAGTATCTGATCATCTCTACCAACAAGAAAGATGCCAAGGATGCACAGGACCGTTTGGATCAGGTGCAGCGCCACCTGCTGGGTGAGCTGGCCAGCCTTGGATGCACGGTATGTGCGCTGAATAACAACGCCCGGCTGGAAGTGCTGCACAACTTTTTCCGCATCGGAGAAGAGGGACATTTTCAGTTTGATTTTGATCACTGCAAAAAGCTGGGGCAGGATTTCCGGGATGCCATTGCGCCGGATGCCATGCGCTTTTGCCGGGATCACATTGAGATCGACGATCACTACGCCAAATGTATGACGATCTCATGGTATCCGCGGCAACTGGACGATAAGTTTATCTCGACCTTGCTGCAGCAGGTGCCGTATGTTGTGCTGTCCATTACCATTCAGCCGGTCGAAACCGAGGACGCATACCAGGAACTCGATGATTCCCGCATGAAAACAGATGCCGAAAAGGTACGGTTCAATCGCAAAACCGTGGAGAACCTCGACTTTGTGGCAACCGTGCCCTATAAAACACAGGCACAGGAAAAGAACATCGAGTATATCCGTACCGAGATGGCGGAGCACGACCAGCAGATGTTCTTGGTGTTGTTATCCGTGGCATATTTTGCGGATTCACTGGAGGACCTCAAGGCTGAAACTGCTGCCCTCAGAACCACAGCGGCGAACTTTAACTGCCGCTTTACCGAGCTTCGTTTGCAGCAGGAACGGGCATTCAATACGGCTATGCCATACGGATTGCGGCAGATTTCCAGTATGCGCACCATGCTCACGCGAGGGCTGACGGCGCTTGTGCCCTTTAATGTGCAGGAAATTCTGAACCCCGGGGGTATCTTCTACGGTGTAAACTCGATTTCCGGCAACCTGATCGTGGGGCTGCGCTCTAAACAGGCAAACGGCAACGGTATGGTATTGGGCACCTCCGGCAGCGGCAAGTCACTGTTTGTCAAGCTGGAGATATTGATGGTGTATCTGCGGTATCCCAATGCAAAATTCTTTATTGTGGACCCAGAAAATGAGTACGCGCCCTTGGTCAAAGCTATGGGCGGTGAGGTCGTTGATATTTCTCCTGTCAGCAAAACGCATTTCAATCCGCTGGATTTCAAATACAACAAGGATACTGGCATTCTGCCGCAGAATGAAAAATCAGAATTTGTTTTGTCCCTTTTTGAAAAAATCATGGAGCCGCAGAATGTCATGCCGGGAGATAAAAGTCTGGTGGACGCGTGCCTGAAGAACATTTATCAGCCGCTGATCAATTCCAACTACACGATTGCGTGTCCGACACTGGTGGATCTGTGGGAAGAACTGCAAAGGCAGCGTGAGCCGCGCGCCCAGCAGCTTGCCCTTGCGCTGCAGCTTTTTGCAACGGGCAGCATGAAAACCTTTGCGCAGCCCACCAATATAGATATGTCCAACCGTCTGATTTGCTTCAACATCAACCGGCTGGGCAAGCAGCTCAAGCCGGTGGCGATGCTTTCGATGCTGGAATTCATCAATACCACCGTTATGAACAATGACCGTACCGATGCAGAAGCCGGAACTTGGGTATACTTTGATGAGATTTACCTGCTTTTGCGTGATGAACAGAGCGCGGTCTTTCTCAATGAAAGCTGGAAAAGGTATCGCAAATACAATGCATTCGCCACCGGCATCACCCAAAATGTGACGGATTGTACGGCAAACCCCACCGCGCGTGCCATTCTTTCCAACAGTGAATTTTTGGTTTTGATGCGCCAGACAAGGGATATTGACAGTATTATGGAAATTTATAATCTGTCCGCCTCACAAGCGGAATACCTGAAGCTGGCCACATCCGGACACGGGCTTTTGAAAATGGGCAACAATCTGATCCCCTTTGAAAATACGCAGCCCCAAACCGGAAAAGTATATAAACTGATCAGCACCAAGCCGGGAGAATGTGATTGATATGAAACAAAAAGAAACGGCGGGCCGAGGCCCGCCGTAAAATGGCTATGCTCTTTTACTTGATTTCACTCTTTGCCGTTCTTGTCGCTATAAATTTATAGTCTGAACCGCACCCATCGCCGACAATTCATCCTTGTCATGTGTAACCATCAGAACCGTTCGCTTATTGCAACGGCGGCGTGTATCAAAAATGACATTGGCCTTTGTCTTTTCGTCAAGCCCTTTGAATGGCTCATCGAGAAGTAGGAAATCATAGTCGGCAAGTAAGGCTCGAAGGATTGCAACACGGCGGCGCATACCGCCAGATAGTTCCCGCGCTGGCTGTGTCAAACAATCCGACAGTCCGATATCACACAAGGCCTTTGCGGCGTCCTCACTCGCCATAGATGGGGTGACGAGACGAAGATTCCCAATGGGTGTCAGATTATCGCACAATCGATCCTCTTGAAATACTGCACTGAGGCGTAATTCATCGAGACCGTATATTGTTCCACGGTCAGGCGATTCAAATCCCATCAGAATTCGGAGCAGAGTAGTCTTGCCAGCTCCAGATGGTGCCATAAGTCCTGTGATCGTTCCGGCAGGGAGTATGCAAGAGAAATCGCGCAATACTGTTTTTGCGCCATATGCTTTACATAAGTTTCGTATCACAATATCCTGCATATATCAGATCCTCTCCAGCCATACGGTACAGGCGTTCATAAAGGCAATGAAAACCTTTTCGAATGCCAGACTGATGACCACAATAACAAGCGTCCACGCAAACAAGTCTGGAGTATCCAGATATACTTTTGCCTGTTGGAGACATTCGCCGATAGAACCTCGTGGCATTCCGATAACCTCTGCTGCGATGCCTGCTTTCCAGCATAGACCGAGTGCCGATCCGCATGCGGAATGGAAATACGGCATTACCTGCGGAAGGTATACATATCGAATGCACCGTACCGGTGAAACGCGAAACAACTTAGCCATCTCTAAAAGCTGATGATCTGCCGCCCTGATTCCCTCTAGTACGCTCGCATAAATGATGGGGAGAACCATTAAGAACGAAATCAATACAGATAGGTTATGTGACGAAAACAAAATTAGCGCTAAAATGATGAATGATGCTACAGGAATTGAGCGCACTGCAAGCATGGCGGGGGCAAGCAGTTCTTCAATCCGGCGAAAATGTGCTGATAATGCTGCTAACCATGTGCCGAATATAATTCCCACTATAAAGCCTAAGGCAATCCGACACAATGAATATGCGATAGCATTCCAGAAATCCGCTGTTACACTTAATTGCGCCAATCGCACCAATACCTGAATAGGCGATACTAATATGATCGATTGGTTAAGTGCCATTGCGCCAAGCTGCCATATTATCAGCCAGAATACCACAGCCCATGCACGGATAGCTTTATAATGTCTCATTGATCTCAGTCGGCGTAGTAGAAATCATCACCGGGTACATTACCGCCAACAGCCTTCGGATTCTGCTCAAACAAGACATTCAGGTATCCAGAAAGCTTGTTTTTCATCTCATTTCCGGTAATGTAAACGATATTGCAAGCAGGCAAAGCTTTCTCTGCGACAGATGCAGGTACAATATCATAAGAGCCAATCAGCTGGGCAGCATCAGAAGTGTTTTCGTTCACAAAATTGACGGACTCTTTGTAATGCTCCATAAACGCGGTCACTGCTTCAGGATGCTCCTCAGCAAATTCTGTACGAACAACGGCTACACCAGTAATGAGTGCAGAGGGAGTATCGCTGTCAACCTGCAGTTCGTCCCACTCATTGGTCAGATCCAACGCCACACGAAT
>ENA-OQKI01000169-OQKI01000169.1-human-gut-metagenome-genome-assembly--contig:-NODE-169-length-15239-cov-4.490405_pt1 | contig 15239 bp, 21 predicted proteins | sample MGYA00242778_ERZ504798 | MGnify/ENA primary metagenome ERZ504798 (study PRJEB26092, sample SAMD00036414) | human gut metagenome | host: Homo sapiens | study: EMG produced TPA metagenomics assembly of... | reverse complement strand
ACCATGTGATCTTTAACTCCACGGCACTGGATGGCACCAGAAAGTTCCGGGATTTTTTCTTTTCGGCGTTGGCAGTGCAGCGGTTGAGCGACCTGATTTGCTTGGAACACCAGTTGTCCGTCATTGAAAAGAAGCCCTACCGGGAACGGCAGAAGCGCACCCTTTATCCACCCAGAGAAAGTAATCGGGATAAGCTGTGTGCCGTAATCGATGGCATCCTGCTGAACGAGAAGCCTGCAAATTTTGAAGCCTTTCTTCAAAAGCTGGAACAGCAGGGCTATGAAATCAAACGAGGAAAGCACACTTCGGTCAAAGGTGCACGGCAGAAACGCTTTATCCGTTTTCGCACATTGGGCGCAGGGTACAGCGAAGATGAAATCAAGGCGGTGCTGGAGGGAAAGGCGAAGCACCAGCCGTACCAGAAAAAGCAGGCCAAAGAGCAGCCCTTCCAGTTGCTGGTGGATATTCAGGGGAAAATGGCAGAGGGTAAAAGTGCCGGCTACAAAAAGTGGGCAACGAAGTTCAACCTGAAAGAGATGTCCAAGACGCTGCTGTTTTTACAGGAGCAGAAAATCGGCAGTGCCGAGAAACTGCGGGAGCGAGCAGCGGCGGCGACAGAACGCTATCATACCATGGGCAATTCCATCAAGGCAGCAGAAGCAAGGCTGACAGAGATTGCTGTGCTGAAAACCCACATCATCAACTATGCCAAGACCCGCCCGGTCTATGATGCCTACCGCAAGTCGGGGTACAGTAAAAAGTTTTTGGAAGCCCATCGGGAGGAGATTACTCTGCACAAGGCGGCGAAAGCTGCCTTTGACGAAGCCGGGCTGCAGAAGCTGCCGAAGGTCAAGGAGTTGGATGCGGAGTTTGCAGAGCTACTGACCAAGAAGAAAGCCGCTTACCCGGACTACCGCAAGGCACGGAACGAGATGCAAGAACTGGTTCGGGCACAGAAAAACGTGGAACGATTTTTCGCGGGAGAAAAGGACACCATCGAAAAAGCGCAGACCCGATAAACGAATACCGCCGAGGACTCTTCCCATTTTGGGGAGATGTCCTCGGCGGCTTTTTTAGTTTATATAGCAGCGGTCCTGTTTTATAAGCCAATCTTCACACAGCCGCTGGGCTTCGTCCTTTGTGCAGCAGGTGCAGTTGAAAAGCCTGCCACGGAAAGAGCAGTAGGTGTAGCGTACCTTCGGGACTCCATTGACATCTCGAAAATCAACGCAGCGTTCCTCACCGGGCAGCAGATAGATCGTATCCACGTTCAGCAGCTCCTTTTACCTTCGTTCATGTGCCAAGGGCACAACGTTTGCTATTGTACCATGTACCGTCCCAAAAGACCATTGCTTTTTTGACCAAAGATACGCACAAAAATTTTCCACCTTGAAATCACCCGAATAGCGTTGAATAAACACAAATGGATTGTGTATAACAAAAATTGCGACAGGTATGCTATTGGTGTGCAACAAACACAATTAGAATGTGAGGTCGCTATGAATACGCTTTTGGGTCAACGAATACGAGAGCAGCGCAAGGAAAAAGGCTGGACGATTGAACAGTTTGCAGAACGGGTCGATTTGTCAGCAAATTATGTTGGAGATTTAGAGCGCGGAGTAAAAATCCCCAAACTGGAAACCTTTATCCGAATCGTAGAGGTGTTGGACGTATCTGCTGATGTGCTAATCCGGGATTCCGTTCCATCCGCATCCCATGTGGCAGATGACGAACTGAGCAGAAAGCTGAGCCAGCTCACACCGGGGCAGAAGAAAGCTGCCATTGACATTCTGAATGCATACACAGACAATATCCCCTATATCACAAAATAACACCTATGTCAAAGAACGCCAGCAAACGTGCTGACGCTCTTTCTTTTTGCCCTCAAATAGTTTATAATCAACACTATAAGCGTGCATATAACACTAATAGGGAGTATTTGAGGTGAACGACATGACAATCCTACCCAATATCGAAGAAGCAATGGAAGATGCCCGGAATGGAAAGCTGAGTCCGTATTGGCAGAACGATCTCAAACGTGAATGCCTGCATAGGAAGTTATCGGCTGAAGAACGGCAGGCGCTTTCGGAACTGAATCGCATTTTGTCCGAGACTCCGCAATGGAGCGGCGAAGAAGAACTGTGTATCGAAATGGAGAACATCGGTGGCAGGGTTCGCTTCTGTCACTTTTGGGATGAGCACTACTCCATGGTGCAGTTGACGGAAGACCGCAACGGAAAATACTCCGCAGCCTACGTTCTGGATGCAGAAACTACCCCGGATGTGCGTAAGGAGGCGGCATTGCAGGCACAGAAAGAACTTGCGGACTGTATGCAGGTGTGGGGCATTCCCCAACAAGCGTTTTGCAACGCAAAATAAGCAGATGTATATACGTCTGCACTGCTTGCTACAATGGTGTTGGTTCTGAGAAGCTCACAGCCAGTGAGCTATACAGATGCCCAAACCTAAGCTACAATGAAGATGTGCTGAGAGAACGAAGCATTGCTTGAGCTGAACAATTGTACTTCGGCCTTTCGAGGTCCACCACACGAACAGTGACTTGAAAAAGCTGGCATCCACACTCAAAAACTGGGAGGCGATATCCGTATTGTAATGGAACATACCAGTACGTACTGGAGACCGATCGCACTGACATTGAAGGAAGCGGGCTTTTTTCCGTTGTCAATGCGATTTGCGGTTGAATAGGAGCTTCTTGTCCTTCATCTGTCTGCTTCTCCCTCATTTCTGCGCTGAGACGCAGAGCCAGCCTTTCTTTTTGTGTATCTGCACCTCGTGAAAGCCCGCCTGCTCCAGATACGCCTTCAGCTCGGTGTCCTTATAGATGGTCATGCCACCGATGATCTCCGTCCACCTCTCGTCCTTGTCCGTGTCGCCGCTTGCTTCGTTGCAGATGAGAAATGTCCCGCCGACCTTCAGCACCCGGTAAACCTCCCGGAAGCACCGAGGCAGATCAGGCCAGAAATAGACGGTTTCAAAGGCCGTCACCGCATCGAACCAGTTGTCCGTAAACATCATATCTGCCACGCTGCCTTGCAAAACGGCGCAGCGACCCTCCGCGATGGCGACGTCGTTGACCTTTTTCGACTTCTCCACGCTGACGGGCGAATAGTCGATGCCCTTGACGACGCCCTGTCGGGCAGTTTTTTCAGCAGCCGTCGGATGTTCGCCCCACCGCCGCAGCCGCAGTCCAGCACCTTGGCGTCCGGCGCAGTATTCAGAAATTGAAGCCCCCACCGGGCCACGGCGCTGTGACCGAGATTCATCATGGCGACCATAATTTTCCCGCCAAAGCCCACGGGCTTGCGGGTATTTTCAAAGAATGACATATCACACCTCCATTTTTACACACTCGGCATAGGTCAGCGGGAACGAGGCTTTCAGGACAGCGCTTTTCCGCACCGTCCAGCCGTTTTGCCGCAGGAAACGCAGGTATTCCTCGCTCGTCCATCTGCTGTGGAGAGGGAAGCCCGCCAGCTTCATGAAAAATGCCTTGACCTTGCCGGAAAACGAGTTTCCCGCGTGGGTGAAGGTCGGCGCGATGAGCACGCCGTCCTCTTTCAGCACCCGCTTGATTTCTTGCAGGGCTTTTTCCGGCTGCGGCACGATGTGCAGCGCATTGGACACGATCACCACATCAAAGGACTTATCCGCATAGGGCAGGCGGAACATATCCTGCACGGAAAAGTGCAGCTTGGCAGAGTGGTTATCACGCTTGGCCTCGGCAATCATCTCCGCGGAGGCATCCGTCGCCTCGATGTGCGCTGCCGCGTTCACAATGTGCTTTGCAATCAGTCCCGTGCCGGTCGCCAGCTCCAGCACCGTTTTGGCTTTCACCTACCGGCCGGATCAGCTTATACATCTCTTCGTATGCCGCCCGATCCTTTCGCATAAAGCGGTCATAACGACCGGCATTTTTGTCCCAGAAGGTCTTTCGTTCTTTCATAGCCGTTGCCCTTATCTCTTCTTTATTTTTGCCGCATTGTGCCTCTCGGAAAGGATTCAAAGTGCTGCTAAATTTTCCCGTGCAGGCATCTGTCCCGCCGCTCTCTGGCGTATTCCAGCATTGCATTGCATGCCGGGCAAAGTGCCCCGCCCCTTGTCCCATGCACGCCACAACAATACCGGCGCACCATGAGGGTAACGGTTTCAATCTCCTTTTCCTTGTTCAAGTTCTGAAGTCTTTTCTGTTTTATACGCAGTTAGCACAATCTAACCGTCTGGTGGAAGAAAAGGCAGACCACCTGTATGCAGTCTGCCTTTTGCCTGATGCGAAAGCCCGCAGACGCGCGGGGCTTACAGCACCAGCGAGGGCGCGGTGTAGACCCGTGCCTTCAGCTCGCTGTTTAGCATATACAGCCCCTTGCTGTCACCGCCGAACAGCTCCATCTTGGTAATGAGGTCGGCGGCGTTCTTCTCCTCCTCGCCCTGTTCCTTGATGAACCAGTCCAGCGTCTGCATGGTACGGAAGTCCCTGACCTCGTGTGCGGCGGCGTAGATGGCATCGATGCTGGCGGTGACCAGCTTCTCGTGCTCCAGTGCCTTTTTCAGCGGGGTCATGTGATCAACTCGCTCCCACTCCGGCTTTGCGATAGCCTCAAAGGTGACGCCCTCGCCGTTATTCTGCAAATACTGATAAAACAGCATGGCGTGATCCCGTTCCTCCTGCGCCTGTACCCGGTACCAGTTCTCAAAGCCGTCCAGTCCGACGGCGGCGTAGTAGTTGGCAAAGTCCAGATACAGATAGGCGGAGTAGAACTCCTTATTGATCTGCTCGTTGAGCAGCTTAGATACCTTAGCGTTCATGATACTTCTCCTCCATAAGATTGTCTTTTTCCTGCTCCCGGCAGGCGGGGCAGATATACCGTACCCAGAGCGATGCTGGGATGCTCCCTTTTCATCTCCAGGAACACCTGCTCCGCCTTGGGATGCTGCTGCAGCTCCGTTACGGCGGCCAATATCTCCTCTGCGTATTTTGGCATACCGCCAACCCTCTAAATGCAAGGATGAGTCTTATTATTTTGCTTTTATTATACCTATATTTTTTTCTCTGTCAACAACCACAAAGGGCTTGTGCGCCAAAAGTTGCCTCGAAGTACCTTAACAGTTTTAACTGTGTCTGTTATATTTCAATATAAACTGTATCAGCAGTAAACACAGTTGCATTGGAGGTTGATTATGCGTCAGATATTGCTTTTCGCGGCACTTGCCGCCGTGCTTGCACTGCTTCTGGTGAGCTGCGGGGGAACCAAGGACAAGCCGGTGCCGACAGAGGAGGACGCTCCCGGCAAGGCGGCGTATCATAAGATCAGCGCCGAGGAAGCCTATGAGATGATGATCTCGCAGGAGATCGTGGTGGTGGATGTCCGCACCCGGGAGGAATACGATGGTGGGCATATTGAAAACGCCGTCCTTGTGCCCAACGAGAGCATCGGGAGCGAAATGCCCGAGACGCTGCCCGACAAGGAGGCGACGCTGCTGATCTACTGCCGCAGCGGCCGCCGCAGCAAGGATGCTGCACAAAAGCTGCTGGCGCTGGGGTATCAGAGCGTCTGCGACTTCGACACGATCCTGATTGTCCAAACTCAATTCAAGGTCATGGTCGATGATGGGCAGCTTGAACCGGACGGACTTCAGCCACTGTCCATTAGGCTGGCGTTCCGGGTAGATCTGCACCTCGTCGATCAAAATTTCCACCAGTCTGCGGCGTTCCGCCTCGGTCATGGTGGCATAAAGCTTGTCAAAGCAAATCAGGATCTTATAGATGTTGTCGCCTGTGATTTTGTCGGCTTCAATGGCCTGCTTCTTTGCCCGGGCATCCATCAGTCCATTTTCCACCTCTTCGATTTTATCGTACATCTTATAAAGGCGGTCGTCAAGGTCAGATTTTCGGGCGATAAAGTGCCGGTCGTCCGGGTCAAGGCTGTCGATCTCCTCCATAAGCCGGGATTTTGTGGAGTAGTGCTGCCGTAGCTGCTTCTCATAGGCGGCGCTCTCCTGCTCAATGGCAGTGGTATCTACCTTCATGTGTAGACCTTGGTCTTTTCTGCTGCCATTTCCAGCACCTCCCATTCGTACCGTCTTGTTCGGAATAGACTTTGCAAGCAAAGTCGTGTGCCAAAGGGCGCTGCTCTCGCCTGTCGGCTCGGTCAAGCGCTTCAAAATGCAACGCATTTTGAGGTCGCCACTGGCGACCCGCGCCCCTTTGGATTCTCCGTTCACATTGTCCTACGGACGATGTGATTTTATTGTTGTAGCGATTCGCTTCATCCCGGTTTCGTCCCGGTTTGCAGAATGCCCTTGCAATCCGAAAGAAGTCGTGCTATAATGCCGCTGTAATTGAATCAGAAATCTTCAGGGCAGGGTGCGATTCCCTACCGGTGGTACAGCCCACGAGCCGTAAGGCATGATTCGGTGAAACTCCGAAGCCGACAGTACAGTCTGGATGAAAGAAGATACCAAGCGCAGAGCCCGCACGGTTCGGCGCTTGTGGAGGCTGCTCTGGGATGCGTTTGCATTCTGGAGCTTTCTTTTTTGCACAAGGGTCCCTTGTGTCTTTTCGGCTTGCCCTGAACGTTTTTGTTCAGGGCTTTTTCTTTTGGAGGCAACACGATGAACGACAAAGAGTATATGCGTCTGGCTTTGCAGCTTGCAAAAAAGGGTTGCGGATGGACATCTCCCAACCCGATGGTGGGTGCCGTGGTCGCAAAAGAGGGCAGGATCATCGGACAGGGCTGGCACCAGAGATACGGTCAGGCTCATGCGGAGCGCAATGCGCTGGCATCCTGCACCGAAGATCCGCAGGGAGCGACCCTGTATGTGACATTGGAGCCGTGCTGCCATTACGGAAAGCAGCCGCCCTGCGTGGATACGATTCTGGACGCGGGCATTCACCGGGTGGTCGTGGGTTCTGCTGACCCGAATCCGCTGGTGGCTGGAAAAGGAATTGCAATCCTGCGCGCACACGGCATAGATGTGACCGAAAATGTTCTGCAAGAGGAATGCGATGCGCTGAACAAGGTGTTCTTCCACTATATCACCACAAAACGCCCTTTTCGTTTCCATGAAATACGCCATGACGATGGATGGAAAAATCGCCACATACACAGGCGCTTCTAAATGGATCACCGGGGAAATTGCCCGGAATCATGTTCAACGGCAGCGACACCGATTCCGCGGCATTATGGTGGGAGTCGGAACCATCCTAGCAGATGACCCGCTGCTGACCTGCCGGATAGAGGGTGGCCGTGATCCCGTCCGGATCATCTGTGATACACATTTGCGGACACCGCTGCAATCACAGGTGGTCATGACCGCCAAACAGGTTCCGACCATTCTTGCGACCTGCTGCGGCGACCCGGAGAAGCAGGCGGCATATCAACAGGCCGGGTGCCGGGTCCTTTGTTTGGAAGCGCATTGCGGTCATGTGAATCTTCTGCAACTGATGGAACAGCTGGGGCAGGAGCAGATCGACAGCATTCTGCTGGAAGGCGGCGGAACCTTGAACTGGTCTGCACTGGAAAGCGGCATCGTGCAGCAGGTACAGGCTTACATTGCCCCGAAGCTGTTCGGAGGAAGGGATGCCAAAGTACCCATTGAGGGTGCAGGTGTCCCGCTTCCGGATGCTGCATTCCGCCTGAAGAACAGCCGATTGGAACAGCTTGGCAAAGATTTCCTGATCGAAAGTGAGGTGGAGTACCCGTGTTTACCGGAATCGTGGAAGAAGTCGGAACAATAAAATCCATCAATCGGGGACAGCATTCTGCCGTACTGACTGTTCGTGCAAAAACGGTTCTGGAAGAAACCAGAATCGGTGACAGCATCGCCGTCAACGGCATCTGTCTGACCGTCAGGCAGCTCTTCCCGGATAGCTTTGCTGCGGATGTCATGCACGAGACCTTGAACCGCTCTGCACTTGCACAGCTCACCGTTGGAAGTGCTGTCAATCTGGAACGTGCCATGCCGGCCAACGGACGTTTTGGCGGACACATCGTAGCAGGCCATGTGGATGGCGTCGGACGCATTGCTAATATCCGAAAAGACGATACGGCTATCTGGTACACCATTCATGCAGATCCTGCAATCCTTCGCTATGTCGTTGAAAAAGGCTCTATCACAATAGACGGTATCAGCCTGACCGTGGCTGCGGTGGAACCTACGGGCTTTTCCGTGTCCACGATACCGCACACCGTCCGTCAGACGAACCTGAACCAACGGCACAAAGGGGATTTTGTCAATTTGGAAACCGATGTTGTTGGAAAATATATCGAGAGGCTGCTTCCATCAGAAACACCGAAGCAAAACACGCTCACAAAAGAAATGCTGCTGCGCTGCGGCTTTTAAGGAGAGTTTACGATGAACTTCAATACCATTCCCGAAGCTTTGCAAGACCTGAAGCAAGGAAAAATCATTCTGGTAACGGATGACCCCGACCGTGAAAACGAGGGGGACTTCATCTGTGCTGCCGAATTTGCCACCACCGAAAACATCAACTTTATGGCGACCCACGGCAAAGGTCTGATCTGTATGCCGATGTCCGAGGCTTTCGTCCAGAAGCTGCAATTTCCGCAGATGGTGCAGTATAACACCGACAACCATGAAACGGCATTTACGGTGTCCATCGACCACGTTTCTACTTCTACGGGCATTTCTGCCGCAGAGCGTTCCATTACGGCGATGGCTTGTGTGGACGATCACGCAAAAGCAGAAGATTTCCGCAGACCGGGCCATATGTTCCCCCTTCTGGCAAAAAAGAACGGTGTGTTGGAGCGCAACGGTCACACGGAAGCAACCGTTGACCTGTGCCGTCTGGCAGGGCTGAAAGAATGCGGCCTGTGCTGCGAGATCATGCGGGAGGATGGCACGATGATGCGCACCGCTGAACTGGCAAAGCTGGCAGAGCGTTTCCAGATCAAATTCATCACCATCCGTGATTTACAGGAGTACCGCAAGTGTCACGATAAACTGGTCGATCAGGTGACGGCAGTGAACCTGCCCACCAAGTATGGCACCTTCAGAGCTTATGGTTTTGTGAGCCGCCTGAACGGAGAGCATCACATTGCACTGGTAAAAGGTGACATTGGCGATGGAAAGGATATTCTGTGCCGCGTCCACTCGGAATGCCTGACAGGAGATACATTTGGCTCTTTGCGTTGTGACTGCGGCCAACAGCTGGCCGCTGCCATGACGCAGATCGAAAAAGAAGACCGGGGTATCCTGCTCTATATGCGGCAGGAAGGCCGGGGCATCGGTCTGATCAACAAGCTGCGTGCCTATGAACTTCAGGAGCAGGGCATGGATACGCTGGAAGCCAATCTCGCTCTGGGGTTCCATGGAGATGAACGGGAGTATTATCTCGGCGCACAGATCCTCCGGGAACTTGGCGTAAAAAGCCTGCGCCTGCTTACCAATAACCCGGACAAAGTATATCAGCTCTCCGAGTTTGGGCTGGAGATCTCCGAGCGCGTACCCATTCAGATGACGGCGACCCCGTATGACCTGTTTTACCTGAAACGAAGCAGGCACGGATGGGGCATCTTCTGGAATATTAACAACGAAAGAGGTATTTAAAAATGAAAACATTTGAAGGTAAGCTGGTTTCTCAGAACATCAAGGTCGGTATCGTAGCTGCCCGCTTCAACGAATTTATCACGTCCAAACTTCTGAGCGGAGCAATGGATGGTCTGCTCCGGCACGATGTGCAGGACGCTGATATTCATGTTGCATGGGTTCCGGGTGCTTTTGAGATCCCACTGGTTGCCTCTAAAATGGCAAAAAGCGGAAAGTATGATGCTGTGATCTGCCTTGGTGCCGTGATTCGCGGTTCTACCAGCCATTACGACTATGTGTGCAATGAGGTTTCCAAAGGCATTGCCACGGTCTCGCTGGAAAGCGGGGTTCCCGTCCTCTTTGGTGTTCTGACCACCGAAAACATCGAACAGGCCATCGAGCGGGCAGGCACCAAAGCAGGTAATAAAGGCTATGACTGTGCAGTCAGTGCCATCGAGATGGTAAACCTGCTCCGGGAAATGGATACCGCCGCAGAGTAAAATACACGCAGGAGTTTGCCATGATCGTTATAAAGACCCGACAGCCTGACCCGGAATTGGAGCAGAAGATCCGGATGCTTCTGGAACGAGAGCACATCGAGGCAGAGCAAATATCCATTGATTCATGGGAGAAGTTGGTTCTTCCGGGGCTTACACTGGACGGAATGACCCACGAAGTGTCGTGCAACGGCAGAAAAGTCTCCCTTACACGACTGGAGTTCGATTTGCTGCTGATGCTTGCCTCCCACGAAGGACAAATCTTCTCAAAAGAAGAGCTTTTCCGTGCTGTGTGGGGACAAAACTGTGACGACACCTTAAAGGTCGTGGCAAATACCGTTTCCAATCTGCGAAAGAAGCTGGCCGGCTGCGGTAGCTTTATCCGCACTACCCACGGCGGCTATGCTTTTGTAAGCCAAAAGGAGAACGACCCGGCATGACCAGGATCTTATTTATTTGTCTCGGAAATATCTGCCGAAGCCCGATGGCGGAGTATGTGATGAAAGACCTTACGTCCAAGGCAGGACTATCCGAGCAATTTGAAATCGCATCAGCCGCCACCAGTGCATGGGAAATCGGAAATCCGGTCTATCCTCCTGCACGGCAGAAGCTGGCAGAACATGGCATCGACTGCAACGGCAAGACCGCCCGGCAGATGACCCGGCTGGATTATGCACGGTATGATCATCTGATTGGCATGGACGAAAGTAATCTGTGCGACATCCTGCGGCTTGTCGGCGGAGACCCACAGCATAAAGTCTCGCTGCTGATGGCGCATACGGATCATCCCCGTGAAGTGGCAGACCCATGGTTCACGGGAGATTTTGAAGCCACATGGCAGGATATACTGGAAGGATGCACGGCATTGCTTGAGGAACTGCGATCATAACAGATTATCATAAAAACGGACGGATGTCTGCCAGTTGACAGACATCCGTCTATTTTTTTATTTCAAATCATCTTAAAATACTTCAGTGCCTCCCGGATTGGCTTTTTCCTTCTCCGGCGGGCACTTGAGCTGCTTGGGGTTCTCAGCCTTAGGCTTGTTGTAGTTCTGCCGCTCCTTGATGCCGCACTTGCGCTTGACCTGTGCAATATAGAGGTTGCTCACGTTCAGACCGGTGTGCTCCTTGACGTACTCCCGGATCTCTTCATAGGTAGCCTTGTTTTCCGCAGCAGTCACGTCCAACTCATCCATCTTCAGGTCTACCGTGATCTTCTGGTAGACATCTAGTTTGGACAAAGCGCATACCGTCTCGGCGGTGTCATCGACTGGCCCTACGAGCTTGTGAAGGAGGGATGATTGTGGACAGTTCTTTTAATCTGGCCGTCCATGCGCTGGTCTGCCTGAGCCACAGTGAACGCTCCCTCAGCAGCGAAGCGCTGGCGGAGAACATCTGCACCAATCCCACCCGCGTCCGCCGGGTGCAGGCGGTGCTGAAAAAGGCGGGAATAGTGGAGACCCGGGAGGGCTTGGACGGCGGCTATCCGGGAAACGCTGGCGCAGTGAGGGCGTGGCTATGGAGCAGATCTATGATACGCTTCCATGTAGCACACTTCGTGTCTCTTTAGAAACCGAGGGTAACGGTCAAAGCCATCCGTTTGCACCATGGTCAAAATGCAAAAAGCGCAGCCGCAGATATTCTCTGCGGCTGCGCTTCGATCCATTTTCAAAGCTTCGGCATCACTCAACGCCATATTGTTGTCTAAATAAATCAGCGACGATGTTTTGCTTTTGAGGCATCGGGCGGCCGGACGAAGCCAGACTCGCCGCCTACTCCGCGCAGAGCTCAGCCACCAGAGCGTCCATCTGCGCTTCGCTGGTTTGGTTCAATGCACCACGCAGAGACACTACCGTTTCGTAAACGGTGGATATCCTTCATCTCCTCCAGTTTGGTGCGCATCAGCCGCGCGGCAGCAGGTGCCCAAGAGCCGTTTTCAATAAGACCAACCCGGCGGTTCCGGAATCCCTTTGTCTGTAAATGTTCCAAAAACTCCTTCATGGGCGGAAACAGTCCTCCGTCATAGGTGGAGCAGGCCAACACCAGTTTCCCACAGTAGAATGCGCTGGTCACGGCATAGGAAAGGTCTGTTGCCGTCAGATCGCACATGGTGACTTGCGCACCTTTTCCCTCCAGCTTGCTCTTGAGGGCCTCCGATGCGTATGCGGTATTTCCATGGATGGACGCGTGGACGATCAGGATGCGCTCCGGTTCTTCCGGTTTCCATTGTGACCAGAGATCATAGAGCCGCAGATACTCTCCCAAGTCTTCTGTGAGCATGGGGCCATGGAGCGGGCAGATCGTTTTGATCTCCAGCGCGGAGATTTTTTTCAGCAGCGCCTGCACCTGTGCGCCATACTTTCCGACGATGTTGTAATAATACCGCCGGGCCTGCGGCGCCCAGGGGGCACGGGCAGTCCGTTCCAGTGAACCGAAGCGGCCGAAGGCATCCGCCGAGAACAGGATCTTTTCCTCCTCTTCATACGCTGCCATCACCTCCGGCCAGTGTACCATCGGTGCCAGCAGAAAGCGCAGCCGGTGCAAGCCCAAGGAAAGCGTATCTCTTTCGCCAACCTCCAGCATACGGTCTTCCGACAATGCACCTGTGCCGAAGAACTGCTTGATCAGGGTAAATGTTTTCGCGTTTCCCACGATCTTCATCTCCGGGTACTTTTGTGCCAGTCGCATGAGGCTGCCGGAATGATCCGGCTCCATGTGTGTGACCACAAGATAGTCGGGGTTGCGCCCCTCCAACACCTGCGCTACATTGGAAAGCCATTCCTCCGCCGCCCGTGCATCCACGCTGTCCATCACGGCGATTTTCTCGTCCAGAATGACATAGGAGTTGTAGCTCACTCCCATAGGCTGGACGGGGTACTGGTTTTCAAAGAGTGCTAATGTGTTATCATCCACCCCTACATAGCGGATGGCATCTGTTACCGTTTGAATGGTCATAATACAAAACAACTCCTTATCATCTGTTCAAGACCTGCATCTCTGGGTTCTTCTCCCCGAATTTCTCGCGCAGCGCACTGCAGATATCCTCCCGGGACTTGCCCTGTTTCTCACCGTTTTTAATGAGCTTGTACGCCTGGAACAGCGCCGAGGGGCCGATCTCGCTGCTGAAAAAGCCGATGCCCTGATTCCATGCCAGCAGCTCGAACACGTCGTCCAACGCGGCACTCTCCACACCGTGGATATATGCCTTTACCAGCTCCCGCGCTGCCTGCCTCATCCGGCCCGCACCGACAGCGTTGGTCAGGGACAGCAGCAGCCGCGTTTCGTAGGGCAGTACGCGCTTCTCGCTCTGCCATGTGGTCTCCCAAAAATCCACGGCGATCTGCCCCAGCTTTTCATCGATCATGGGATAGTTCAAAAGAGCCAGCGGCTTGAAGGGAGCGGAGCTGTCGCCTTCCTTCTTCTCCACACGGCAGAACCAGACATGGAACTCCGCCTCACTCCGCCGCTCGGTGTGGTGCTCGTAGCCCAAGCCCTCCATGACAGCGTACAGTGGATGCGGCTCAAAGGTCTGGATGATGTGTAATCCTTCGCCCACCTCCAACGCCTCGGCTCTTTTCTTCAGCCCTTCAAAGAAGCTGCCCTGTATATGGCGCACATCCACGGTCTGAAACCCCTGCGCCTTATTCTTCCAGTTTTCGTAGCTCATGCGGTTATTCTCCTTTCTTCACTCGATAAAACCAGATGTGATATTCGCTGCCGCTCACCTTCTCCGTGTGATGCTCAAAGCCCATAAGGGCCAGCACCGGGTACAGGGGGACAGGCTCGAAGGTCTGGATGATATGCAGTCCTTCGCCGTTTTTCATCGCGGCAGCCTTTGCCTTCAATGCGGGGAAGAAGTCCATCTTTTTGCCCCGCACGTCCATCACTTCAAATGTGCCGATTTTGTCCTTCCAATTTTCATAACTCATAGTCTTTGCCTCTCTTGCAGAAAGCTCACGCCTCTTCGAAGGAATCCTTACCCACGCCGTCCAGCTTAGGACAGCCCACCAGGGTGATGTGTCCCTTGATGAACCGCTCGTGGAAAGCGGCGTAGGCGTAGGCGGTGCAGTCGGCGGCAATCAGGAGCCGTGCGCCGTCAAAATACGGGGCGTTTATCCTGATCGATTTCAATGATCCGTCGTTTCATGTTCGATCCTCCTGTTGCTTTTGTGCGTTCATTGTACTATACTAAGAGCAACAAGTCAGTTGAATTTTCAACGAAAGAGAACTTTTTATGAAAGAATTTTTTCCGGTACTTCATACGGCGGCGCTTTTCTCCGGCGTTTCCGACGATGAGCTTGCCGTCATGCTCTCCTACCTTGGGGCGAGGATCGACACCTTCCCCAAAGGCTCACGCCTGCTCCGCGCCGGGGAGCAGGTGGAGGAGGTGGGTCTCGTGCTGGCGGGCAGCACCCTCATCGTGCAGGAGGATATCTGGGGAAACCGCAACATCCTCTCCAAGACCGGGCCGGGGCAGACCTTCGCGGAGGTATTCGCCTGCGCGCCGGGAGCGGTACTGAACGTGAGCGTAGAGGCGGAGAGCGCGGTGACGGTGATGTTTCTGCATATAAGGCGCGTTTTGAGCGTGTGCCCCTCCGCCTGCTCCCACCACAGCCGGATCATCCGCAACCTGCTGGACGAACTGGCAGAGAAGAACCTGCGGCTCAACGAAAAGCTCACCCACATGGCCCAGCGCACGACGCGTGCAAAGCTGATGTCCTATTTTTCCGCCGAGGCCCAGCGGCGCAGCGTCTATGAGTTCGACATTCCGTTTTCAAGGCAGCAGCTTGCGGATTACCTCGGTGTGGAGCGCAGCGGGCTGTCTGTAGAGCTTGGAAAAATGCGGGATGAGGGCCTGCTCGACTTTCACAAAAGCCATTTCCTTCTCAAAACGCCGGAGACTGACCGTCCCTTTCCTTCTACGCGTTAAGGAGCCCTCTTTGGGCGTATTGGCAAGTGCGGATAACCCCGTCAGCCACGGAGCGTCGGGGTTGTGCAGATGGAAGAAGCAGCTATACTACGCAAAAAAACACAGCCGCAGAGTACTGAACTGCACCCCATTTGTTAGACAGTATGGTATACTGTTTAGGAAATGGGGTGTTTTTGTATGCCAAAGGGACAACGAAAGTACAACGGAGCTCAAAAGGTAGAAATCATCAAACAGCTTCACAAT
>ENA-OQKI01000168-OQKI01000168.1-human-gut-metagenome-genome-assembly--contig:-NODE-168-length-15248-cov-2.779247_pt1 | contig 15248 bp, 9 predicted proteins | sample MGYA00242778_ERZ504798 | MGnify/ENA primary metagenome ERZ504798 (study PRJEB26092, sample SAMD00036414) | human gut metagenome | host: Homo sapiens | study: EMG produced TPA metagenomics assembly of... | reverse complement strand
GAACTTTCCGTTATCAATCGCGCTATCTGCCACATGGGTGAGGACGGCGATGATGGAACGGAACACGATGCCGAGGAGCTGACCCAGGACGGCGACCGGGATGGCGATCGTCATGGCGGTCTCGGCGGAAGCATCGGTCAGGCACGCGAAGGCAGCTGCCACGATGCCGCCCAGGACCATATCGGGCGGAACGGCGGCGCCGACCTGCACCAGGCCCATGGACACGAGCTCGACGGCGGCACCGACGGCAAGGCCGGTGGGCACATCGCCCAGCAGCAGACCGACGAGCGTAGCGCCAACGAGGGGCTGCTCGAAGTTAAGACGACCGAGCAGGCGGGAGTCCCACATGCAGAACACGCCGACGAGGCCGACGAGCACCGCACTGATGAACGTATTCATACCCTTCTCCTTTCAGTCAGGCAAAAGCCTGGTTGATTACAGCTTGGCGTCGATGTCGACGCTCTGATACGTGGGGGTCTGCTGGACGTAGAGCTTGATGCCCATGTCGAGCAGCTGGTTGACGTCGGCCTTCTGGGTGGCGTCGAAGAAGACGGAGCTGTCCTTGCCGCCGACCTGATCGGCACCGTCGTGGTTGGCGGTGGCGCCCAGGTTGATGGCGTCGAGCTTGTAACCCTGGCAGAACTGCAGCATCTCGGCCGTGTTGCCAAAGACGAACATGACGCGCTCGCCGAGGGTGTTGAGCTTGTCCATCTTGGCGAGGGCACGCTCGACGGTAAAGACGTTCAAGCGCACGCCCTGGGGCTTGGCAAGCTTAAGAGCGCCCTTCTTGATGTCATCGTTGGCGGCAGCGTTGTCGACGACGATGATGCGCTCGACCTGAACCTTGGTGGCCCAGGTAAAGACGACCTGACCGTGCAGCAGACGGTAGTCAAGACGTGCGAGGACGATCTTGGCGGGACCGGAGCTGTGACGGGGCGCCTTAGCCTTCTTGGCGGGAGCCGCGGCAGCCTCGACCGGTGCGTTGGGGTTGGTCAGACCGGTGCGGGCCTCGTTGATGAGGGCCGCGAGCTCAGCACCCTTGATGGGGGCGGGGCTCATAGCGAGCGTCAGTGCCAGCGGAATGTTGAAACCGCTGATCACCGTGAATGCCGCACCGTTGCGGGAAAGCTCGACCATGCTGTTGTTGACCGAGCTGCCGAGCATATCGGTCAGCACATAGACGGTGTCGTCCGCGTTGAACGTGGCGATCATGGCGTCCACCTTGTTGGTGATGGGCTCCTTGTCGTCACGAGCAAGCGACACGACGTGGACGTTCGACACGTCGCCGAGAACCATCTCGAGCGTGTCTTTGGCGCCTGCGGCCAGGCCGCCATGAGATGCGAGAATGATCTGATTCATCTTGCCTCCTCCTTTTCGTTATGGTCATTATAACGTCTTATACGTTGCGGATATTGCTAATTAGTATAAAGACCGTTCGCGGGTGAAAATCGACCGTTGACGGGTTTAACGTACTTGAAACGTTGGGGCTGGACAGGCCGGCACTGGCGGGATAACCCCAAGTCGGACCCTGCGCGCAATCCCCTATCGCACGAAGTACCAGGGGCTTTCCTGCACGGTGGGCTCCAGCGTAATGCCCGTGCGCTCGCGGAACAGATCCATGTCCTGCGATTTCTCCGTCCACCACGCGTTGGGCTTAAAGGTCATGCTCTCAATGACATGGCCGACAAACACACTGTTGCGCATCTTGGAAAAGTCGGTGTTCATGATCACGATGGACGCGAGCACCAAAACGATGCCCAGAACCTTGATCGCACCGGCGGGCTCGGCGTAGACACCAATGCCCAGCAGCACGGTGACGACCGTCTCGAATGACATTACGACGGGAACTTTCGACGTCTCGAGCCCCATGGACAGACCCTGCATATATAAGACATAGGCCACGGCTGTGGGGATGAGTCCAAAGCCAAGGAACAGCAGCAGCAGCTGTGGCGACATTGCCGCGGCGACATCTGGCCACGGAGCCGCGATAGCCGCCATAACCGCACCGCCAAAAACAAGGCCCCAAAACGTGACAGCCAGCGGGTGGACCGTCTTGGTTGCTATCCGGCTAAACACCGCGAGCGACGCGCCACAAAAGCCCGCAATCACGCCCGACGTGACGCCCCAAACCGAAAAATGAAAACCGGAAAGGTCGCCATCGGTCACTGCAAGTACACAGCCACCGATGTTAAAAGCGATGGCAACGAGCTTGTTGGGGGTCACGTCCTCGCGATAAAGCACGCGGCCGAGCATGACGCCAAACACCGGCGAGGTGTAGAGCAGCACCGAGGCCGTGGACATGCCCACCTCGCCCATGCACTCGTAATAAAGAGTGTTAGCGGTGGCGAGGCCGATAATGCCAAGAAGCGCACAAGGAACAAGCTCTTTAGGACTTGCCTTGAACAGTGCCAGGGGACCCGATGCCTTTCCCTCACGAGCACCTCCCTGGCAACCCATGAATGCCAAGACCGGAGCCATTAAGACGGCACCCGACAACAAGCGAAAGGCAGCCATGCTCTGGGACGAAACGCCCATGGCCGAGATGCCGTTTACAAAGATTCCGATGCTGCCCCACATAAGCGCGGCGATCAGCACCAGCACATAGCCCAGATTGCTTTTCTTCAACGCAGCCTCCTCGGTATTGTTTCCAATATGTTTCACACTACGTTATAGTCGTTATATACATTTTTCAAGACACAAATCGGCGAGCGGGAAAATCCGATCGCCCACACACTCATTGGGTACTCATTGGGGACGTACTTAAATGAGTAGTCGTTGGGGACGTTCTTGGATGACTAGTCATTTAAGAACGTCCCCAACGACTAGGACTGTCCCCAACTGCCGGCAGAAAAGGAACGTTCCCAACGTCTAAGGCGCCGCTGGTTGAGCATAAGTCAGCGAGCGGGCCGCATTTGAGGCAAGGTGACGTGAAACGAAAGGGCGCTGACCTTCTGGTCGCGCCCTTGAAGTTGAACGTCAGATTGCCCAAATGCGGACCGCGCAGCGTCGAGCCGTTACGCGGTTTGGTAAAACCGCGTAACTAATACTCAAGCTTCCACATGTAGCGACGCGTCATGTAGTCCTTGTGGGTGACTGCAGAGAGTGCACGCATGTACACATTGTTGAGGATCGGGGCAAAGATCAGGTGGTTGAAGTACTCGCTCACGCTGTCCTTGATGTCGTTGAGGCCGAGCTCCTTGGCGTCGAGCTGATAGACGCGCTCGCCACCGTACTGGTTGACGAAGCGGATGCCGCGCTCATCATTGCAGCGGCTGCGGCCGACGCTGATGAGCTGGAACAGCGAGGTGCGCTTGTCCAGAATCTCGAAGGGGCCGTGGAAGAAGTCGCAGGTGTTGATGGTGCAGGAGTCGATCTGCAGCATCTCCTGCACGTTGCAGATGCTAAAGACGTAGGCGGCACCAAAGAGCGGCCCCTGGGCCATGACGTTGATGCAGGGCTTGTCGGCGTTCTGCTCGGCCCACTTAGCAGCGAGCGGACGGGTGTACTCGACGGCCTTGCGATAGATGGGGTCGACCAAGTCGAACGCGGCCATAGCGGTCTCGTACTCGGCATAGCCCTCGGTCTGCTGCGTGAGCTCCATGGCGATCATGGTCACGACGGCGGAGTTGGTGCGGCCCATGCAAGACTCGTCAACGGCCAAGCTGTCGTACTGGATCTTGTAGTCGCAGACCTCGGTGAGGCCGGACTCGTCAACATAGATGGCGATGGTGCTGGCGCCGTGGTCCTTGGCGACCTGGGCGGCGACGATGGTCTCCTTGGTGCCGCGCATGGACACGACGACGGCCAGGGTGTTCTCGTTAACGTAGGCAGGGGTTGCGTGCACGAACTCGTTGCTGGTGTAGCTGGAGCTCACGACCTGCGTGGCCTCGTGCTCCATAAAGTACTGGGCAGGATAGTTGCCGCCGTTGGATCCGCCGGCGCCAATCCACACGACGCGCCTGATGCCGCCCTTGTCTGCCTTGTCAGCCAAAACCTGGGAGACGACATCCTTAACCTGTTCCTGAGTAGTCATCGTGCATCAGCCTTTCTTCTCGTTTGATGCTCTTGATGGCATACAAGTTACATACATGTTTTGGTTATGTCGACTAGTTGTATGCTATATTTGTCTTAGATATTTTGCTGGTAAAGTTTTCGGCAATCCATTATCAGCGGTTTTGTTGTCATGTTGGATACATGCTTGGTTCAGTAAGCATACAGGTTAGATACAGGTTGTTCGCATGAGCACTTCGTCGAAAAAGAACTTGGCCCAATACGAGCGTCTGGCGGGTACGCTGCGTGACCGCATCGCCGCCGGCATCTACGCACGCGGAGACAAGCTGCCGTCCGAGATGGAACTCATGGACGAATCGGGGCTTTCGCGCAGCACCGTGCGCCACGCGCTTAAGGTGTTAGTTGACGAGGGCCTGATTCGTACCGAGCGCGGGCGCGGCGCCTTTGTGGCCGACACGCCAGCGCTCCACGAGAACAACCTGGTGTTTTCGAGCTACACGGCACAGGTCCAGGGCCAGGGCATGAAGCCCACCACGCGCACGGTGGACTCGGGCTTTGCCAAGGCAACGGGCAACGTGGCCAAGTTCTTCGATGCCGCCGTGGGCAGCAAGCTCGTCAAACTTGTCCGCCTGCGTTACCTGGACGATGCGCCGCTGTGCTTGGAGACCACCTATCTGCCGCCAAGCTTTGGGTCGCTCATCGATCGCGATATCAACGGTTCGCTCTACGCCACGCTGCGCCAGGAGTTCCATCGTGCGCCGGCACAGGGGCATAAGACCTTTGAGGTGTGCTATGCCTCGCAAAACGAGGCGTTTTTGCTCAACGTTGAGCGCGGGCAGGCGCTGATCCTGATCACCGACTACGTCTACGACACCGACGGCCGCCCGCTCCACGTCTCCAAGCGCATCCAACGAACCGACCGCGCCAAATACACAGAGCCCATCGGCTAGCGCACCAAACGAGGCAAAATGCACCCAATAAACGTTTTACCTGCGGTTTTTATTAAATCTCAAGCCGGCATGGCGCAAGTGCCGGCATCGCCTGGCAATACGCGCCGTCCAAGCTCAACTGTTCCTGCTCAGAATATCCAGCACCGTAAACCTAAGTGAGTAGACTTTTCGCGACCTGCCGAGCACACCCAAAACAGCCGCCTCCGTGACCTGCGGTTTTACTAAAACAGATACGTTTTGTGCTCGCTTTGCGCCAAAAAGTCTACTCACTTAGCTCGCAAGGCGTCCCGAAGGGACGATTCAGGTCAAAATAGCGTACGAACGCTGCACTTCTTGCGGCGATTTGATACCGCAAGACAGCCAAAAACCTGTCCCTATATGGTAGGTTTGAAACCTTGGGCGACAAGTGCGGGAAACCAGGTTGGCTTGGGTTGGTTGGGTGTGCGCTCGGCTAGGACCAGCTCCATCCAGCACATGTCGTACCAGCGGCCGAACTTTTGGGCGCAGCGATCGAAGGCGCCCACCAGACGGTAGCCCATATGGGCATGGAAATCCTGACTGTTGTGCGTCAAATACTCGTCGTCTTTGTCGTGCGGCACGGCGATGAGCGCACACATGTTGGTGATGCCCATCGCGACCAGGCATTGCTTGAGCGCATCGTGCAGCTTGCGGCCCAACCCACCGTGGCGCACATCGCGCGCTAGGTAGATCGAGGTCTCGACCGACCAGTCGTATGCCTCGCGGCTGTTAAGCGGACTCACATAGGCATAGCCTACCGGACGCCCGTCCAATTCCATCACCAAATACGGATAGCGCTTGAGCGTACGCTCGATGCGCCCGGCGAACTCCTCAACGCTCGGCACCTCGTATTCGCAGGTAATCGCCGTCTGGCGCACATACGGCTCATAGATGGCAAGCAACGCCGGCGCATCATCGGGCGTCGCCAGGCGAATCGTCGGCTCGGACATCTCGGGCATACAGCCCCTCCCCCTCAAAAACAAAGGCCGCCTTGCGCCAAACCCAGCGCAAGGCGGCCTCTCGTCATTACATCAGGCTACAGGACAGCCGCCAGCGCGTCGATATCCTCCTGCGTCGTGGCCCAGCTGGTGCAAAAGCGCACCACCGTGTGGGTCTCGTCGTACTTTTCCCAGTATTCGATCGCCGCATGCTCGCGAATGCGGACCATGTCCTCGTTGGGCAGAATCACGAACTGCTGGTTTGTGGGCGTCTCCAAAAAGAACTGGTAGCCGCGCTCGTGCAGCACGCGACGCAGCGCCTGAGCGGTCTCAATCGCCTGGCGACCAATCTCAAAATACAGGCCATCGGTAAAGAGCGCCTCAAACTGGACGCCCGTTAGGCGACCCTTGGCCAACAGCGCGCCGTGCTGCTTAATGCGCGGAATGGGATGCGCCGGAGCGTGCATGCCACAAAACACCACGGCCTCGCCGCAAAGCGCGCCACACTTGGTGCCGCCGATGTAGAACACGTCGCACAGCTGCGCCAGCTCGGGCAGGGTAATGTCGCACTCATCGGCCGCCAGCGCATAGGCCAGGCGGGCGCCATCCACAAACAGCGGAATCTCGCGCTTCTGGCACACCGCATGAATCGCCGCGAGCTCGGCCTTGGAGTACAGCGTGCCGTACTCGGTCGATAGGCTCACGTACACGGCACCCGGAAACACCGTGTGCTCGTAGCTCTCGTTTTCGTAGAACACCTGGATATAGTTTTCGAGGTCCTCGGCATGCATCTTGCCCCCGTAGCCGGGGATGGTGAGTACCTTGTGGCCGCCAAACTCGATGGCGCCCGCCTCGTGGCAGGCGACGTGGCCGGTCTCGGCAGCAACGCGCCCTCGTACGGCGCGAGCAGCATGTCGATCACCGTCGCGTTGGCCTGCGTGCCGCCCACCAGAAAAAACACGTCGGCATCGGGGGCCTGGCAGGCCTCGCGAATAAGTTGCTTGGCACGCTCGGTATGTGCATCGGTACCGTAGCCGGGCTGCGGCTCCATATTGGTGTCGACGAGCGCCTGCAGCACTGCCGGATGTGCGCCGTGAGAATAGTCATTGTTGAACGCGAGCATGGTAATCCTCTCTAGCCGGGCACGAGCCCGATGATTCAGATGGGGCTATTGTACGCCGCCCGGATAGGCAATGCGCGCGGCAAGGCACTCAAGCGCCAGCACCAAGGCAAAGCCGCAGCTCACGTCACTCAAAAAGTGCGCGCCGATCACGATGCGACCAAAGGCGACGAGCGCCGCGACCACAGCGGCGACCCAAAAGACCACACGGCGGCGCGACGGCTTTTCCTTAAAGGCCGACGCGGGAAGCCCGGCGAGCATAAGGCCGATCGCCGCGTGCGCCGTGTGTCCGCTCGCAAACGACTTAAAGCCGTCCTTGATCACGCCGGCGGCGATATAGGCCCACTTGTCGGGGTTGCCGATCACCCACCACGGCTGAAAATCGAGCCCCGGCGTGACCTCGATCACGCGCATGCGCGGGCGCGACCACAGCGGCTTGACGATCACGTTGAGGATAATGGCCTGAACGACCCACACGGCAAGCACCATCAACGCCCAGCGCGTGAGCTCGTCGGGATCGGTGTCGCGTGTGAGGCGATAGACGATAAGGTTGGCAACGATGACCAGCGCAAACGTCAGCACCAACTGAACAGCGATGAGTTTGCCGCCAACCTTCAGGGACGAGACGATCTCGTAGCCGGCCAGGCCAACGTTGACGAGGATGCCGAGCACGGCGAACCATTTGCTCCCCCTAGAGTCGGGACGCGCCGCGCGCACGAGCATAACGCCCGCGACGCTTGCCGTCAGCTCAAACGGCAGCTCGCCGGCGGCCTCGATAAAGCGGCCGTACATGCTGCCGATGTTGAACAGCGCGCTCGAGATCTGATAATCGAAGAAACTGCCTACGCCCAGACAAAGGCACAGGACAACCGCGATCATGGCGACATCTTTCTTATAGATGTATCCGAACATGCTTTCCTTTCGATGGAACCAGAGTGCCCAAATGGGGCGTTTGCAGCGTCGACCCGTTAGTCGTCGTCGCTCGCACCCAACTGCTGCAACAGCATGAGTGCCGCGGCCACGGGGCCGGTACCGTCGTTGGCGTCGAGACCGCGACCCAGGCCGCTGCCCGCGCCGGCGTCCGCCTTGTAGGGCACCGACAGCTTGCGGCTCTTCGGGGAAGTTCACCGCGCCATAGCGGGTCTTTAGCTCAAAGGCCACCTTCTTGGGCACGTCGACGCCCAAAAACGTGATGCGACCGCCGCTGAGCGTGACGCTCTCGAGCCCCAGGCGCTCGCCGCGAATGCGGATTCGTGCGCGATTGAACAGGTTGAGTCCTGCCAACGGCAGCTCGCCATGCGCGGCCTCGGTCTCTTCCTGCACCTCATCGATGCTCTCCAGGTCCTCGGCCGCTGCGAGCCTGCGGTACACGAGCACGCGCTGATCCACCGCCGGCAGGTACTCCTCGGACAAGAAGTAATCGGCCGGCAGGTTAATACCCACGCTCGCCGCCTCCACGCCGGCATCGTCATCGCCGCGCGCCTCGGCCACGGCCTGACCCAGCATCTGCGTAAACAGGTCAAAGCCCACGCTCGACAGGTTGCCGTGCTGCTCGGCGCCCATAAGCGAGCCGGCGCCGCGAATCTCCAGGTCGCGCATGGCAATGCGCATGCCGCTGCCCAGGTCCTGGAACTCGGAAAGTGCGGTCAGGCGCGCCGTCGCCTCCTCGGTGAGTGGCAGCTCGCCCGGGAACATAAAGTACGCGTAGGCCTGCGTGGCAGAGCGACCCACACGACCCTTGAGCTGGTAGAGCTGCGCCAGGCCCAGGCGCTGCGAGTCCTCGATGATCAGCGTGTTGGCGGTCGCGTTGTCGATACCGCTCTCCACGATGGTCGTGGCGATGAGCACGTCGATCTTTTTGGTCGCGAACTCGATCATCACGTCCTCGACCTCGCGCGGACTCATCTTGCCGTGCGCCACACCCACGCGCGCCTCGGGCGCGGCCTCGTGCACGCGCGCCACGGCGTCGTCGATGGTCTTGACGCGGTTGGACACGTAGTACACCTGGCCGCCGCGACCCACCTCCAGGCGAATCGCCGCGCTCACCACATCGGGGTCGTACTCCCCCACGTGCACGATCACGGGACGACGCCCAGTCGGCGGCGTGGTGATCAGGCTCATGTCGCGCACGCCACTCGTAGCCATCTGCATGGTACGCGGGATGGGCGTTGCCGAAAGCGTGAGCACGTCAATCTGCTCGCGCAGGTTCTTGAGCTGCTCCTTGTGCTGCACGCCAAAGCGTTGCTCCTCGTCGATGATCACCAGGCCCAGGTTCTTGGGGTTCACATCGGCCGAAAGCAGACGGTGCGTGCCGATGAGTACGTCGATCGTGCCCTCGGCAAACGCCTTGAGCGCGCGCTTTTGCTGCGCCGGCGTGCGGAAACGGCTGAGCACCTCGACCTCAAGGCCAAACGGGGCAAAGCGCTCAAAGAACGTCTCGTAGTGCTGCTGGGCAAGAATGGTCGTGGGGCAGAGCACCATGACCTGGCGGCCGGAGTCCACGCACTTAAACGCCGCGCGCAGGGCGACCTCGGTCTTGCCAAAACCCACGTCGCCGCACAGCAGGCGGTCCATGGGCTTGGGCGCCTCCATATCGGCCTTAATGTCGGCGATGGCCTCCAGCTGGTCGCGCGTCTCGTCGTAAGGAAAGCTCTCCTCCATCTCGATCTGCTCGGGCGTGTCAGGCGGGCAGGCGATACCCGCGATTGATGAGCGGCGCGTATACAGGTCGACCAGGTCAAACGCCAGCTTTTTGGCATTCTTGCGCGCCTTGTTGGTGGCGCGCGTCCAGTCGGCTGTGTTGAGCCTGGTCAGGCGCGGTTTGTCGCCGTCGGGGCCAACATAGCGCGTGATACGGTCGACCTGCTCGAGCGGCACGTAGAGCTTGTCGCCGTCGGCATATTCCAGCAAAAAGTAGTCGCGCTCTTTGCCGCCCACTTCCTGACGCGCAATCTCGCTAAAGAGTGCGATGCCGTGAGTGGCGTGCACCACGTAGTCGCCCGGCTTAAACGGGAAGGTGATCTGCGTAATGTCCACCTTGCGGCGGCTGCGCGCGCGGTTGGCATCCATACGGGCGTTGAGGTCGGCGATCGAGAACACGGCCAGGTTGGCATCGGGCACCACCACGCCCTGCGGCAGGGCGGCATCGACAAAGGTCACGCGTCCGCGCGAGATGGTGGGCACGGTGGCGCCGGCGGCAGCCTGGGCGGCACCTGCCTCGAGCGAGCGGGCGTTAAGCGCGTCGGCCTTGCGTTCGCGAATTGCAGCATGAGCATCCTGGCGGACAGCACGATCGGCAGAATCCGCCGCTGCCACGCGCACACGGTCGCCAATAGCGCCCGCGTTTTCGGGCGCGGCCGTCAGCGACTCCTCAAAAGTAATACCCTCATCGCCAAAGGTGAGCTCCATCGACTCGCGCGCACCGCGGTCGGGGATGGCAAATACGCAGGCATAGCGCTTGCCCACGACCTCCTGGATGCGCGTCATAAAGCGATTGTCCGAGCCCGCGATGGCCGGCTGCTCAATCTTGAGCTCTGCCGTCACCGCACCGCCGGCACGAATCAAGCTCACGTAGTTAAGGCGCTGCTGGGCACCAAAGTCGAGTTGCTGGGCACGCACGTACAGGCCGTCCAGACGGTCGACCCCCGCCTCGCCGGCACGTGCCTCGATATCCTCGTAGGCACGCAGGCAATCGTCGAACAGCGAGCGCGGCTCGGACAGCACCACGAGCGCCTTGCCGCTCACGTGCGCCAGCGGGCTCACGGTCTGGCCGTACATCACCGGCAAAAAGCGATCGAGCTCGGGCGTGACGATGCGCGCATCCACCATCTCGAGCAGCGCCGCCAGTTTGCTGTCGTCCTGGCTGGCACGATAGAGCGCCACATGCATGTTGTGGACGGCGTCGTCGGTGAGTGCGAGCTCGCGACAGGGGAAAATCTCGATGCTGTCCTCGTTGCCGATGGTCTGGCCCGTGGAACCCACCATGCGGCGGATGCGGTCGATCTCGTCGCCGAAAAATTCAATGCGCACGGGCGCCTTTTCCTGCGCGGGAAACATCTCGACGGTGTCGCCGTGCACACGGAACAGGCCGGGCGCGTCGGCGGCGCCGGCATTGGTGTAGCCCATGCCCACCAGACACTGCGGCACCTCGTCAAAGGGAATCTCCTCGCCCACCGCAAAAGTAGTGGACTCCCAGTAGCGACTCTCGACCGGCGGCACGCAGCGCAGCAGTGCGCGGGCCGAGGCGACCATAATGCAGTTGTCGCCGCGCACGATGCGCCCGAGCGCCTCGCAGCGCTGCGCCACCACGACGTCGTCGGGCGCCTGCTCGCGCCACGGATAGTCCTTGCGCTCGGGGAAGCGGCACACGTGCGCCAGCCCCACATAGGCGGCAAGGCTGCGGGCGGCACGATCGGCCGCGTCCTCGCCGCTCACGATATAGACCGTGGGGCGCGGACGACGCGCAAACTGGGCGGCCGCCATGAGCGTACGGCCCGACTGCGACACGGCCAGCGTCACGTCCTCGCCGGCATCGAGTCCGGCCTCGACGGTCTGCAAGGCCTCGGCAGTGTAGAGCTGCGCGGCTATACGGTGAATGAGCATGCTGTTCCTCCGGCATCGCAACGCCAAAAGCCCGCCGGGGCAAGCTCGGCGGGTCGTACGTCAAATACATTGTCTGTCATGGTAGCGCATGGAGAGGACTCCAGCTCAAGCGTACGCCCAGCCCCGCAACAAAAACGCCAGACGGAGATGCGTTCCGCCCTACCCCGCTACGCGCACGCTGGGGCACAAATCTGCCAGCGGACACTCGTCACACTTGGGTTTGCGGGCGTCGCAGATCTCGCGGCCAAAGGTGATCCACTGGTGGTTGACCGACTCCCAATACTCGTGCGGCAAAATCTTGAGCAGATCTTGCTCGGTCTTGAGCGGCTCTTTGGCATGCGTCTTGGGGCTCAGCATCAGGCGGTGCGCGATGCGGTTGACGTGCGTATCGACCGCGATGCCCTCGACAATGCCAAACCCCACGTTGAGCACGATGTTCGCCGTTTTGCGCCCCACACCCGGTAGCTTGACGAGCTCCTTCATGTCGGCCGGCACCTCGCCGCCGTAATCGGCAACGATCATCTGCGCGGCCTCCACGGCGTGCTTGGCCTTGCTCTTATAAAAGCCGAGTGACATAATGGTGTCGGCCACATCGGCCACGCTCGCCCCCGCCATGGCCTCGGGCGTGGGCCACTGGGCAAACAGCCGCGGCGTCACCTTGTTGACCTGTGCATCGGTCGTCTGCGCCGAGAGCAGCACCGCGATGAGCAGCCTAAAGGGATTCTCGTGGTCCAAAAAGCACTCAACCGGGCCATAGCGACGGTTGAGGCGCTCGCACACCTCAACGGCGCGCTCGCGTTTGGCGGCATTGGTCTCGCGTGGCATAACGACTCCTCGGCTCAACGGCACAATAAACTTATGGGCACAATTGTCCCACGTCCGAGACGCTTACGCCTCCAAGAATGCGCCGGTCTGGCGGCCCCACAGGCTCGCGTACTCGCCACCCGCCTCGACAAGCTGCGCATGCGTGCCGTCCTCGACAATCTCGCCATCGGCCAGCACCACAATGCGGTCGAGCGCCGCCACGGTGGACAGGCGGTGCGCCACCACAATGGAGGTACGTCCACGCATCAGGTTTTCGAGCGCCTCCTGCACCAGCGCCTCGGACTCGCTGTCGAGGGCAGAGGTCGCCTCGTCGAGCACCAGAATCGGCGCGTCGGTTAGGATGGCGCGGGCGATAGCCACGCGCTGACGCTGGCCGCCCGAGAGCTTAACGCCGCGCTCGCCCACTATGGTGTCAAAGCCACGGGGCAAGCGGTCGATAAACTCCAGGGCATTGGCCAGGCGCGCGGCCTCGCGAATCTGCTCGTCGGTGGTGTTGGGACGACCGTAGGCAATGTTTTCGCGAATGGAGCGGTGAAACAGCAGCGCCTCCTGCGGCACGTAGGCAACCTGACGGCGCAGACTCTGCTGCGTACAGCGCGAGACGTCCTGGCCGTCCACGAGCACGCGGCCGCCCTGCACATCGTCCAAGCGCAACAGCAGCTTGGTGAGCGTCGACTTGCCCGAGCCCGATTTACCCACCAGGCCCACGCGCTGGCCCGCCGCCACGTGAAGCGTCAGGTCGTCGAACACGTTCTCGCCCGCCGCGGCGTCACGATATGCAAAGCTCAGGTGCTCAAAATCAATCGCACCTTCGGTCACTTTAAGCTCGGGAGCGTTCTCGTCGTCTGCCACCAGACGCGGCTCGTCCAGCACGCGCGTCATCTCGGCCGCATCACCGAGCGCGCGGTTGATGCGCTGCATCATGGAGCTTACGTAGTTCAGACGCATGGTGAGGTTATAGGTGTAGGTAAAGATCATGACGAGCGAGCCGGCCGAGATGCCAAACCACGCGTTGCCGCCCGCCACGAACACACTCACCACGGCCATGGTGATGACGATAAGGCCCGAGGTCGTAAAGTTGCGCTGCATCATGGCGTGCATCGAGACCGTCTCGGCGTCGCGCGCGGCACGATCGGCGGCGTCGAACAGATCGCGTTCAAAGTCCTCGCGCCCGCAGGTCTTGACGGCCAAGATGTTCGTGACCGCGTCGGAGAGCACGCCCGAGAGCTTGTTCTGGGCGGCGGACGTCGCGGCCGAAAGCGGCATGATGCGCTTGTACATAAGCCAGACAAACGCGATGTAGACGACCATGATGCACACCAGGATCACGGTAAACGTCGGCACCACCGGGGCGAGTGCGGCCACGGTGCAGATGACCGAGGTGATGGTGGGGATGAGCGAATACACCGTCACGTCGACCAGACCGGTGTAGCCGCTCATAAAACGGCTTGTCTGGCTCACAAGCGATCCGCCAAAGCGGCTGGTATGGAATGTCATGGATTGGTTGGAGAGTGTGTCAAAGCACAGGCGCGCCAGGTGATAGTTGCCCGCGATCTCGAGCTTGTAGACGGTGTAGTCCTGCAGCTTGGAGAGGATCTGGCCCACCAGGTTGACGAGCACGAGCGCCAGAATGTAGGGACCGAAGACCTCAAACACCTGGTCACCCGCCACGGGACCGGCTTGAACGCGGTCGACAATGAGGGCCATCACATAGGTATTGGCAAACGTCAGCAAAAAGATGTAGCCCGCCGACGAGAACACCGAGAGAAAGACAATCAGCGGCTGCGTGCGCGTGACATCCCAAAAACGCTGTAGCGTGCGGCGCACGGTGGAGCGTTTGAGCGGGCTGGTGCTTCTCTGAGACATGGGCTTCCTTTCGCGTCTGATAGGGCGAAACGCCATTGTTGCACATTGAAGCGCACTTCAGGCAAGCACGATGCGAAAAGCAGCGGGGCATCCGCGTTTGCGCCGGCGCCCCGCCGTCTTGTTGCAATTAGTCCTCGTCTTCTTGGTCTGTGGGAAAGCCCGCGGGCGTGAGCCCCAAGATCTCATCGGCTTGGTCGGCGTCTTCCAGCGCGTCGATGTCCTTGAGCTTGCGCTCCATGACGTTGGTGCGCGTGGTAATGATGCCCTCGACCGTTTTGCCCGCGGTCTCGATCTGCTGCTGGACGCGGCGCAGCGCCTTTTGATAGCGCGGCAGCTCGGCCTTGACAGCGGAGAGCACGCGCAGTACATCGTCGGTGCGTTTTTGCAGCTTAAACGTTTGGTAACTCATCTGCAGGCTGTTGAGAATGGCCGCCATGGTGCTAGGGCCGGCAACGTTGACATGATAGTCGCGGCCCAGGGTCTCGATAAGCCCGGGGCGGCTGACGACCTCAGCGTACAGCCCCTCAAACGGAACGAACATGATGCCAAAGTTGGTGGTCACGGGCACGCTCAGATACTTTTCGCAGATGTCCTTTGCCTCACGCTTGACCATAGCGTCAAGCGTCTTGCGCGCGGCGGCGACGGCATCCGCGTCGCCCGACTCCTGGGCATCGAGCAGATGCTCGTACGCGTCGCCCGGGAATTTGGAGTCAATCGGCAGCAGTACGGGGTCGCCCTCGTCTACCGGCAGCTTGACGGCAAACTCAACACGCTCCGAGGCGCCGGGCTTGGTGGCAACGTTTTCCAGATACTGATCGGGTGTGAGGATATCCGCCAGGATCGCGCCCAGCTGCACCTCGCCCAAAATGCCGCGCGCCTTGACGTTACCCAGCACGCGCTTAAGGTCGCCCACGCCAG
>ENA-OQKI01000167-OQKI01000167.1-human-gut-metagenome-genome-assembly--contig:-NODE-167-length-15386-cov-4.017367_pt1 | contig 15386 bp, 12 predicted proteins | sample MGYA00242778_ERZ504798 | MGnify/ENA primary metagenome ERZ504798 (study PRJEB26092, sample SAMD00036414) | human gut metagenome | host: Homo sapiens | study: EMG produced TPA metagenomics assembly of... | reverse complement strand
TTCTTCATAGTCTGCTACCTTGTCCAGAGTTTCTCTCATTTCCTGATTCATAGGCTGGCTCCTTTCTCCATCCAGGAGCTCCTTCAGATCCATGTCGTAGTAATCTGCCAGTTCGACCAGAATACTGAGGTCCGGCATATTTGAGCCCGTCTCCCATCTGGAAACGGTTCTTGAGGATACACCAAATTTTTCGGCAAGCTGCTCTTGTGTAAGATTTTTTTCTTTGCGACACTGCTTCAAAAAAGCTCCAATTTTCTTTGTGTCCATGTTTGTACCTCTCTTTCACCTGTAGCTTACCATTTCTTTTCCGTAATTCCCACGACATAAAGCGAGAAATGCCCGATTTCAGGCAGACATTCTATGTCCGGTGCCATTTTTCTTTAAAATAAGCAGAAATCACATCTTTATCATTTGCTTTTTAACAGGCTCTGTATTCCCTTTATTCCTGCTGTGAAAACAACATTGCAACATTCACAAAAAAACGAATCTCTCTCGCAAATACTATACATCATTCCTCATTCATATACAACCAGTTTAAAAAATTAAACTTAATGCAAATTTTATTCGAACCGAGTAATAAACCATCTTATGAGTATCCTAATCAGTATTTTCATTTCAGGATATCATGGAAAAACCACGGACTTTGCTAAAAACAGTTCCTGCCACAGAACTACGATTGCCCATTTCCTCAATTCCGGAAAATGGGATGATTCCTTACTTTCAGATACGTTAAAATGCTCTGTCATTGAGATTATTTATTCAGAAGCAGCACGCACCGGAAAACCTGTTCTCTGTATTGTGGACGATACGATTGCTTCAAAGACAAAGCCTTCGTCACAGGCTTTACATCCGATTGAAGATGCGTATTTTCACCAATCCCATTTAAAGGGAAAACCGGATTACGGGCATCAGGCAGTTGCTGTTATGCTTTCCTGCAATGGCATTGTTCTGAACTATGCTTTTGTAATGTACAATAAGTCAATTTCCAAGATTGACATTGTACAAAGCATTGCAAAGGAGCTGCCTGTTCCACCGGTAATGTCCTATTTTCTTTGCGACTGCTGGTATGTTTCTGAAAAGATAATCAATACCTTTGCACAGAGAGGGTTCCATACCATCGGTGCTTTGAAAACAAACCGTTTGCTGTATCCATCGGGAATGAAAAAGAAACTTCGTGAACTGGCCGCCGAATTGTCTGTTACACATCGTGAATTTGACCTTGTGACAGTCAAAAAACGAAACTATTATGTGTACCGGTACGAGGGAAACCTCAACGGCATAGAAAATGCGGTAGTTCTTTTGAGTTATCCGGAAAAAGCATTTGGTAATCCCAAAGCATTGCGTGCTTTCATCAGTACAAACGCAGCCCTGTCTACACAGGAGATTCTTTCCTGGTATGTGTGTCGATGGCCGATTGAAGTATTTTTCCGCCAGTGTAAGGATAAACTGGCACTGGACAGCTATCAGATACGCTCTGCACAGGGAATCAAAAGGTACTGGCTACTTATGTCACTGGCACATTTCATGTGTGCAGTGGGTACTGGTAGGTTCTGTTCGTTTGAAACTGGATATCACGAAATCTGTGATACCATTCAGCTGGAAAAGTATCGTTATCTTTTTCAATGCGCAAAGGAAAGCAATGATTTTGATTCATTTATGAAATTCGCAGTGTAGTTTTGTGCAATTTTTCAAATTTGCTCATTTATAGAGCTTGCAAAAGTCATATAAAATGAGATTTGAAAGGAAAATGTAACTTCATGTTTGCTAAAAATTCAAAGGCATATTCTGTCTACCTGCTGTTCCGATTTGTCTGTTCCCTGGCGGTTTCTATGTCCACAGTGCTTTCCATCGTGTACCACCTGGAGGTGGTGCAGCTGGATGCTTTCCAGCTTGTCCTGGTAGGGACGGTTCAGGAGACCTCCTGCTTTCTGTTCGAGATGCCCACCGGTGTGGTGGCGGATTTGTATAGCCGTCGGCGCTCGGTGCTGATTGGAATGTTCCTCTACGGCCTGGGCTTTCTGATGGAGGGTGCGCTACCGTGGTTCGCGCCGGTTCTGCTGGCCCAGGTTGTCTGGGGTTGCGGTGATACCTTCATCACCGGCGCTCTGGAGGCGTGGATTGCCTCGGAGGAAGAGGACAAACCCATAGACAAGGTGTTCCTGCGGGGCAGTCAAATGGGGCAAATCGGCGGCGTTCTGGGCGTGGTGCTGGGCACACTGCTGGGAAACATAAACCTGCAAATGCCTGTCATCTTGGGGGGCAGTTTGTGCTTGTTGTTGGGGCTGGTGATGGTTCGCATCATGCCAGAAACCAACTTCTCCCCTGCTATTGAGGAACGGCAGGGCTTGCTTAAAGACTTTGTCTGCCTGTTCAAGCTCAACCTGGGCTTTGTGAAAGGCGCACCTGTGTTGCTGGCGCTCTTAGCAATCACACTATGCGGGGGACTTGCCAGTGAAGGCTTTGACCGGCTCTCCACCGCTCATTTTCTGGATGACACGGTAATACCCGTTATCGGGCCGCTGAACAGCGTCACTTGGTTCGGTGTTATCAGTCTTATCGGCAACGGCTTAGGTATTCTGGCTTCTCAGTTGCTCATCGCCCGCATGGAGAAAAAAGGGACTGTCAGCCGAACCAGTGTGGTCATGTCCACCAGCGCCGGGTATATCCTGTTCCTGGTTCTCTTCGCGGTGGGGCGGAGCTTTTGGTTCATGTTGTTGGTGTTCCTGCTGGCGGGGCTTATGCGCACCATCAAGGAGCCTGTGCTGGCCGCCTGGATGAACGACCATGTGGATGAGAAAATGCGCGCCACAGTCTTTTCCACCAGCGGACAGCTGGACTCTTTCGGGCAGATCATCGGCGGGCCTATTGTGGGGCTGGTAGCCCAGCAGGTGTCCATACCCTGGGGGCTGGTCTGTACCGCTTTCCTGCTGTTGCCCGCGCTGTTCTTAGTGCCGGTGGCGGGAAAGAAGCGGGATTGATATGGCATAGTTAAGTTTACTGACGAGCGGGAGATTACTTCCGCTCGTCTTCATTTAGTAGCGCAAAATTTGAGGACTCTTTATTTCCTTATTCGGTATAGCGGAGGCGGCTGTCAATTCGACATAATTTTCTTGTGATACTTTACCGTACATGAGCATTTGTTTCGTATTTGAAAGAACAAACTCACCAAATAAAAAAACGATATTCGGGTGGGTTATTTTGTTATACCCTAAATTACCCTCTGAATTTGTTTTTAAATTTGGAGGGATTTTTTTATGTCCTTTTTTCGGGCAGTTATCTATCTGCTCATACGAAGCAAAATTTATCAATACATAGCATATCAGAGAACGGCAGGAAACCAGTTAAAAAAATTTCTGCCAGTGCAACGGTACTTCTCACCTTGAAAGTAGAAGTACAATCTCCATACAATAGAATTACTATTTCCTATAACCGTAAAGGTCACAGAGCCTTTGCGGTTTTTCTTTTGTCGATTTTTGTTGGAAAGTGCCGTAGGGCTGTTTCTGATATGCGGTGTCGTTCTCCGCCTCTCCATCTGGATTTTTTACATTTCAAAAATTCAGATGGGAGGTATTTATGGTGAAATATGCACCAAGAAAGGTATATATCAGAGAAAGTGGCGGCTATGTGGAATTATCCTACACGGAGTTCTGCCGTTGCAGGGAATCCGACCAGACCTATATGGACAAGCTGTTTATCCCCATTCAAGGCTGTCTGCTTGAAGTCGTGAGGGAGCAATACACAGACTTCTACCGTGACAAGGAACGGTGGCGTTATCTGCAAAAATTAGATACAAAGAATAGACTGCTATCTCTCGACGGATTTACGGACAGCGAGGGGAATCCTCTGGACTTTATCACTGATGAAGCGGTGGACATTGCAGAAACCGTTGTCAATGCGGTCATGGTGGACAGGCTGAAAGCCGCCCTGCCTTTGCTGTCGGATAGTGAACAGGAGCTGATACAGGCAATCTTTTTTGACGGACTTTCCGAGCGTGAAGTCGGGGCGAGGTTGGGCATAACCCAGAGCGTTGTAAACAAACGCAAAGCCAGAATCCTAATAAAACTAAGAAAGATAATAGAAAATTAAAATTTAAGGCGTTCAGCCCCTTGTTTTTTCCTTTGGGAAGATGAGGGGGCTTTTCTCTGCCCTCTCAATCAATTCTGATTGGAGGAAGTAAGAATGGCATACAACCACGGACGGGAGGACAGGAAATGGCGTATCTGGAAAGAAGCGGAGGAAAAGCTGCTGCGTGAGTGCGGCGTTGATGAAGCGACCATTGAGCAGATACGCATGGCGGACAGGGCAGACTTCAATTCCAACAGGCGGTTTTACCGATGGACGAATGACGTTGCGGAATATCTTGAGGACATGGCAGGCAGGGAGCGGCAGGCGGAAGTGGGTACGGTTGCGGAGTTACTGGAAGAGATTGAGAGCGAAAATCTCTATCAAGTATTAGTCACGGTGGACGGGCGTACCTTGAAAATCGTCCTGCTGAAAATGCAGGGGTATTCCACAAAGGAGATTGCCCCGCTTGTGCATTTGACGACTGGTGCCATCTATGCGAGGTTAGACCATCTGCGGAAGAAGCTGCGGAAAATTTTATAGCTTCTAAAACAGCCTGCCATCCTGCGGGCTACTGGGTGAGGGATGGAAATCCCCTCACTCATTTTTTGCAGGAGGACAACAGGATGGCATACAGGGTTAAGGCATACACGCTTCGGGAGGAATCCACGGAAAGCGGCACAAGGTATTTTATCAGCTTTAAGGACGGGCAGGGCAAATCCCACGAGTTGGAAGTGTCGGAACAGTTCTTTATGGAGTTTCGGCAGATGGAACGCAGGAACAGAATCTCCTCCAATGGGACGAGCGGCACAGGGAGTTTTCGGAAGTATGGGACGAAACGCTGAACAGGCGGGCGTTGAAGCTGCCTAAGAGCATAGAGGAACAAATGATTGAGGCAGAACGGGCAGAACTGCTCTGTAAGGCGGTTGACGGACTGCCAGAGATACAAAGGCGGCGTTTCCTGCTCTACTACGAGTATGAGTTCAATTTTTACCAAATCGCCGCTATGGAGCATTGCACCGCTTCGGCAATACAGAAATCTGTTGCGATTGCAAAGGAGAAAGTAAAGGCGGAAATTGAAGAAATATCTCCAACCGTGACCGACACCGCCCGAAAAAGAAATCTGTTTTTTATTTGTGTGGGATTGGCGGCATTACATACTCTCACTTTTTTCCGTGGGAGTAAATCTATTTTTAAGGAGGTCAACGCCTATGTGCAACGAAAACAAAGACACCGCCCGAAAGGAGGAAAGCCATGCAGAAGTTACAGACAGTCAACGCCGAAACGCTCCTTTATGAACCGCTTGAGAAGCCGTCCTTTGTGGTGGACAGCCTTATCCCCACAGGCTTGTCGCTGTTCTGCGGCTCACAGAAGATAGGCAAGAGCTGGCTCATGCTGAAGCTATGCTTATGCGTGTCGCAGGGAATCCCCTTATGGGACATGACGACAATGGAGGGCGATGTGCTTTACCTCTGCCTTGAGGACACGTTCTGCCGCATACAGGACAGGTTATTCCGCTTGACGGACGAAGCGAGCGGGCGGCTTCACTTTGCCGTGGCAAGCTGCAAGCTGTCAGACGGTCTTATCGTGCAGTTGGAAGATTATTTGAAAGACTATCCAGACAGTAGGCTCATTGTGATTGATACCTTGCAGAAAGTCCGAACCGCATCTAAAGATAACGCCTATGCAAGCGACTATGGGGACATTTCCCTAATCAAAGATTTTGCCGACAGGCACTCTCTGGCGGTCATTGTCGTACACCACATCCGAAAGCAGAATGACAGCGATGTGTTCAACAAGGTGTCTGGGACGACAGGCTTAACGGGGAGTGCGGACGCTACCTTTGTTCTGGAAAAGGAGAAACGGGCATCCGACACCGCCAAGCTGTATGTGACGGGCAGGGACACGCCCTATCAGGAATACACGCTGCGTTTCCGTGATTGCAGTTGGGAACTTGTGGAGAGAAAAACGCAGGAGCAGCTTGCGAAAGAAACGATACCAGACGTCCTTTTTCGGTTGGTGGATTTTATGAGGGATAAGGAAGAATGGGCAGGCACGGCAACGGAGCTGTTAGCCGCTATGAGGGAAACGGAAACCATACCCACGGTGATTACGAAATGGCTCAATGAATACCGCACCACATTTTTAAGCGAGAACCGTATCTGCTACCAGTACAGCCGCAGGAAAGACGGCAGGCGGATTGCCCTTGCAAGGAGGGCGGGTGACAGCGGTGATGGTGGTGACAGCGATATTAGGATACCCCCCTGTTACTGTCATTGACGCTTAAAGCCATGTAAAGCTGGCGGCTCTGCCCTGCGGGTGACAGCAGTGACGGTGGTGACAGTGATTTTAGGATACCCTGCCGCTGTCATCCCTACGGGAGAACACCCCGTAAACGCAAAATGCAGGCGTGAGATTTACTCGCCCTTTTCGGTCGTGTAAAACCACCCCTGCGGTCAGAAAAATCATTCCGATTTTTCCGACTGCGTTTACAGGGTGTAACACACTACACTTTGCCCTGCAAAGTCGTGTGCCAGACGTTCCCTCTGGACTCCCTTAAGGCAGGGCTGTGCCCTGCTATCCTACGCCTTACGGCTTCGGATAAAAGAATGGCGGCATGACGGTGACGGCTCTTGCGAGGGGGGTATCCCAAAAACACCGTCATCATCGACATGACCGTCATGCAGGGGGTGAGGGTGACAGTTGCGGCAGTCGGCAGGGGGTATCCCAAAACTGCTGTCACCACCGTCACCGCTGTCACCCCAAAGGACGGTCACCCGCCGAAAGAAAGGAGGAATCCGCCTATGCCTTATGCAATCCTGCGTTTCCAGAAACGAAAAGCGGGCGGCGTTGCGGCTTGTGAACGCCACAACGAGCGGAAGAAAGAAGCCTACAAAAGCAACCCAGATATAGATATGGAACGCTCTAAAAACAATTACCATCTCATAGCACCACCAAAGTACACCTACAAGAAAGAGATTAACCGCATGGTAGCCGAAGCGGGGTGCAGGACAAGGAAAGACAGCGTGATGATGGTGGAAACGCTCATCACAGCTTCACCAGAATTTATGAACCAGTTACCGCCCGAAGAACAAAAAGCGTATTTCCAGACGGCTCTTGACTTCATTTCGGAGCGTGTTGGAAAGCAGAATATCCTCTCCGCTGTCGTCCATATGGACGAGAGAACGCCCCATATGCACCTCTGCTTTGTGCCGATTACGCCAGACAATAAGCTGTCAGCGAAAGCTATCTTAGGCAACCAGAAATCATTATCCGAGTGGCAGACCGCCTACCATGAGCGGATGTCCTCACGGTGGAATCAGCTTGAACGGGGGCAGTCCTCAATGGAAACCAAGCGGAAACACGTCCCCACATGGCTCTATAAATTAGGCGGCAGGCTTGATAAACAGTATGAAGAAATCGTGTCTGCCCTATCCGACATCAACGCCTTTAACGCAGGGAAGAAAAGGGATAAAGCGTTAGATTTACTCTCTGCATGGCTGCCAGACGTGGAGAAATTCTCTAAGGAAATCGGGAAACAGCAGGCGTATATCGACAGTTTGAAAGAGAGAATTGGGCAGGAATCAGACTATGCGGGGCGTATGCGTGATGAAAAGTACGAGCAGGAACTAAAGGTGCAGAAAGCGAATCAGAAGATATTTGAATTGCAGAGAACCAACGAGCAGATGGGGCGGCTGCTGTCAAAAATACCGCCCGAAGTGTTGGAAGAATTGCAGAAAAATCATAGAAGCAGAGCGAAAGAAAGGTAGATATGTGAATGAAGAAACAGGATTTTAAGGTGTTAAAGACCAAAGACTTGTACCCGTTCCCCGACAATCCGTTTCATGTGGCAGAAGATGAAACACTGTCAGAGTTAGCGGAAAGCATCAAGGAATTTGGCATTGTCACGCCGATAATCACACGCCCGAAAGAGGACGGGGACGGTTATGAAGTGATTGCAGGACAGCGGCGTGTCCGTGCTTCTGAACTTGCAGGGATAAATACCGTGCCTGCGTTTGTCCTGCCCTTAGACCGTGACCGAGCCATCATCACCCTTGTAGACAGCAATTTGCAGCGTGAGAATATCCTGCCATCGGAGCGGGCGTTTGCTTACAAGATGAAATCCGAAGCCATGAAGCGGCAGGGTTTCCGCACAGACTTAACCTCGTCACAAGTTGTGACGAAGTTGCGGACGGACGACAAGGTGGCACAGGGCTTCGGCGTGGGCAGGATGACCGTGCAGCGTTTTATCCGCCTGACGGAACTGATACCGCCGATTTTGCAGATGGTGGACGAGGGGAAAATCGCCCTCACGCCTGCGGTGGAACTGTCCTTCTTGAAGAAAGACGAGCAGGAAAACCTCTTTGCCACGATGGAGAGCGAAGAAGCAACGCCCTCACTCTCACAGGCACAGCGGATGAAACAGTTAAGCCAGAGCGGGCGGCTTGACATGGATACGATATTTGCGATTATGACGGAGGAAAAGGGCAACCAGAAAGAAACCTTGAAAATCAACACAAGCAAGCTGAAAAAATACTTTCCGAAGAACACAACGCCGAAGCAGATGGAGGAAACCATCATCAAACTTTTGGAGCGTGAGTTGCAGAGGAAACGCAACCGTGACAGCCGCTAATCTTCTTTTTTCGGGAAGTAAATACAGAGAGTTGAGGTATGGAGAATGAGAGAAATCCAGTATGAAATCGTAAAGGAAATCGCAGTATTGTCTACGGGCGACAGTGGCTACACAAAGGAAATCAATCTCATTTCATGGAATGGGAAAGAGCCGAAGTATGACATCCGCAGCTTTTCCCCGAACCGTGAAAAGTGCGGCAAGGGAATCACGCTGAACGCTGATGAAGCGGCGGCACTCCTTAAAGCATTACAGAAAGAATTAAACAGCGAGGATTAATGGTATCTGATTGGCAGGGCGGGGACATTTCCAAACTCTTCCCTGCCCTGTCTGGAAAGGAAGATTTAAGTATGGGCGAGGATAAGAAAGCAGATAAAAAGAGAAAGCGTATCGTGCCAAAAGCACCAGTGCAGATGATAATCAGCCGTGAATATGTCGGCACACAGACCGTTACAGAAGCGTTTGTCCCGATTATCTCCGAGGATATTCGGAAGAAGATTGCCGAGGGCGACACCTTCGACAATGAGGGGCTGTCCGCTTAGAATGTACGCAATGGAACATGAAAACAGATAGGACAGATATGGAGGTTTTACAGTATGGCAGGAATAAGAATGGAGAACAAGATTTATGAAGTCGGCATGTACTGCCGCTTGTCAAAAGACGATGGCACGGATAACGAGAGTGCGAGCATTGCGACACAGAAATCCATCCTCACGGATTATGTGAAAAAGCAGGGATGGCACTTAGCAAAAACGTATGTGGACGACGGTTACTCTGGTACAAATTTCCAAAGACCAAGTTTCCAGAACATGATTAAGGACATTGAAAGCGGTCTGATAAACTGCGTTATCACGAAAGATTTATCTCGTCTGGGGAGGAACTATCTTGATTGCGGACTGTATCTGGAAGTGTTTTTCCCAGAGCATAATGTGAGGTATATAGCGGTCAATGACGGCGTGGACACGCTCAATAAATCCGCTATGGACATCACGCCTTTCCGCAACATCCTAAACGAAATGTATTCCGCCGATGTGTCGGTCAAGATAAAATCGGCGTACCGAGCGAGGTTTCAGCAGGGGAAATTCATGGGGACGACAGCACCATACGGTTACGTCAAAGACCCCGCCGACCACAACCATCTGCTGATAGATGACAAAGTTGCCCATGTGGTAAGGGAAATATTTGACCTTGCGTTAGCGGGCAACGGAATCGCCAAAATCCGCAAGCACATCAACAAACAGCATATCTTACGCCCCGCCGCTTATGCGGCGGAGCAGGGGGCAACAGGCTATGAGAGGTATTTTGAGGAGAATGAGGAGAACCGTTATATTTGGAGCGAGAACAGCGTAAGGGGCATTTTAAGAAGCCCGATATATGCGGGAAACCTTGCAGGCTACAAGCGGATTGCCGCCAACATGAAAAGCAAGAAACGCCCCTCTAAGCTGCCCGAAGAATGGGAAGTGATACCAGACACCCATGAGGGGATAGTCACGCAGGAGGAATTTGATACCGTACAGCAGCTTATTACAAGCCGCAGATTACCAGAAAACAAGGGCGGCTTTGAGAACATCTTTGCAGGCGTTATTAAGTGTGCGGACTGCGGCTATGCGATGCGGGCTATGAGTGCCAACAGGAGGAAACGCCCCGACATCATCGACTGCGTACAATATTCCTGCAATAATTATGGCAGATACGGTAATATCATGTGTACCGCACACAGCATTGAAGCGAGGGACTTGTTCAACGCTGTCCTCACCGACATCAACCGATTTGCGGATATGGCAGTCAATGATGAAAAGGCAGTGAGGGCGATTGAAAAGCGGCTCACGGAAACAGACCAGAGCAAGGCAAAGGCACTGGAAAAGGAGCAAAGAAAACTGAACAAACGCCTTGCAGAACTGGACAGGCTGTTTTCCTCACTCTATGAAGATAAGGTGATGGAGCGTATTACCGAGCGGAATTTTGAGATGATGTCGGGAAAATACCAGAAAGAACAGCTTGAAATTGAAGCAAGGCTGAAAGAGGTAACGGAAACGCTCAGCGACAGCTATGAGAAGACGCAGGGTGTCCGTGATTTCCTCTCCCTAATCCGCAACTATCAAGGCATTAAGGAACTGGACGCAACCATCATAAACGCACTTATAGACAAGATACTTGTTTCGGAACGTGAGAAACTTACAGACGGAATGGTGCGGCAGGAAATCAAGATTTATTATAAATTCATCGGCTTTGTCGGTGAATTACATATCACACCGACAAAGCGGTGGACTGCGTTAAAGCCTAAGAATTGTACGGTGTGCGGTGTTGAATATGTTCCCCGCTCTGGCATATCGAAGTATTGTCCTGCTTGTGCCAAGAAGATACAGAGGGAGAAATCAAACGAGAGCAAACGCAGGAGCAGGGAGCGAAACAGACAGGCATGTATTGAACTGTCCGCAAAAAATGAACCGACTGATCTGGAACAGCAGGAAGGACGTATTTTAAGACAGGGAAACCAGAATGACAAAGTAAAGATATTCCGGTATGTGACGGAAAATACTTTTGATGCGTATATGTGGCAGATTTTGGAGAATAAGCAGAAGTTCATCAGCCAGATCATGACCAGTAAATCCCCGGTCAGGGCTTGTGAAGATGTGGATGATACGGCACTGTCCTATGCAGAGATCAAGGCACTTGCCACAGGTAATCCGTACATTAAAGAAAAAATGGATCTGGATGTGCAGGTGAGTAAGCTGAAACTCTTAAAGGCAAACCATACCAGTCAGATTTACCGTCTGGAATCCGATATTGCAAAGAATTTCCCGGTACAGATCAGTGCATTGAAAGAGCGGATTGCCGGGATGCAGATAGATTCCCAGGTAGTAAAAAGCGTGGATTTACAGGATAATGACACGTTTGCCATGACAGTAGGAAATGTCCTTTATGAAGATAAGAAAGAAGCAGGCGAGGCATTGATCGCTGCCTGTGCAGGACTAAAAACCGTTAGCACCGGTGGAAAGGTCGGGGAATATCATGGGTTTACGTTATCTGCTTCCTACAATATGTTCTCCAATGCATTTGAACTGACGGTCAAAGGGAAATGTTCTTATAAGCTGGAAATCGGAAAAGACCCGGTAGGAAATATGCAGCGTATCCATAACACCCTTTCTTCCATTGACAGGAAGCTGACGGAAAGTGAGCAGAAATTGGAAACCGTACAACAGCAGCTTGCGACAGCACAGGAAGAGGTAAAGAAACCATTCCCGAAAGAAGCAGAGCTGAATGAAAAGATGGAACGGTTATCTGAGTTAAATGCGTTGCTGAACATGGATGAAAAGGGCAATGAGACGATTATGGCAGATGAGGATATTGGCAGAGAAGGAAGTAGCACAGATAGCAGGGATGCTGTAGAAGAAAAAGAACTTCCGGAAACAGCAGACAGAATCCATAAGCCATCTATTCTGGAACGCTTAAAGCAGGAAAAAGCACAGCAAAACGCACCACAGCAGCCGACTGTGCAGAAATCAGCAAAGAAGAAACACGAACAGGAGTTATAAAAAGTTTCCCGTCAGGATATTTTCTGGCGGGAGAAATCCAAAAGGAGGATTTGTTTTATGGCAAATAATATAGAGAAACAGTTAAAGGAAATATCGGAACGGCTGGAACAGGGCGTAAAGGAGATTTTTACTTCGGAACGGTATACGGAATATCTGAATACCATGTCCAAGTTCCATAATTACAGTTTTAATAACACCCTTCTGATCACCATGCAGAAACCGGAGGCTACTCTGGTGGCAGGGTATCAGGCGTGGCAGAAGAAGTTTAACCGCCATGTAAAACGTGGGGAAAAAGGAATCCAGATCATCGCACCGGCACCCATCCGTGAGAAACAGGAGATTGAAAAGATTGACCCTGTAACAAAAGAGCCGGTGATCGGGGATGACGGTCAGCCGGAAACAGAGATCGTGGAGATGGTCATTCCAAGGTTCCGTGTGACAACGGTATTTGATGTCAGCCAGACAGAGGGAGAGCCGATTGCAGAGCTGGAAGTATCGGAACTTACCGGGAGTGTACAGTTTTATGACACATTTATGGAAGCATTGCAGAACATTTCTCCTGTGCCAATCCGCATGATGGAAATAGAAGGGGAAGCAAAAGGCTATTATCATCAGACAGAAAAGTATATTGCAATTCAGGAAGATATGAGTAATCTTCAGACCATGAAAACCGGAGTACACGAAGTAAGCCATGCATTGCTGCATGACCGGGAGGTAATGGATGCGGAAGGAATTTTAAAAGACCGGACAACAAAAGAAGTAGAAGCAGAAAGTATTGCCTATATTGTCTGCAATCACTTTGGTTTGGATACTTCAGAATACTCTTTTACCTATATTGCCAGCTGGTGTGAGAGCAAGGATATGAAAGCACTCCGGGCATCTATGGATACCATCCGGAAAACGTCTGCAGAAGTCATTGAGAATATCGAGACACAGATGCACGAACTGGAAATGGAAAGACCGGTGCGGGATACCTTCCATAAGGAAGATTTGATCCTGCATCTTTCAGGCAGCATGGGTTCCGAGTTTACTTATGACCTGATCGAAAACATGAGCAGGGAACAGTTAGAGCAGAATGTGGGGGAATACGTCCGCCTTCTGGAAAGTGGTGAGATAGAGGAGAATGAGAAACCACTGGAAAGTTTTCTGGAGGAAAAAGGTGCTGCCGTCACACCACTCTATGACAGCAGTGGACACGGAGAGAATTATCCGATTGATTTTTATGATGTGGAATATGATGCTGACACAGGCGTTACTTATTTTTCTGACCTTTCTCCGAAAGATCAGGCAGAGATGCTGGTGCAAAAAGCAGAGTTTCCAAGAATATTTTTTCGGAAAATGAAAAGGCATTTGTAAATGAATATGCAGAAACCTTCCCTGGACAGGTGGAAAGACTGAATGACCTGGTATGGGACATGAGGGAATCTTACGATGAAGCCGGTTCAAAGCTAGTGTATGAAGTAATCCAGGCAGCAAGGGCAAACTTCCCAGTGAAAGAACCGGAGATTGTAGAAGAAACAGCCATGCAGTATGCTCACCGTCTGATTGAAACGGCAGAAGCTGCAAATACAGGAAATTTCACAGATTCCCAGAGAAATCTTATTGTGAATTTTGCATATAAGATGGATGACAAAGACGAAGTGCTTGGACTGGTGAACCGTATGATGACCGCAATCCGCAGACCGGGAAGTGAATATACGAGAAGCCTTATGAATGAAACACAGGCACAGATTGACAATTTCCCGGATGGCATGATCGGTTTTACGGAAATGCACGAGGCAGGAATTCAGTTAGACCATATGCTCCCGCTTACGAAAGACCGGGCATATGAACTGTACCGTGGAGGGGCAGAAATTTATATCTTACACGGAAATCCAGAGAATCCACAACGGGCAGAACAGATGCTTGTGGAGACGGAAAGTGAGATCCTTGGATATGACGGTATCTTTGGAATCACAGAAACAGAATGGGAAGTGCAGAAAGAGAGAGAAATATCTGCTACAAAACAGGAAGCACTGGTACAGCAGAGTGCAGAAAAGATTGATGAGACACTTCTTCTGCATGGAGAAAGCAGAAGGTTTGCCATTTATCAGATGGATACCGGAGATGAGCATACTTATCAGTTTATGGGAATGGAATCCGCAAAGAGTCTGGGCTATACCATTGACGGAAAGGATTACAGGATGGTTTATGCAGCACCGTGGATGCCAACGATCACGTTAGACAATATATTTGAACGCTTTAACATTGACCGACCGGAAGATTTCCGTGGCCATTCCTTATCGGTAAGTGATGTGATCGTGATAAACAGGGGTGCAGAGATCACAGCCTATTATGTAGATTCTTTTGGATTTCAGGAACTTCCGGAGTTTGTCCAGCAGAGAATGAACATGCTGGAACATAATTCCGTCAGGGCATATCCGCCAGTTTATAAAGGAACATTGGAACAGGCAATGGGAGAACGGGATGTGGATGCTTATCTGGATTCCAGAAAGTTAAACCTGGACTGTAAGAAAGCAATCGAAGAAGCCATCCGGGAGAATTTTGACGGGCTGCACTTAAAGCAGGATGCGGCAAAAGAAGTCGTGGAACGCTTCGGGGAAGAACGTATGAATTTTGTTATGGCAAATACCATCCGTGAACTTTCCCATGATGGAAGATTTTCCAGACAGAACAAAGACTGGGCGGAGCATATCGAAGTCCCGGAAAATGTCAGCCGGGGTAGAAATCTAAACCTGGATTATGTGATCGAAAGCCACCCGGCAGTTTTAGATGGGTTTATCGACATGGCAAGAGCTGAGATCCGGATGCAGAGGATAGAACAGGCGATAGGAGAAAACGAAGTGACAATCACGGCAGAGACAAGAGGATATGAAGCAGAAGGACATAACGGGACATGGCATACGGTTGATGAAAAGGAATATGCGGGGGAGAAGTTCTTCTTAATGGAACATGATGAATTTGGCTCCGATGTGGCAGGGATTATCGTAGCAGAAAATGGACAGCTTGTAGCGGATTTATGGAATGGGTTTGATGCAGGAGCGTTAGAAGCTGTATCAGAATATTTGCAGGAAAATGGAACAACACTTTATGACTTGACGGAATTCCCGAAGATTCTGTTGTAACCCTGCGGAGTGGACAGACACTTACAATCGAAG
>ENA-OQKI01000163-OQKI01000163.1-human-gut-metagenome-genome-assembly--contig:-NODE-163-length-15643-cov-3.188580_pt1 | contig 15643 bp, 17 predicted proteins | sample MGYA00242778_ERZ504798 | MGnify/ENA primary metagenome ERZ504798 (study PRJEB26092, sample SAMD00036414) | human gut metagenome | host: Homo sapiens | study: EMG produced TPA metagenomics assembly of... | reverse complement strand
AACAAAAATCCGGGAGTCCTAAGACTTATAGCTGACGCATTTGCACAGATTTTTGGAACAATCAAAAAAATAGCTACAAAAGATAAAAAAGTAGGACTGTTTTTGGTTGCTTTTTTTCTTTACATAGATGGTGTAGGAACTATAATAGATAATTGTATAAACATAGGAACTGATTTAAAGCTTGATTCAGTGGGACAGGTAGTGTTTTTACTTTTTACACAGATAGTGGCATGCATCGGTTCACTTGTCTTTGGAAGACTGTCACAGACATACAAAACTACAACGCTTTTGTATGTATGCATTGCGGGATATTTTGCAGTTTGTCTATATGCACTTACACTGCATGATCTGATTGGCTTTGGAATCATGGCATTTGGTGTGGGATGCTTTCAGGGCTCATTGCAGGCGCTGTCACGCTCATATTTTTCAAAGATTATTCCTCCTGAGAACTCGGGAGAGTATTTCGGAATCTATGATATTTTTGCAAAGGGAGCTTCGTTTTTAGGCTCGCTTGTCATAGCGGCAGTAAAGCTTGCGGGCGGCACGATAAATGTGGCGGTTGCAACTATGGCAATATTCTTTGCAGTGGGATTTGTATTTTTAAGGCTTGCAGACAGATATGATGCACCGAGGCGTGAAAATAACTAAAATAAAAAGTAACGAAAGAAGGCTTAAAGCATGATAAACACAGAGGGAACAAAGGTCTGGGCACACAGAGGAGCATCCGGATATGCACCGGAGAACACACTTGAGGCATTCAAGAAGGCAGAAAAGATGAAGGCTGACGGCGTGGAGCTTGATGTGCAGCTCACAAAGGATGGAGAGCTTGTGGTCATACACGATGAGACCGTGGACAGAGTGAGTGGAGAGAAAGGCTTTGTAAAGGACTATACATTAAAGGAACTGAAGCGGCTCAATGTGTCAAAGCACATGCCGTCCTATGACAAGAAGACTCGTATTCCAACACTCGATGAGGTGTTTGACCTGCTCAAAAACACAGAGATGACCATAAATATCGAGCTCAAAAACGGTATCGTACAGTACAAAAATCTGGAGAAAAAGGTACTGGCGCTCGTGGAAGAGTATGATATGCTTGACAGAATCTGGTGCTCATCATTTAATCACGAGTCGATTGTGCGCATGAAAAAGCTTTGCCCTGATATGAGGTGCGGTCTGCTTTTTTCTGACATTATAGTAAATCCGGCAGAGTATGCAAGCGAGCTTCATGTGGATGCGCTTCATCCGGCAACCTACCATATGCAGGATGAAAACTACATTGACAAGACGCACGGAAGAGGACTTAGAGCTCATGTATGGACTGTAAACGAAAAGCATGAGATGAAGGCACTTGTCAAGGCAGAAGCAGATGCAATTATCACAAATTATCCGGATATTGCCGTAGAAATAGTAAAAAATGCCTAGAAGATATATAAAAATGCACAGGAATCTATTTTATGTAAAGTTGAGTAAAGAATTGTAAAGTTTTTACCTTAATTTTACATAACTGCGTTTTGGACTTTACATTAGCTTGATATTATTAACTTGTTGAATAGTTATTGATTAATTTTAATCATTTATCATGCTAATGGAGAAATCATGTTGAAAAAGAAATTACTAAAGAAAGCGGCCGTCATAGGAATGATGGCAACAATGATAACAGGCTGTTCACAAGAGGTACAAACTACCCATGTGGATGGCCTTAATTCGTTGGGAAAAATTGAGGTTGTTTCGCGAGAAGAGGAATCCGGAACGAGAAATGCCTTTGCAGAAAAGACAGGGATTTTGGATGAGACAACCGGAAAGGATAAGGCTACAGACCAAAGCATTGTAGCAGATAGCAATGAAACAGCATATGAAAAGACCGCAGAGGACAAAAATGCTATCGCATATGTGTCATCGGGTGTGGAGCTTGATGATAACAAGGTAAAGACAGTCACCATATATGGCAACGATCTTACAAGGTCATTTTATTTGGCTTACAAGGGAGAGCTAAACGATGTTGAGGATGACTTTGTGCGTTACATATCAACGCAGGGACAGGAAGTGGTCAGTGAGAAGTATACTGCAGTTGCGAAGCCGGGCTCATTTCTGTCAGACAAGGCCGGCGGAGAGATTAAGATTGGCGGTTCTACATCAGCGACACCACTTGTAAAGGAACTGGCCGACAAATATATGGAGATAAATCCAAATGCTAAAATTACAGTTACAGAGACTGATTCAGGCAACGGACTGACAGGAGCGATGGAGGGAACATATGACATCGGAATGTCATCGCGTGAGCTTAAATCATATGAGAATGAGCTTCTCACGAAGGTTGAGATTGCGAAGGATGAGGTACATGTGATTGTAAATAAGGAAAATCCGATTGAGAGGATTTCGATAGAGCAGCTTGGAGAGATTTACACAGGAAAGTTAACCGAATGGGCACAGCTAAACGGCAAAGCGGAGGATAAGTAGATGAATGAAACGGTAAAAATTATATTTGGCCTGTTGGGAGGCCTGGCAGTATTTATATACGGCATGAACATGATGAGCGAATGCCTGCAGAAGGCAGCAGGAGAGAAGATGAAGGCAATTCTTGCGATGCTCACCAAAAACCCGGTGCTTGGAGTGCTTGCAGGAGCGCTTACTACAGCAGTGCTTCAAAGCAGCAGTGCTACAACAGTCATGGTAATCGGCTTTGTCAGCGCGGGACTTATGAGCTTACCGCAGGCAATTTCAATTATTTTAGGTGCTAACATCGGTACGACGATGACAGCACAGATTATCGCATTTAAGATATCTGACTATATTTATCTGATAATATTTGCAGGCTTCATATTAAGCTTTGTATAGTAAAAAGGAAAAAGTAAAAATATCGGACAGACAATATTTGCATTCGGTCTTTTATTCCTGGGAATTGAGACTATGGGAAGTGTTATGAAGCCGCTTGCTTCAAGCCCATTTTTTGTAGATATGATTGGAAAGGTAGCACATATTCCTGTACTGGGTGTTGCAGTTGGAGCACTCATGACACTTGTGGTGCAGAGTTCAAGTGCAACAATCGCAGTATTGCAGAACTTTGCATCTCAGGCAGGACCTGACGGAGTGACAAGCATCATAGGACTGGCAGGAGCTATCCCGATTCTCCTCGGTGACAATATCGGAACTACAATTACGGCAGTGCTTGCGTCAATCGGACAGTCAAAGGATGCCAGAAGAACAGCCTTTGCACACTGTGTATTCAATATATCCGGAGCAATTTTATTCCTTTTTCTTGTGAAACCATATGCTGCCCTGATACAGTTTATTTCACCAAAGGGAAATGAGGTGGATGTCATCTCAAGACAGATTGCAAATGCACATACAGGCTTTAACCTGACAATGACGCTTATCTGGATACCGCTTATCCCTGTAATGGTAAAGATAGTTATGAAGCTTGTGACCGGAAAAACCAGCGTTACAGAGATTGCAATGGGTCAGCCAATGTACCTCGATACCAAGCTCATCAGCCAGCCGGTGGCCGCAATGCAGCTTGTTGCAAAGGAAAACGCTACAGATGTGCTGATATTGTTGAAGAAATGTTTGTAAATTTGCATGAATGTATTGACAAAAACGGCAAAAATAATCGAAAATGAACTTGAAGAGAGTGCACAGACATTACAGAAGCTTTATGTGTCAATAAACGACTATCTGGCTTCCATGTACTCAGAGGGTGTACTGACAGAGGAACAGGCATCACAGAGTGCGGGAGTGCTTTATGTACTGTGCGATATAGATAGAATTGGAATATTATTAAACGAAATAGTCAATACCATATCTGTGGAAAATAAGAGCAAGCACAAATATTCAAAGGATGCATTAAAAGAGCTGAGAAAGGCGATGGCACAGATTCATGAGATATATACTGCTTCAATAAGAGCCATTTCAGGTGATGGAAGCATGGATATTGAGGCCCTTCAGAAACAGAAGGATGAGGTTATGGCGCTTGATGAGAGGCTGCGTAAAAACCATATCACCCGTGTCGGAAAGGGCAAATGTGATTCAAAGCTTACAGCTCAGTACAACGAGATGCTTCACAATATAGAACGAATCGGAAACAGCTGTGTGAATCTCGTGGAGGTCGCCAATGATAATGTGACCATGCAGTCATTTTTCATAGATGATGATGACAACGGAGAGGTACGTATTGCATAGGGAAAGAGTTTTGAAGGAACTTGCGGGGATGCTGGTTGCGGTGGAAAATAAGCTTCATCTGGTAGACAGAAGAAGGCGCCGGGAGGACAAGCTGATAGAGCGTGCAAGACAGCTTGAAATACAGCGGGCACAAAATAAAACAGACCCAAAAGACGCGAACGCGAATGAAACAATATCATATAGAATAGGAGCATATATGCAGATGAAAAAACTGGAAGAAGTTTACACAAACAGGGAGCTGTCATGGTTACAGTTCAACGAGCGAGTATTAAATGAGGCGGGCAATCCAAGAGTACCGCTTGCGGAGAGACTGACCTTTGCATCAATCTACCAGACAAATCTGGATGAGTTTTTCATGGTAAGAGTCGGATCACTCATGATGCAGATGAATTCAAAGGAAAAGATTTTCGAGAACAAGACAAAGATGTCGAGTGAGGAGCAGGTATCGGCAATACTTGACAGAGTATGTGAGCTTGAGAAGAAGAAAGCAAGGATATACGAGCAGCTCATGGGTGAGCTCGAGCCAAAGGGTGTGCGCATAATCAATTTCAACAAGCTGTCAAAGGATGAGGGAGATTTGCTGGAGGCATATTTTGATGCACACATTGCACCTTTCCTCTCTCCGATGATTATAGGAAAGCAGCAGCCGTTCCCATTCCTTGCCAATAAACAGCTCTATGCGGTAGTGCTTTTAACTACACAGAAGGGGAAGAAAAAGACAGGTATCGTGCCATGCTCAAACAGCGTATTCAAGCGTCTTATCGAGATACCTACAAGACCGGGCACATTTATGCTGTCAGAGGAGCTTATTTTACACTTTGTATCCAAGCTCTATCCAAAGTATGTAATCCGTGAGAAATCAATCATGCGTGTGACACGTAATGCGGATATCGATGCGCAGAGCATGTATGATGAGGATATGGATTACCGTAATATGATGGAGGAGCTCATCAAGAAGAGAGTGCGTCTTGATCCTGTAAGAGTTGAGCTTTCAAGAAAAATCAATCGCAAGGCGATTGATGAACTTTCAAGCTTCCTTGAGATTGGCAAAAAGCATTTTATCAGTGTAAAAACACCGCTTGATATGTCATTCGTATTCCAGCTTCAGCACTATCTGCGAGACAAGCAGGAGCTTTTCTTTGAGAAGCGTACACCGCGTGACACACCTGAGCTTTCGCTTAAGGAGAGTATACTCGGTCAGGTTGAGAAAAAGGATGTGCTTCTTTCATATCCGTTTGAGAGCATGAAGCCGTTTATCAAGATGCTTAACGATGCAGCAGAGGACCCAGATGTGGTGTCCATCAAGATGACACTATACAGAGTGGCAGACAAGAGCCAGATTATCGATGCACTTATAGAGGCTGCAGAAAATGGCAAGGAAGTTATCGTGCTTGTCGAGCTCAGAGCTAGGTTTGATGAGGCTAACAACATAGAGATGTCACACCGCCTTGAGGATGCAGGCTGTCAGATACTTTACGGACTCGGTGATTACAAGGTCCACTCAAAGCTCTGCCTCATCACAAAGAAAAAGGGCGATGGCTTTGAGTACATCACTCAGATTGGTACAGGAAACTACAACGAGAAGACCTCGCGTCTTTATACAGATTTATCCCTTATCACTGCAAATCAGGAGATTGGAGCAGATGCATCAAGGGTGTTTATGGCGCTTCAGAGAGGTGAGACTGTTTCGGACGGAGATGTAAAACATCTGCTTGTTGCCCCAAAATGCCTGCAGAATAAGATTGTTGACATGATTGATGAGCAGATTGCCAATAAGAATGCAGGAAAACCGGCATACATCGGAGTTAAGATTAACTCTCTCACTGACAAGGTGCTTATAGACAAGCTTATCGATGCATCACAGGCAGGCGTGAAGGTAGAGCTTATTGTCAGAGGAATCTGCTGTGTGAAGCCGCAGGTTGAGGGCGCCACAGAAAATATCACTGTAATAAGTGTTGTAGGAAGATATCTTGAGCATTCACGTATATACAGATTTGGTGTGGGCGATGATGAGAAGATTTACATTGCGTCAGCAGATTTTATGACCAGAAATACCGTAAGACGTGTGGAGGTTGCAACACCGGTATACGATGCACATGCTAAGGACAAGATCCGCCATATCTTCGATACAATCATGACAGATGACGAGAAGGGCAAGGAGCTTTGCGCTGATGGTGAGTATGTGGACAGAAAGATAAACAGCACACCGATAGATTCGCAGGAGCAGTTCTTTGAGGAAGCATACAAAAATGTCGATAAGAGTGCGGACAATCAGTAAAATAAGGCAATTGCATAAAGATATGACATATTAGTTTCTCTAATTGCAGGCGTTTGTGAATAGCTATAGTTGTCGAATAAAAAAATATAAAAGAGTTGAGGCTTGGATATGGAATATATCTTAAGCTTATTGGAGGAAAGATAGTATAATGGGAAAAAAAGAAGCAAAGACAAATGCAATAAGAATACTGGAAACAATGAAGATTCCATATGAGGCACGCACATACGAGTGCGATGACTTTGTGGATGCAGCTCAGATAGCAGACAAGCTTGGTCTTGACCACGCAGGCATGTACAAGACTATCACGACAGTTGGCAAAAGCGGTGGATACTATGTGTTTGTGGTACCGATAGATGACGAAATTGATTTCAAAAAAGCCGCAAAGGCAGCAGGTGAGAAGTCCATAGAGATGCTGCATCTCAAGGATTTGACAAAGGTTACAGGCTATATAAGGGGCGGCTGTACATCAATCGGAATGAAAAAACAGTATCCTACATTTATCCATGAGGCAGCTAAGGAGCAGGACAAAATCACGGTCAGCGGAGGCAGGCTTGGGCTTCAGATTACGCTGTCACCGGATGATTTGTGCAGGGCTGCAAAGGCAGAGTATGCAGATATTATAAAATAATTAAAATGAGAGTTCTTTTTCCTAGGCTTTTACACGTCAGTGTGTTATAATAAATAAAGCTGGCGATTGCTAAGACAGACGGTTTGGCGAATAAACCTACATTGCAATCGTAATAATAGAACTAAAGCAGAGGAATAATAGAGATGGAAAAAATTATTTTAACAGGAGACAGACCAACAGGAAGGCTCCATATAGGACATTACGTGGGCTCACTTCGCAGAAGAGTTGAGCTTCAGAATTCAGGAGAGTATGACAAAATATTTATCATGATTGCCGATGCACAGGCACTCACAGACAATTTTGACAACCCTGAGAAAATCAGACAGAATATCATAGAGGTAGCACTTGATTACCTCTCAGCGGGACTCGACCCGGCCAAGTCTACACTGTTTGTGCAGTCACAGATACCGGAGCTTACTGAGCTTACATTTTTCTACTCAAATCTCGTTACAGTATCGAGACTTCAGAGAAACCCTACAGTAAAGAATGAGATTAAGCTAAGAAATTTCGAGGCAAGTATACCGGTTGGCTTCTTCAATTATCCAATCAGCCAGGCAGCAGATATCACTGCCTTCAAGGCTACAACTGTTCCGGTTGGAGAGGATCAGCTCCCAATGATAGAGCAGACCAGGGAGATTGTCAGAAAGTTTAATTCTATCTATGATGAGGTGCTCGTTGAGCCGGATGTGCTTTTACCTGAGAACGAGGCATGCTGCAGACTTCCGGGTACAGACGGTGGACAGAAGATGAGCAAATCATTAGGCAACTGTATCTATCTGGCAGATACAGAGGCAGATGTAAAGAAGAAAATCATGAGCATGTATACAGATCCGACACATATCCAGATTTCAGATCCGGGACATGTGGAGGGCAATACAGTATTCACATATCTTGATGCTTTCTCTAAGCCGGGGCATTTTGAGGAGTATCTGCCGGAGTATGCTAACCTTCAGGAGCTTAAGGACCACTATACAAGGGGCGGTCTTGGCGATGTGAAGATTAAGAAATTCCTCAACAACATCATGCAGGAGGAACTTTCACCTATCCGCGCAAGAAGAGCAGAGTATGAGAAGGATATTCCGGCTGTATATGAGATACTAAGGAAGGGCAGCGAGACAGCAAGAGAGACTGCAGCACAGACAATGGCAGAGGTCAAGCGCGCCATGAGGATAAATTACTTTGAGGATGCAGAGCTTATAAAGAGCCAGAGTCAGAAATACGCTGAGAAGTAATATCTTTTATTTCAAAGACAATACGTTAGTGATGTCAAAATATTTTGTGGCATTATGTGTGTCATAAAAGCCACGGGGAGGCACCATGGTCAAGTTTTACAGGACAGATGACAAATTAATACATGAGCTTGATACGCTGCAGGGAGGTACCTGGATACAGATGGTCAACCCTTCTGTAGCAGAGGGACAGATGGTAGCGGATGAACTGAATGTTGATATTGAGGACGTACTTGCAGCACTCGATGAGGAGGAGAGCTCCCGTATAGAGCTGCAGGATGGGTATACGTTGATTCTTGTGGATATACCTTCGATAGAGACTAGGCATGACAAGGAGTCATATACCACAATCCCACTTGGCATCATACTTACAGATGATGAGATAGTGACAGTCTGTACAGAGGATACACCGGTGCTTCAGGTATTTTTAAATAACCGTGTAAAGGAATTTTCCACCAAGAAAAAGATGCGCTTTGTATACCAGATTCTTTACAGGATATCTGTACTGTATCAGAACGATCTGCGCATCATAGACAAGATGCGTACAGAGATTGAGGAGAGAGTCGGAGAGGATACAGAGGAGGACGATTTGATCGCGCTTCACGAGCTGGAATCCACACTCGTATACTTTGCCACATCGCTTCGTGCCAATGGAGTTGTGTTAGAGAGACTGACCAGATACAAGCGCCTTGAGCAGTATCCGGAGGACAAGGAGCTTCTCGGAGACGTGATTGTCGAAAATAAGCAGGCTATTGAGATGACGGGAATTTACAGGGACATCATAAATGGTACCAGAGAGCTTATGAGCACGGTCATTGACAACAGACTTAACAATGTCATGAAGTCGCTCACAATCATTACACTTATCATGGCTATCCCGACGGTTATCTCAGGAATCTATGGTATGAATGTCAGCTCAAAGTGGGTACCGCTTGCGACGACAGCACATGGATTTATGATTATAATAGGTGTTATGGTTGTCATATGTGTGCTGATACTGATTTTACTGAAGAAAAAGAGAATATTGTAATATATTGCGTATTCATTAAAAGGCCGCAGTATTTCATAGAAAATAATGAAATACTGCGGCTGATTTTATTTTAGAACTGATTAGCAGATACTTTCAAAGCGTCCACTTGCACCACAAGGCAGCACGAGTCCGTTTGAAGAAACCGGAAGACCAATTTCGCTTGCGGTTACTTTACCATCAAACTTTTTAAGCGCAGTGCTTATCATATAGGTGAGCACTGCAGGCTGCAAGCCTGTCGTATAGGAATTAATAAGGAAGAAAAGCGGCTTGTCGGTAAGGAGCTTTGCACAAAGCTGCACAAGCGGATATACGCTTTCCTCAATTTTCCAAATTTCACCCTTAGGACCTCTGCCGTATGACGGCGGATCCATTATGATGGCATCGTAATGATTGCCACGGCGGATTTCACGCTCAACAAACTTCACACAGTCATCCACAAGCCATCTGATAGGTGCGTCACCAAGACCGCTGCTTACAGCGTTTTCCTTAGCCCATGTGACCATGCCCTTTGAAGCATCCACATGTGTGACAGCGGCGCCTGCGGCAGCGGCAGCAAGAGTGGCACCTCCGGTGTATGCAAAGAGATTTAATACCTTTACATCACGACCGCTTTTTTTGGCATCATAAATCTTCTTTGAAAACCAGTCCCAATTGGTAGCCTGCTCAGGAAACAGACCGGTGTGCTTGAAGCTGAATGGTTTTAAGTGGAATGTGAGCTCCTTATTAATAGGAAGAGAGTAGTTTATGGTCCACTCCTGCGGCAGATCAAAAAACTCCCATTCACCACCGCCTTTCTTGCTTCTATGATAGTGACCGTTTAAGCTTTTTCCAGTTCTTATTAGTCTTTGGAGTGTCCCAAATTACCTGAGGATCGGGACGCAGCAAAATATATTTAGACCAACGCTCAAGCTTTTCACCGCATGAGCAGTCAATAACCTCGTAATCTTTCCATCTATCTGCTAACCACATATGTTTATATTCCTTTCTTATCTGCGTGTAAAAAATAAACTACACGTTGCTTGCATTTAATCGTGTTTCTTCTATAATAATATACGTGCAAAAGTGTAATTTTTCAATGGAATATTACCCGAAATAAAAAATAAATTTTTTTTGAAAAAAGTATTGCAATTATTGGAAACGTCATGTATAATATCACTTGCTGTGGCATGATAGCTATGAAGTTTGAAGTTACTGTCCATGAGACAGAGAATTCGGCGGAGCGAATGTCAAGTTAGGAAACTGACGGCAAGTCACTGTACAGAACAGATATGGTCTACAAAATGTAGAAACAACGTGTGAAAGTCCATAGGACACACACGGAGATGTGTACAGTCACCGCTTGTCGTACTGAAGTTAAAAGTGCGAAAAGGAGGCGACGTTTTTTTATGGCAAGTCAAGTAATGAGAATTACTCTCAAGGCGTATGATCACGAGTTAGTAGATTCAAGCGCAAAGAAAATCATCGAGACTGTAAAGAAGAATGGATCACAGGTGAGCGGACCGGTACCTCTTCCAACAAAGAAGGAAGTAGTTACAATTCTTAGAGCTACTCACAGGTACAAGGATTCTCGTGAACAGTTCGAGCAGAGAACTCATAAGAGACTTATCGATATCATCAATCCAACACAGAAGACAACAGAGTCTTTATCAAGGATTGAAATGCCAGCTGGTGTTTACATTGATATCAAAATGAAGCAGAAATAAGCTTCAACAATTAATTAGTATATCCCCGAATGGTTTATATAGAAGATACAGTGCGAAAGCATAACGATCTAGTAGGCTGCTCTAGGATGAACGGTTCCGCTACTTGTTCCGGCTAATTCTTCGCGGGCTGGGTTGACAGGCAAGAGGCGTTCCGCTGTAGAAAACAGGAGGTAAAGAAATGAAGAAAGCGATTTTAGCAACAAAAATCGGTATGACACAGATCTTCAATGCAGATGGTGTATTAGTACCTGTAACTGTATTAGAGGCTGGTCCATGTGTTGTAACACAGATTAAAACTGTTGAGAATGACGGTTACAGCGCAGTTCAGGTTGGCTTCGGCGACAAGAAAGAGAAAGTCGTTGAGAAGGATGCCAACGGTAAAAAGAGCGTAGCACACAGACATGGTGTTAACAAGGCTCAGATGGGACACTTCAAAAAAGCAGGTGTTTCAGGAAAGAGATTCGTTCGCGAGTTCAAATTCGAAAACGCAGATGAGTACAATTTAGCAGATGAGATCAAGGCTGACATCTTCGCAGAGGGTGACAAGGTTGATGTAACTGCTATTTCAAAAGGTAAAGGTTTCCAGGGTGCTATCAAGAGATTAGGTCAGCACAGAGGACCAATGGCTCATGGTTCTAAATTCCATCGTCATCAGGGTTCTAACGGTGCTTGTTCTTCACCAAGTAAGGTATTCAAGGGAAAAGGAATGCCTGGACACATGGGTAGCGTAAAGGTTACAACTCAGAATCTTGAGGTTGTAAGAGTTGACGCAGACAAGAACTTACTGTTAATCAAGGGCGCAGTTCCAGGAGCTAAGAAAGCTCTCATTACAGTAAAAGAGACTACAAAATCTGGTAAATAGTGCAAAGTAAGAAAGGAGGAACTTTACGATGGCTAACGTAGCTGTATATAACATGGAAGGCAAAGAAGTCGACAAGATCGAGTTAAATGATTCCATTTTCGGCGTAGAAATTAATGAGCATTTAGTTCATATGGCTGTTCTTCAGCAGCTTGCAAATAAACGTCAGGGAACTCAGAAAGCTAAGACACGTTCTGAAGTTCGCGGTGGCGGAAGAAAACCATGGAGACAGAAGGGAACAGGACATGCACGTCAGGGTTCTACAAGATCTCCACAGTGGACAGGTGGTGGAGTTGTATTCGCTCCTACTCCTAGAGATTACTCATTCAAACTCAACAAGAAAGAGAAGAGAGCAGCTCTTAAGTCTGCACTTACATCAAGAGTTGTTGAGAACAAGTTCGTTGTAGTAGATGAGCTTAAGCTTGATGAGATTAAGACAAAGAAATTCGTAGAAGTATTAAAGAACCTCAATGTTGAGAAGGCACTCGTTGTATTAAATGATATGGACGAGAAGGTTATCGCTTCTGCAGCAAACATCCCGACAGTTAAGACAACTCAGACAAATGAGCTTAACGTATTCGATGTATTAAAATATGACACAGTAGTAGTTACAAAGGCTGCTGTAGCAACAATCGAGGAGGTATATGCATAATGGCAAACGTACAGTACTATGATGTAATCCTCAAACCAGTAGTAACTGAGAAGAGTATGAATGCAATGGCTGAGAAGAAATACACATTCCTTGTTCACCCGGATGCAAACAAGACTATGATCAAAGAAGCAGTAGAGAGAATGTTCGAAGGAACAAAGGTTGCCAAAGTTAACACAATGAACTGCGAAGGCAAGAACAAGCGTCGCGGAATGGTAACAGGAAAGACTGCTAAGACAAAGAAGGCTATCGTACAGCTTACAGCAGACAGCAAAGATATCGAGATCTTCGCAGGACTGTAGACCGAGGTCGAAAGCAACTTCAAAATGATATGCGTCAGAAAAGACGCGATAATGAAAACATATCGAAAGGAGAAACAAAATGGGAATTAAGACATATAACCCATATACACCTTCCAGAAGAAATATGACTGGTTCAGATTTCTCAGAGATTACAAAGACAACTCCTGAGAAGTCACTTGTTACTTCTTTAAAGAAGAACGCTGGTCGTAACAATCAGGGTAAAATCACAGTTAGACACCAGGGCGGTGGAAATAGAAGAAAATACAGACTTATCGATTTCAAGAGAAATAAGAAAGATGGTATTCCAGCAACTGTAATTGGTATCGAGTACGATCCAAACAGAACAGCAAACATCGCACTTATCTGCTATGCAGATGGTGAGAAATCATATATTCTTGCTCCAGCAGGACTTACAGACGGAATGAAGGTTATGAGCGGTGCTCAGGCTGAGGTCAGAGTTGGAAACTGCTTACCACTTGAGAATATCCCAGTTGGTACACAGATTCACAACATCGAGCTTCTTCCTGGAAAGGGCGGACAGCTTGTTCGTTCAGCAGGACTTAGCGCACAGCTTATGGCTAAAGAAGGCAAATATGCAACACTTCGTCTTCCTTCAGGAGAGATGAGAATGGTTCCAATTCAGTGCCGTGCTACAATCGGTGTAATTGGAAACGGAGATCACAACCTCGTAAATATTGGTAAAGCCGGACGTAAGCGTCACATGGGTGTTCGTCCAACAGTTCGTGGATCTGTTATGAACCCTAACGACCATCCACACGGTGGTGGAGAAGGTAAGGCACCTGTAGGACGTCCAGGACCATGTACTCCATGGGGCAAACCTGCACTTGGCTTAAAGACCAGAAAGAAGAACAAACAGTCTAACAAGATGATCGTTCGTAGAAGAGACGGTCGTGCAATCAAATAATTAGGAGGTTGAATAAATGGCACGTTCATTAAAAAAAGGACCATTTGCTGATGAAAGCTTACTTAAAAAAGTAGATGCTATGAACGCTTCTGGTGACAAGTCTGTAATCAAGACATGGTCACGTCGTTCAACAATCTTCCCTTCATTCGTTGGACACACAATCGCTGTTCATGATGGAAGAAAGCATGTTCCTGTATATGTTACAGAGGATATGGTTGGACATAAACTTGGTGAGTTCGTTGCAACAAGAACTTACAGAGGACATGGAAAAGACGAGAAGAAATCAGGCGTAAGATAAGATTTATTGAAAGGAGGTTTCATCCATGGCAAAGGGACATAGATCCAAAATCAAGAGAGAGAGAAATGAAGTTAGAGATACAAGACCTTCAGCAAAGTTATCTTATGCTAGAGTGTCTGTACAGAAAGCTTGTTTCGTTTTAGATGCTATTCGTGGAAAGAGTGTTAACGAAGCACTTGCAATCGTAACATACAATCCTAGATATGCTTCAAGCTTAGTAAAGAAATTATTAGAGTCAGCAATCGCTAACGCAGAAAATAATTATCCGGAAAAGAACTATAAGGCAGAGAACCTTTACGTTGCAGAGTGTTTTGCAAATAAAGGACCAACAATGAAGAGAATTCATCCTAGAGCACAGGGTAGAGCTTACAGAATCGAGAAGAGAATGAGCCACATTACAATCGTGCTTGATGAAAGATAGGAGGCAATCATGGGACAGAAGGTTAATCCTCATGGCTTAAGAGTTGGCGTTATCAAGGACTGGGATTCCAAATGGTATGCAGAGGGTGATTTCGCTGATTACTTAGTAGAAGATTATAATATACAGAACATTTTTAAAGAAAAAAATTATACGCAGCTGGTGTTTCAAAGATTGAGATCGAGAGAGCTTCAGACCGCGTTAAGGTTATCATTTATACAGCTAAGCCAGGTGTTGTAATCGGTAAGGGCGGAGCTGAGATCGAGAAGATCAAGGCTGAGGTTCAGAAGCTTACAGACAAGAAATTAGTTGTTGATATCAAAGAAGTAAAGAGACCGGACAAGGATGCACAGCTTGTTGCTGAGAACATCGCTTTACAGCTTGAGAACCGTGTTTCATTCCGTAGAGCAATGAAGTCTTGCATGGGAAGAGCTATGAAGGCCGGCGTTAAAGGAATTAAGACAACATGTTCAGGTCGTCTTGGCGGAGCAGATATGGCTCGTACAGAGACATACAATGATGGAACTACTCCACTCCAGACAATCAGAGCAGATATCGATTATGGATTCGCTGAGGCAGATACAACTTACGGCAAGGTTGGCGTTAAGGTTTGGATCTACAAAGGCGAGGTACTTCCTACAAAAGCAAACAAGGAAGGAGGAGCTAAGTAATTATGTTAATGCCTAAGAGAGTAAAACATCGTAAACAGTTCCGTGGTTCCATGGCAGGAAAAGCTACAAGAGGAAACAAGATCACAAATGGTGAGTACGGTATTGTAGCACTTGAGCCATGCTGGATCAAAGCAAATCAGATTGAGGCTGCCCGTGTAGCTATGACTCGTTACATCAAGCGTGGTGGTAAAGTTTGGATAAAGATTTTCCCAGAGAAACCTGTAACACATAAGCCTATGGGTGTTCGAATGGGTAAAGGAAAGGGTGCCCTTGAGTATTGGGTAGCTGTAGTAAAACCAGGTAGAGTATTATTTGAAATCTCCGGAGTACCGGAAGACGTAGCTAAAGAAGCTTTACGTCTTGCTACACACAAATTACCTTGCAAGTGTAAAGTAGTTTCTCGTGCAGATTTAGAAGGCGGTGAGTCAAATGAAAACTAGTGCATACGTTAAAGAGTTACAGGCACAGAGCGTAGAG
>ENA-OQKI01000162-OQKI01000162.1-human-gut-metagenome-genome-assembly--contig:-NODE-162-length-15687-cov-3.187211_pt1 | contig 15687 bp, 14 predicted proteins | sample MGYA00242778_ERZ504798 | MGnify/ENA primary metagenome ERZ504798 (study PRJEB26092, sample SAMD00036414) | human gut metagenome | host: Homo sapiens | study: EMG produced TPA metagenomics assembly of... | reverse complement strand
GACATCGCCATCGTTGCCGGCTTCCAGGGCATCAACGCCAAGGGTGACGCCACCACGCTCGGCCGCGGTGGTTCGGATACCTCCGCAGTGGCGCTTGCCGTGGCGCTCGGTGCCGATATCTGCGAGATCTACACTGACGTGGACGGCATCTTCACCGCCGACCCGCGTATCGTGCCTTCCGCCCGCCGCATTCCGTCCATCGATTACGAGTCCATTCTGGAGATGGCGTCCTGCGGCTCCAAGGTGCTGGCACTGCGCTGTGTGGAATACGCTCAGCGTTTCAACATGCCGCTGCACGTGCGTTCCTCGTTCTCCCGTCGCCCCGGCACATTGGTGGTGCCCGACGGCATTGACCCGCGCACGCTGCCGAACCTCGACTGAGCGCGGCTACGGCGAACGATAATCGTAAGTAATTTCAAGCAAGACAAGGCAAGACATGACTGAAGAAGAAGCGAAATCCATGGGCGACCTGTTCCCTGACCTGGGCCCCGAGGCACCGGTGATTTCCGGCATTGCCCACGATCGTTCCGAGGCGCTGGCCACCGTGCGTGGCGTGCCGAACGAGCCGGGTATGGCCGCCAAGGTGTTCACCGAGCTGGCCACCGCCGGCGTGAACGTGGACATGATCGTGCAGGCCGGCGCATCCGTCGGCACTGCGGACATCTCCTTCACCGTGCCCGAATCGGCCGTCAAGCAGGTTCAGAACACACTGCTCGACAAGCAGGAAGTGCTGGGCTACCACTCCTTCGATGTGGACACCAACGTGGGCAAGGTGGCCGTGGTGGGCGTTGGCATGAAGACCCACGCCGGTCTGGCCGCCAAGTTCTTCCAGGCCCTGAGCGACGAGGGCATCAACGTGCTGATGATTTCTACCTCCGAGATTCGTATCGCCGCGCTCGTGCCGCTCGATCAGCTCAACGACGCCGTCAAGGCGCTGCACACCGCATACGGTCTCGATGCCGATCAAATCGAAGCCGTGGTGTACGGCGGTACTGGCCGCTGAGCCACTGAGCCGCGTTTTTGCGGTATATACGACGAAAGCCCTCCTTGCGGAGGGCTTTCTCAGTTTCGGACTCAGTTTCAACTACTTCTTGGTGATGTAGCCGAGAGCCTTGAGCATTTCGGCGCATTCAAGGGCACCGCCGGCTGCACCACGCAGGGTGTTGTGGGCCAGACCCACGAACTTCCAATCGAAGATGGAATCCTCACGCAGACGGCCGATGGAAACGCCCATGCCACCCTCGTAGTCCACGTCGAGCTTGACCTGCGGGCGGTCATCCTCGGTGAGGTACTGGATGAAGTGCTTCGGTGCGTGCGGCAGCTCCAGCTCGGAAGCCTTGGACGTGTAGTTCACCAGACGGTCGATGAGCTCTTCCTTGGTGGTCTTCTTGCCGAAGTTCAGGAACACGGTGGCGGTGTGGCCGTTGAGCACGGGCACGCGGATGCACTGGGAAGTGATCTTGAGGTCGCCGTCGAACGGCACGATCTCGCCCTTGGCGGCGTCCACATGACCGAACACCTTGAGCGGTTCCTTCTCAGACTTCGCTTCCTCACCGGAGATGAACGGGATGATGTTGCCCACCATCTCGGGCCAGTCCTTGAAGGTCTTGCCCGCGCCGGAAATCGCCTGGTAGGTGCTCACAACCACCTCGCGCGGCTCGAATTCCTTCCACGCGGCCAGCGCCGGCGTGTAGGCCTGAATCGAGCAGTTCGGCTTGACGGCGATAAAACCACGAGTGGTGCCCAGGCGCTTGCGCTGGTGCTCGATCACCTCGAAGTGCTCCGGGTTGATCTCCGGCACCACCATCGGCACGTCCGGGGTCCAGCGGTGGGCGCTGTTGTTGGAGACCACCGGGGTCTCGGTCTTGGCATAACGCTCTTCAATGGCGCGAATCTGGTCCTTCGGCATGTTTACCGCAGAGAACATGAAATCAACGCCAGAGGCCACGGACTCGGCATCGTCGCCATCGACGACCACCATGTTCTTGACATATTCGGGCATCGGGGTTTCCATCTTCCAACGGTCGCCGACAGCCTCGGCATACGTCTTGCCGGCGCTGTGCGCGGAAGCGGCAAGCGCGACCACCTCGAACCACGGGTGATTCTCAAGCAGCGTGATAAAACGCTGACCGACCATACCGGTGGCACCAAGGATGCCGACCTTCAATTTTTCGGACATGATGACCTCTATGACCTCTGGGTTTCGATGGATTACTTACGTCGGACGGCCGTCATGCGGGTGGCCGTAAAACAATGCAATTGTACGAAACACGCGGAACAACGGCAGTGGTCTTCCCAGATGGTGGCTGCCCAATGAAGCGAAGGCGATGTTCTACACTGGTAGCCATGTCTATCGCATCAGTAGAGGCCCAAAAACAGCTCGACCGTATCGTGGCTCTCGGCTACCCGGATGTGGCGGATATTTCCGCCGCCGCATTCCGCTCGCTGGCCCGACCTCTGATCGGGGCGCTCGAGCATTCCGATTTGGGATCGAACATCCTGCTGGTGCCCACGCGTGAACTGGTTTCGCCTGAGTCGCTGATTGCACGAACCTCCATCAATCGCATGGCAGGCTTCACCACCATGCCGCCGCGTGACATCGCCAGCTTCCTGCTTCAAGACGGCTTCATGCCGCCGGAAGGCCCGTTCTATCTGGTCGTCAATCCGCACACCGGCACGTGCTATGTCAATCGCGAGCCGGATGTGGCCCGCAAACTTATTGACTCCGATGAGCGCCTGCCGCTCACCCTCGAGGAAGGCTTGGCCATCGCCACCCAGCACCCGGAGTGGCTGCTGGAAAAGAACGGCTTCAATCTGCTCGGCTCACGCTCCGCAGACGGACGCGTGCCGAGCATCTGGATGAGCCAGAACGCACCGCGACTGGGAGCCGTCTGGCCCAATTCCCGCCATACCTGGCTGGGCAACGCGTATTGCACGGCCCGTCGCGGGGTGAGCCTGTTTAAGTAGGTTTAGCGCGCGGCCTTGATCAGCGAACGGATGATGGCTATAAAGCCAAGGCTCATCGCGCCGGCCACCACGGCGAACACCTGCGGGCGGCGCAGCTCGTTGCGTGCGCTGACCGCTCCGGTAACGCAATGATCCTCGAACCAGACGCGCAGCTCGTTGCTGGAGTAGCGGCCGACCAGATTACCCCATGTGAGCATGCGGGTCACATAGCCCGCCGGATTGCTCTCATGGAATTCAAACAGGCGAATGCCGCGGTACCGCGACTTGGGACCATAGCATTCGAACCCGCACGTGGGTGCATAGCCCAGATCGATATCATGCACATGACCAACGAAAGAGTTCTTATGGTCATGCCCGCAGAACAGCGCGAAATAGCCGCCAGCCTCGCGCAAGGCATCCACCTCGCCCACATTCTCGTCCGCGCAGCCGATCGCCTCGCCGAGCCGCGAGCCGGGGCGGCAGACCTCATGGTTGAGCACATAGCAACGCCCGGCGTGCGTGCGCGCGCCTTCCACGGCGTTCGGCGTCCATGCGGGCACTTCCTTCAGACAATCGTAGAATTCCTGCGGCGGAATGTGCTGGAAGGCGATGGCCGGCACGGGCTTGCCGTCGCCATTGCGCTCGCCCAACTCGGTTTGGACGGACCCCAGCCATTCGATGGCCTTGGGGTGGGGTGCCGTACCCGTCGGCGTCGGCCAGGTCGAGTCCTCGCGGATTGACCACATACGCCGGGTATTGGGCGTCGTTTTCTTCGGGTTTGCCGGCATAATCGCCTGAATTGACCATCATAACGGACATGGCCACGCGGCCGGAACCATCGGAGGACTCGACGGGCAGCGCGAACGTGCCGGGCTCGAGACTGTCGTCGGGGTTCAGGCAGCCGGGGTATTCGCGGTAGATGTCATCCTGTTCGTCGGCCAGAATGCCGCATTGGAAGTCGTGGTTGCCGTAGGTGGCGGCAAAGGGCACGCCGGCCTCGACGACCGGACCAAGGAAACCGGAGAACGTGCGGCGGACCTTTTCGCGGGTCTCAATCATGAGTTCGTCGAGGGTCGCCGGCGTCTCGTGTGCGGGGCTGGCCTTGCCGGATTGCGTTGAATATACGAGGGTGGAAACCGTCTCGGGCGTGGGGCTGGTCTCAACGGAATCGCCTACTTCGGAAGTCGTGATCACGTCGGTCGAATCGGCGCCGGCAGCGGCGACGGCGTTCGTCACGGTATCGGGGTCAAGCAGCGCGGCTGGTACAGGCTTGCCGGCTTCGGTGAGACGATCGGCCACGCGATCGGATGTTTTGCGAATTACGGGGTGACGCTTGATCCCGCGGATTTTGGCCTCGATCTCGGTGACCGCGCGCACGCGAGCGCCCGGCTCTTCGCCGCGGCGGCGCAGGAACGTGTCGATGTAGGCGGGATCATAGCCGCGGATCTGGTCGCCGGTGAACACCACAAGATCCGGATCGGCTTCGCGGATGGCCTCGCGGATGAGGCGGATGGTGTCGGGCAACACATCGGGGCCGTCCTGTACGTCGGCCATTTGCAGCACGCGGAAGCTGCCGTCTTCGCGGAATCGCAAGCTCGTCATAGCTCTTCAGTCTATGTTGCCGGGCGGCGGATCGCCCGCGCGTTCACAGGACTGGCACAGCAAGGGACGGGGCAGGGCGGGGTGCCGCAGCCGTGTTGTTGCTTGATGGTGCCGCGATTTTGTCATGCAGCGTCGGTGGAGATCCAGACAGCGTCCCTATGCTGACGTTCTGAGACCATTGGCGTCGTTACTGATTCATAGAATGGCCCGGCGCCGACGCTCAAAGAGGCTAGCGTCGGCGGTGGGCCAATATTTGTCGCGTTGCCGATGGTTGTGGGCCTCGTAGCGTCGGTAGTGTGCCATAGCCTGGCAATTTGCCGACGATAAGCTTTCCCAGAGTCGGTATTTCGCCATAAGTTGGTCCGCTGACGACGCTGAGCCGTTTGGCTGTCGGTGCAGTACCAATATTTGGCCCGCCGCCGACGTATGGAGGGCCATCTGGTGGGGTATCGCAGGCGGGGTGTTGTGCCGGAGTCAAAGCGTGGCCCGGCGCCGACGCTGAGTGCCCTCATGTCAGCCAGGTGCATAAGCAAATGCCACGATACGGCATTTCCCGCGGGTTTGCCCGAACCGGCCTGTAGGATGTTACGTGCGTATTGACAAATCCGCGTGGCCCGGCGCCGCCCTGGCACAACGCCGCAGTCGCGTCCGCAAGAGGGCCCGCGCAATAACCAGTAAAGGAGGAACAATGGGTCAGGATCAATCATCCGTTTTTGATCTCGCGGCAGTGGCTGCGGCGTCCAATGGGGGGAACAACGACCCGCTGCTGCCTCCGGCGCGATTCATTGGCGATCCGCAGAAGCCGAGTCGTATGCCGTACAACAAGTACGCCGCCTACGACAAGCAGATCCCGTTTGATTACCCGGAGCGTACGTGGCCGGGCAAGCGACTGCAGCGCGCGCCGCGCTGGTGCTCCGTCGATCTTCGCGACGGCAATCAGGCCCTCGTCAACCCGATGGATTCCGAGCGCAAGCTGCGTTTCTGGAACCTGCTCGTCTCCATGGGATTCAAGGAGATCGAGGTGGGCTTCCCGTCCGCTTCCGAGACCGATTTCGACTTCATCCGTATGCTCATCGAGCGTGAGCTGATTCCGGACGACGTGACCATCGTGGTACTCACCCAGTGCCGCGAGCACCTCATCCGCCGCACTTACGAGGCGCTCAAGGGTGCCAAGCGCGCCATCGTGCACTTCTACAACTCCGTGTCTGTGTTGCAGCGCGAGGTCGTGTTCCGCAAGAACAAGGAGGGGATCAAGAAGCTCGCCACCGACGCCGCCGAACTGTGCAAGGACCTCGAGAACGAGGCCAAGGGCATCGACCTGTACTACGAGTACTCGCCGGAATCCTTCACCGGCACCGAGCCGGAGTACGCCGTCGAGGTGTGCAACGCCGTGATCGGTGTTATCAAGCCGACTCCCGAGCACCCGATGATCATCAACCTGCCCGCCACCGTGGAAATGACCACGCCGAACGTGTTCGCCGACGAAGTGGAGTACGTCTCCACCCACCTCGACGACCGTGACTCCGTGGTGCTCTCCCTCCACCCGCACAACGACGAAGGCATGGGCGTGGCCGCCACCGAGCTGGCCGTGCTGGCCGGCGCCGACCGCGTGGAAGGCTGCCTGCTGGGCAACGGCGAGCGTACCGGCAACGTCGACTTGGTCACGCTGGGCCTCAACTGGCTCACCCAAGGCATCGACCCGCAGCTTGACCTGTCCAACGTGCCCGAGATTCGCAAGACGGTTGAGTACTGCAACCAGCTGAAGATTTCCGAGCGTCACCCGTACGCCGGCAACTTCGTGTTCACTGCGTTCTCCGGCTCGCATCAGGACGCCATCAAGAAGGGTCTTGAGGCTCGTCAGGTGGCCGCCGAGCGTGCTGGCGCCGATCTCGACAGCTTCGTGTGGCTTGTGCCGTACCTGCCGATTGACCCGAAGGACATCGGCCGCACGTACGAAGCCATCATTCGCGTCAACTCGCAGTCCGGCAAGGGCGGCATGGCCTACCTGCTGAAGACCAACCACAATCTTGACCTGCCCAAGCGTCTGCAGATCGAATTCGACAAGATCGTGCAGAACTACGCTGACACGACCAAGAAGGAAGTCAAGGACGAGGACATCTGGCGTCTGTTCAAGGACGAGTACCTGCCGGTCGAACAGTCCGGCATGACCGCCGCCGGTGTGGTTGTGGGCGATACTCATGACGCCTCGCTCGTGCCGTGGGGCCGCTTGAAGCTGCTCAAGGTGGCCGTCAGCTCCGGTGAGGATGGCTCCGACACCGTGCTCAAGGCTCGTCTGCTCGACCGCGGCGTGAACGTCGGGGTCGATGCGCCCGTGGAGCGCGAGGTCTCCGGCATCGGCAACGGTCCGATCGCCGCTTTCCTCAACGCCATTTCCAACTTTGGCGTTGACGCCTCGATTATGGATTACGCGGAGCACACCATGTCCGTCGGCACCGACGCCATGGCCGCCTCGTACGTGGAATGCCAGGTCGGCGAGGCCGATGACGCGCAGATCGTGTGGGGCGTCGGCATCGATTCGTCGATTACCACTAGCGCCCTGAAGTCGATTATCTCCGCCATCAACCGTTCCCAGCGCAAGCGCTGAGCGCTAACAGAACAAAAACAAGGCTCCCTCTGATTGCATCAGAGGGAGCCTTGTTGTCTGTGTTTTACTTACTACTGAGTGACGCCGTTGGTGCCGGTGTTCCCGCCGGTGCCTCCGGAATTACCATTATCGTTGCCGGTATTGTTCCCGTTGTCACCGCCGGTATTGTTGCCGGCGTTGCCATCTCCGCCGGTAGTGGTGCCGGGATAATTCGGGCACTCGGTGGAATAGCTCGGATTGGCGAGGCACTGCTGGGCGAACTCCTGAGCCTGCTGTTGCTTCTTGGCTTCCTCTTCGGCCGCCTTCTGCTGTGCGTCCTGCTCAGCCTGCTTCTGCGCGTCTTCGGTGGACTGCTTGTTGGTGTTGTTGGACAGGCCGTTGCTCTGTCCCTTGCCCAAGCCCCAAGTGCCGTCGGAGCCGCCGATCTTGCCGTTGTCTTTAGCGGTCGGGAACTGCTCCGCCTCGGTGCCTTGCAAGGCCTGAGCCATGAACTCCTGGAACAGGTGGGCGGGGTATCCAGTGGAAGAGACGCCGTATCCGGAGAAGGCTGGCACCACTTGCGGATTGCCCTTATCGTCCGGATTCCAGATAGCCCACACATTCATCATGCTGGGGGTGTACCCCACGAACGACGAAGCCATTTCGTCGTTGGCGGTACCGGACTTGCCGGCGACGGGCCGGCCCAACATGCTGGATGTGCCGGCCGCCGTACCGTACGTGGTGGTGCCCTGCATGGCCTTCTGTACCAAAGCGCAGTCGTTGGCATCGAACACCTTGGTGCCGTTGCTGGGCGCGTTGTACATGTCCTTATTGTTGGAATCAAGCACTTTGGACACCATGTGCAAGGTGTTCTTCACGCCATTGTTGGCGATGGTCGAATGGCCTTGCGCCAAATCCCACACGGTCAGGGCGTTGATGCCCAGCACGTTGTACATGGAGTTTTCATCGATATCGCCCTGAATGCCCGCTTCATGGGCGATTGCGGCCGTGCGCTTCGGCGTCAGATGCTCATTGACGTTCATGAACACCGTGTTCACCGAGTTGGCGGTGGCCTGATACAGATTGATGTTGCCCCAGTTGTTCTCCAGAGCGTTATTCACCTCTTGGTCCAAGCCGGTGAAGTGCTGGTGGGAATTGCCGTTGAACAATGTATCGAAGCTGATGCCGGATTGCGCGGCCCCCAGCAAAGCGAACGGCTTCATAGTCGAACCCGGTTCGAATACGGCCTGATCGGCATTGTTGAGCTGCTTGGACAGATAATCTGAACCGGCGTATACGGACAATACTTCACCGGTCTTCGGGTCCAGCGCTATGCCGCCGATTTGCAGGGATTCAGGCATGTCGTCCAGACGGGTGTCGCCGATGGACTGCATAAGATCCTGCTTGCTCTTGTCGATGGTGGTGATGATCTTGTATCCGCCAGTATCCAAATCCTCTTTGGTAAAGGCCTTGGACTGCACCAGCTCACGGCGCACCATATCCAACAGATAACCCGTTCGGCCCCGCGTATTCGTTCTGCTGCGCCACCGCGGCGGTCTGCGGGAACTTGGCATCAGTGTGCTGCTTGGCAGTGATGTAACCATCCTCCTGCATGATGTTCAGCACACGCTTGAAGCGCGATTTGGCCATATCGGCGTTATCGGCCGGATCCCACGTGGACGGTGACGGAATAATGCCGGCGATCATCGCCGCCTCAGACAGCGTCAGATCCTTGGCGTCCTTATTGAAGTATGCCTTGGCCGCTGCCTGGATACCGTAGGAGTTGCGGCCCAGATAGATGGTGTTCATGTAATTGCACAGCACCTCGTCCTTGGATTCGGTCTGCGCGATTTTGATGGCCATGATGGCCTCGCGTGCCTTGCCCACATAGGATGTGGTTTCGCCCATGTAATACCGCTCGGCATACTGCTGAGTGATGGTGGAACCACCTTGGCGCGTGCCCTTGGTCACATTATTAATGAATGCGCGGGCGATGCCCTTCAGATCAAGGCCTTTATCCGTGTAGAACGTACGGTTTTCGGACGCCACAATCGCGTTGCCGATGTAGTCCGGCAGCCCCTCGCAAGAGATGATTTCACGATTCTGCTCCGCGTAGGAGCCGATCGCGGTGGTGCCGTCCGCGTAATACACGGTGGTTTTCTCGGCCAACGCGAACTTTTCGGGTTGCGGGACCTCGGTGGTGGTGTACAGGTATGCGAATACTGCGATACCGGCCAGCAAGCCCAGTCCAATCAGGGAGAAGAAGATGCCCAGCACCCATTTCAGTACACGGTGCTTGCCTTTTCCTGTGTTCTTTTTCTTCCTGTTCGGGGCTCGATGGCTATTGGAAGCCTTGTGGCTTGCGTGGCGGGAACGGCTCTCCTGGGGCGTATAGGGGCCCTCCTGTGCGGAGTGGCCGGCTCTGCTTTGCGCGGTGCGCGGTTGCCTCAGAGCGGGGCCATTGCCTCCCGAATGTGCACGACGAGTATAAGAAGCCATGGTGTCCACCGTAACTGTTGGCCTTGAACAATCGTTTGACGTGAGCGTAACCACACGCATTTATGCCGGTATTTTTTCCGGAATTCTTACAATTGGGCACGCTTCTTGATGTTGCATGAATATTGCCTGAATGCGCTGGTTGGTCTGCCGTGCGACCCGGCGCGCACGTTTCGTGTCGCTGCGCTGGTCCATACGTCTCCATAGACTTATCCCCAGCCTCCACGCGGCGCTATGTCACCCAACTCCCCCAGGGCAGGAATGCAGCAAGGGTAAGTGGCCTCTGACGGGTGTGTGGAGGTTTTCTTTATGTGCGGATTTGGCTGTGAGCTGGCACTAGCGGGCCTATAGGAACTTTTGTGGTGCTTTAGACTGGTTTTCGTTGTCAGTCGGTGGTGTTGGGGTATCGCGTGGTGGTGTGGAATTCGTTCCAGTCGATGCCGGTCCCGTATGCGGGCGCGACGCTGTCGTCCGGTTCGGGCGTCGTTGCCTTTTCGCCCTTCCGCAGGGCGTCGGGGATGAATGACTCCGGTCGTGGGTGCGCGGTCTTCATGTAGCATACCCATTCGCACGCGCGGCGCATGTGCTCCTCGGGCAGCCCGCGATGGTTGCGCAATACGTCCTTGACGACCGAGTTGACGCCGCCCTCCAGCCGGTTCGTGGTGCGCGCCACCGGACCGCCCTTCAGCAGTTCCGGCTCGAGATAGGCGAACAGCCTGCCCTCGCGGAACAGCCTCTCCAGCCGCCGGTAGCAGCGTCGCAGCTCCTCGTGCGTCCACCACCACCGGCGCCTCGACGCCTTGGGGTTGGACGGGTCGTCGCGCGCGTAGGTGCGTTCGGCGATGAAGTCCTTCCACCGTTCGTGCCATGCGTTGAGGGCCTCGCCCCACCTGACGGCCTGCCCGGCCGTCTCGACCGAGGTGAGCCCGTCGGACAGCCTCTTCAGCTCGCGGCCGGCCTGGAGCCTGGGCCTGGACGTCAGGTCCGTCCTCGTGTTGCGCTGCACGTGCACCAGGCAGCGCTGGATCCTCGTTCCCGGCCACGCCTGCGTGCACGCCGCCTCCGCGCCGCGCAGCCCGTCGGCGATGAGCACGTCCGGCGCGGGAAGCCGGGAGAACAGGGTCAGGTATGCGGCCTTGGACTCGTGCGCGCACCACTGCCAGTCCAGCACCTCGCCGGTTTGCCCGTCGATGGCGATGATCAGGCACCAGCCGTGGCCCATGTACGTGCCGTCCGCCATGACCGTGTGGCGCCTGGCGTCCGGCGGGGCGATGCCCTATCGGGCAGGGAGAGATTCTTGCTACACCCTTGCAGATAGCCAATCTGGGTGCCACCATTGCCAACCGGGGGCATTTCATTACTCCGCACATCGTGAAGGAGATAGAAGACAATGAACTGGACAGCATCTATCGCAATCCCCGTTATCCCACCATCGACCGCGAATATTATGAAATGGTGGTGAAAGGTATGCGTGCCGCTGTAGACGGAAGTACGGGTAGCGCCACTTGCCGCATGGCGGGAGCCATCCTGCCGGGTGTGGAGGTCTGCGGAAAGACGGGTACGGCACAGAACCGCGGCAAGGACCATTCTGTCTTTATGGGCTTTGCCCCGATGGACAACCCTAAGATAGCCATTGCCGTCTATGTGGAGAACGGTGGTTTCGGTGCCACGTATGGCGTACCTATCGGTGCCATGATGATGGACCAGTATCTGCATGGAAAGCTGTCGCCCGAGAATGAGATACGGGCGGAAGAATTCAGTAACCGGGTGATACTTTACGGAGATGAGGAGAGATGATGATTAGGGGTTAGGGATGAACGGTGAGTGACTTCAATAGTAAATAGTAAATCGTAAAATTGTAAATAAATTGGTGACGAGGAGAGATAGCATATGGAAATCATTGGACTGGGTGACGATTGTCGTTTACCTGCTGCTGATTGTATTCGGCTGGTTCAGTGTTTGTGGAGCAAGTTATGATTATGGTGACCGTGACTTTCTGGACTTCTCTACGCGTGCCGGCAAGCAGTTTGTCTGGATTATATGTTCCTTCGGGTTGGGGTTTGTGCTGCTGATGCTGGACGATTCCCTCTATGACATGTTCTCCTACCTTATATATATAGGGCTGATGCTGTTGCTGATTGTCACGATATTCATTGCGCCCGACACGAAAGGGTCGCGGTCGTGGCTCATCCTGGGGCCGGTCAGTTTGCAGCCGGCGGAGTTTGCCAAGTTTGCCACGGCGCTGGCGCTTGCCAAGTATATGAGCGCCTACTCGTTTACGATGAAGAACTGGAAAAGCTCCCTTATGCTGGCTTTCCTGATTCTCTTCCCCATGTTGCTGATTATCCTGCAGCGGGAGACGGGTTCGGCATTGGTGTACTCTGCATTTTTCTTGATGCTTTATCGGGAGGGAATGCCGGGCGTGGTACTGTTCTCGGGTATATGTGCAGTGGTCTACTTTGTGGTGGGCATCCGTTTTGATGCGGTGATGATTGCCGATACGCCGACGCCTATCGGAGAATTTGCCGTGTTGCTGATGGTACTGCTTTTTGCCGGAGGAATGGTATGGGTTTATAAAAAGACGTTGGGAACCCACGCGGAATATTATCGGCGGTTCGCTGGGAGTGCTAGCTCGTGGCTTATCTGATTTCGGAATACGTGGTACCCTTCAACTTGGTGTGGGTGCAGTGGGGGCTTTGTGCACTTGTTGTCGGGTATCTTGTCTTTCTTTCTTTTAAGCGAGCGCCATTTATCTTATTTTCTGATTGGGCTGTTTGCTTTGGGTTCGATAGGTTTCCTCTACTCCAGCGACTACTTCTTCAATAAAGTGCTGGAGCCCCATCAACAGATACGTATCAAGGTGGTGCTCGGTATGGAAGAGGACCTTGCTGGTGCCGGCTATAACGTGAACCAGTCGAAGATAGCCATCGGTTCCGGGGGGCTGACCGGCAAAGGTTTCTTGAACGGTACGCAGACAAAGCTGAAGTATGTGCCGGAGCAAGATACGGACTTCATTTTTTGCACCGTGGGTGAGGAGGAAGGATTCGTAGGGTCTACGGCTGTACTGTTACTGTTCCTTATTCTTATTTTACGGCTGATTGCCGTGGCCGAGCGGCAGCAATCTCCCTTTGGCCGGGTGTATGGTTACTCTGTGCTTAGTATATTCTTGTTCCATCTATTCATCAATATAGGCATGGTGCTGGGACTGACCCCCGTCATCGGTATCCCGTTGCCTTTCTTCAGTTACGGAGGTTCTTCTCTTTGGGGATTCACAATCCTGCTGTTTATTTTCCTGCGGATTGATGCGGGACGTAATCGCCGAATTTAGTTATGACCGTTTCCTTGTGGGACATACGAATGGACTTGATTATCATTACATTGCATTTGCACATTGTTGACATCGTAATGTAAAGGCTGTTACATCGCATTGTAACGTCCTTTACGCTGTATTGTAACGACCTTTACATGCTGGTGTAACGGCCGATACATTCTGGCGTAAAAGACGTAACGCTATGAGGTAAGAGGGCAAGTTATGATACCCCGCCCGTTTCCGCTTCAAGGAGACGTGAGTGGGAGACTGAGATGGTTGTTAGAAGAAGGTGATAAAGAACAGTAGGGAGTTCCTATCTCTTCAGTTTGATGCCGATGTCATTGATTCCTTGCAGCCTTTCGTCCGGTAGCGTATAGGCCACTTTAAAGAGGTAGGTGCCGGGTTTGCCGATTTGAACGCTTCCTGCGGAGACGGCAGTCTGATAGAGACCTCCCCAGCCGTCACCTTTCCAGATCCCTTCTTTGTCCGCCAGGATTAGCTGTATGGTGTCTGCGGGGGAAGGGATGGAATCTGCGGTGGTGTAGCAGATGGATAGAGGTAGATTCTGATAGGGGTAGTTGCTTCGGTTACGAACTTCCAGAGACAGTTTGTAGTAGGTCAGTGAGTCGGTGACCTTCACGTCGAAAGAGAGCGTGTCTTCGCGCGGCCAGCCTTCGGTGGGGAGGGATTGGAAGGAATGGTATACGGTCTGTTTGTCGCAAGCGCTCAGCAGGCTTGCGACAAACAGTAGTATGATACCTTTCAGGCAGAGATTCCTATTCTTGAGCCGGTTTGTCATTTTGGGCAGGTCTTTCACCTTGAGGTTTGGGCTTATTGTTACGGGGCGGACGACGGTTGTTATTGTTCCGTTGTTGACGTTCGCCTTGTTGCTGTTCACCTTGTTTGGGTACTTGCCGGTCTTGTTTCTGTCTCGGTTGCCGGTCTTGCCTGGATTGTTCTCTCTGGTTGTTGGATTGGGGAGCACCCTGCTCACCTCCTTGCGGACGACCGTTCCCACTCTTTTTCTTTCTCTTGTTACGGCTGTTGTTGCTGTTCTCGTTACCGTTGCCGTCACCGCCACTCTTGCCTTTCCGGCTGCGGTCAAAGCGTGTGAGGCTCTCTTGTTCCAGCAAGTCCACCGGCTTTTTGGGTTCGGAGCGATGGGCTTCTTCTATCAAGCTGTCGGGCTTGATGCCACGTTTGTTCAAACCGATAATCTCGAAGGCGCGTCTGCCGCTGATGGTCACCAGGTTGGCAGGGATGTTCTTGTCGCTTGAGTAGGTTATCTGGTTGCTCAGAATGTCGGCTTTGAAGAAGAAGAACTCGCCGTCTTTGGTTTCCAGGGTAATCTCGCGTGAGGGCAGGCGTTTCTGTGCTTCCACGTAGCAGTCTACTTCGTAGTTGAGGCAGCACTTCAGTTTGGCGCATTGTCCGGCAAGCTTCTGCGGATTCAGTGAAATGTCCTGGAAGCGCGCCGCGCTGGTGGATACCGATACGAAGGAGGTCATCCAGGTGGCGCAGCACAGCTCGCGTCCGCAGGGACCGATACCGCCGATGCGTCCGGCTTCCTGGCGGGCACCAATCTGTTTCATCTCGATACGCACGCGGAAAGCGTCGGCAAGTACCTTGATGAGCTGGCGGAAGTCCACCCGTTCGTCGGCTATGTAGTAGAAGATGGCCTTGTTGCCGTCTCCCTGATATTCCACGTCTCCAATCTTCATGTTGAGGTTGAGGTCCAGGGCTATCTGACGCGAGCGTATCATGGTGGAGTGTTCACGGGCTTTTGCCTCGTTGTACTTCTCCATATCCACAGGCTTCGCCTTGCGGTAGATGCGTTTGATGTCTGCCTCAGACTTGATATTGGCTTTCTTCATTTGCAGCGGCACGAGACGTCCGGTCAGGGTCACCACACCGATATCATGTCCGGGGGTGGCTTCTACGGCTACGATGTCGCCTTTCTCCAGAGGTATCTTGTTGCTGTTGCGGAAATATCCCTTGCGGGTATTCTTGAACTGAACCTCTACCAGCTCGCTCTCATCGGCATTGCCCGGAATGTCTGCCAGCCAGTCGTAGGTGTTCAGTTGCTTGTCCTGCCTGCCGCAACTCTTGCAGCAGAGACCTCCGCTTCCGTTATGTAGTTTAAATTCCATCATCTATTTATTTACTATTTACTATTTACGATTTGATACTTTGCATTTCATTATTTTGCCACTTTTCATTGTTTCAATAAAACAATCATTTTGAGAGAGAAGTCGAAAAACACCATGCGGGCGTTTACGTTCTGCTCGATGTGGCGTTGCGCTTCACTTAGTTCGTCCATGATACCCATGACGTTCCGTTCGTTGACAAAGGGGGCGAAACGGGTGGCGAAGTTCTGTTCGGGCAGCGTCATGTAGTTCATCTCCTTGCGGTGCAGGTTGTAGATGAAGTTCTCGCGGGTCATGCGCTGGCAGTAGTCCAGGAAGTTCTTCTGCCGTTCGCGTCCCATGGCAGCAAGCTGCTCGCTCCATTGTTTCATTTCCCGTATCTTGCGCTGGTAGGAGAGTCGCATCAGGCTGACAAAGAGGTTGAAGAACAGTTCGTTCTCTTCGTTCAGATGGATGGTCTCCAATGCTTTGATGAAGTCTCCGTTTGCCAGATGGGCTATCGTCTCGCTGTCGCGGGGCTGCACTCCGTACTTCTGCTGTAGAGCTTCGGCTATGTCGGCTTCTTCAATCTTGGGAATGTTGAAGCGCTGCGTGCGGCTGAG